>JAEEGF010781515.1_pt1 | contig 15353 bp, 9 predicted proteins | sample 9134171 | NCBI WGS metagenome assembly JAEEGF01 (sample SAMN16246542, study PRJNA631951) | gut metagenome | biome: gut microbiome; feature: rumen; material: AP-attached | host: Bos | place: Iran: Karaj | collected 2018-10 | reverse complement strand
GAGGCCCAACTCCTGAGCCACCTCATAGGCCACCTGCTTGCCGCGCAACACGGCACTGGTGCCCTCGCCGATGCGAACGGCATCGCCCGCACCATAGACGTTGCGGCCAAATACCGAGCGGCCCTTCACGAGCAGCTGGTTATCGGGAATCAGACCCGTGCAGATGTTGATGATGTCGATATCGTCAATCACGCGTTCGGTGCCAGGAATGGGCTGGAAATTCTTGCACTCGGCAATCACGGCGCCCTTCACGCCGGTGTAGTCCTCATTGGGGATGGCGCGGATGAGCACGTGTGATGTCATGATGGGGATGCCCAGACGGCGAACGCGGTTGGCCTGAACGGGGAAGCCGCCCTCGTGGCCCATACCCTCGATGATGGCCTTGATGGTGGCACCAGCCTGCATGGCCTGGTAACTGGTCAGGTAGCCGATGTTACCGGCGCCCACGGTGAGCACGCGCTTGCCCAGCAGGGTGTGCTCCTGGTTCATCATCTTCTGGAACACAGCAGCGGTGTACACGCCCGGCACGTCATCGTTCTCAAACACGGGCATGAACGGCACGGCACCGGTGGCAACGACCAGATGGTCGGCATCGATGTAGCTCACCTCCTGGGTGACGATATTCTTCAGGGCAATGCGGCGACCTTCGAGCAGGTCCCACACGGTATTGTTGAGCAGGATGCCGTCGTGGCTGTCGCCTGCAAGGGTCTTGGCGATGTCAAAACCGCGCATGCCACCAAACTTCTGCTCCTTCTCAAAGAAGAAGAACTGGTGCGTCTGCATATTGAACTGGCCGCCCTCGGTAGCGTTGTTGTCCACCACGATGTTGGGGATACCCAGTGCGGTGAGCTGCTCGCGGCATGCCAGACCGGCAGGACCGCCGCCAACGATGGCAACTGTGGTCTTGTAGATTTTGGTTTCACTGGCTGCGCGGGCCTTCACCTCGGGCATGTAGTCCTTGGGAATTTCGCGCACCTCTTTCACACCGTCAACGCTGGTGATGCAGATGCGTCGCACCTGGCCGTCGACAAGCATCTCACAGGCGCCGCACTTGCCGATACCGCACTCCAGACTGCGGTTGCGGCCCGTCGTGCTGTGGCTGTGTACGATAAGTCCTGCCTGATGAAGGGCGGCAGCTATGGTTTTGCCTTTCTGACCGCGCACGGTTCTCCCTTCAAACTGGAATTCAACGTATTCTTCTTTTGGAAGGTCAAGAATAGGATGATTTTCAATCTTATACATGATGACTGGTTTATATGGTTAATGTTTCTGTTTCAGCCGTTTAATCACCATCGAAGGCTAACGATGTCCACAAAGATAGCGCATTTTTTTGTATTTTGTGTGAAACAGGCGAAATTATTGAGAAAATCTTTAGAAATTTAAGTGGCAGTTGTCAGCGCATGGCAGTTATTTTAAAAAATCGCTTTCAATTTGTCAACAAATTCCGCAAAATGCTTGCATATATCAAGCATTTTTCCGTTCTTTGTGACGATGTAGCGCAAGACAAGGATGATGAATCTTACTAGGAATTAGTTAAACCTCTAAGAATCAGTTATTAGCGTTGCTTTTGTTGTTTTTTTGATAATCTGAGCCGATTCAACTAAAAGATGTTTTAGTTGCCTATTTTTCAATATATTAATTACTCTAAACAACCAAACAAAATGGGAACTGTTGATTTACTTTTAAGAAGGGCACAAAAGTTTGTCCTGTTCGTTCTGCTATTGGGTGTGGCAGGAGTGACGAATGTGTATGCGGATGATGAACCAGAACCAGATCCCTATCTGTTTTATCTGCTATTCAATGATTATCAGGCCTGTGAATCAAAGGTTCCGCTGAGGGAGTGGAACGGAATTGATGACATCAAATGCCAACAATTGCCTATAAACGAGAATGCGTTCATGCTGTCCTCGTTTTACCTGAACAGAACTGAAAGGCCTACTGGATTCTTGGCGCTGGCCCAAAACGAGAAAGAGGGCTTCCATGTCTTCTTCCGTGAGCAGGAAAAAGAACGCAATCTGAGGATTGAAGTCAGTCCGTTTACCAATTCACAGAACGAGGTTCTGCCTCATTTGCTCTATTGGGAAGATTTCTTCTTTGCCCCTGGCGTTGGTATTCCAGATTCATTAGCTGAAGCACTGATCCCTTATGCCGGAGAAATCCAGAAAAGCATGGTTGACCACAACAAGGTGTTTTATGTTGAATTGAGGTCAACCATGAATCAAACGCCTGGCGAGTATTATTCCACCATTTCGGTATTTGATGGAGATGAACTGGTAACGTCCAAACCAGTTACTGCAAAAGTCTGGAACTTTGCCTTGCCCGAGAATCATTATTCTGAAGTGGTTATGGGTCTGTACAACTGCAATTCAGGTTACGGTGCCACCCGAAGCATCTTTGCCTTGAATGGTCTAACAGTGGAGAATAATGGCAACCCGTCAGCCGATGACCTGCCTCAAGCCAAGAAGATTCTGGATGGTTATCAGGAATGCCTGCTCGACCATGGCGTGAGCACCTACGAGATTCCTCGTTGGCTGATGGACGATGACTCCAAAGCTGCTGAATTGACCATGGCCGACCTGCGTCGCAAGGTGTTCACCGTTCCGGTTCACCGTGGCCACTTCGTCAATGGAGACTTCACCGATGCTGCTAAAAAAACCATCAGCAAGTATAAAAGGCTTGTTTATGATAATCCGTTCCTGAAGGACAAGGCCTTCTTCTACCTCATGGATGAGCCGACAGGCACCGAAAGCGAGGTGGCATTGCTGGAAGCCATGTCAGAAAGATTGAATGAACTGTGGCCCGGCTATCATGCCGTTGCTCCGTTCTACAGTAATTTTGAACAGACGACAGCCTTGTTTGAAGGAAAGATTGATATCATTTGTCCTAATCAAGGAGCGTTTGATCCCCGCAACTCCAATTATGACCTGAAACAAGCCAATTTCTTGAGTTTCCAGGACCGTGAGAATCATCCTGAATGGTTCCGCACCTGGCGCTACCAGGGCGATGCCAAATGTGGTGGCACCTACTTCTGGATTTTCAATATACAACAGTTAGGTGTCATGAGGCGTGTTCCCTTCTGGCAGCAGTGGTACATGAACAGTGACGGTTGGCTGCAGTGGAGCTGCGCCTACTTGCCCGTCAATTGGGTAAAGAAGACCCTTCCGGGTAGTGGTGGCATACAGACTGGTAATGGTGACGGCATCCTTGTCTATCCCGGAACGTTGTGGGGTCAGAGTGCCGAAACACCTATCGCTTCGTTGCGCTTGAAACAATTGACCGACGGTATCGAGGATTACGATTACCTGCGTTTGGGTATGGAATTTGTTGATGAGAGCAGTTTAAAAACCGCTATCAGCCGTTTCTTGTGGAGAGAATATGCCAGTGACTGTAAGTCTGTCAACAAGGAATATGAATTCTATGCAGCCTATACTTGCACCTATCTGCAGCGCGCCAGATATGAAATCGGCCAGCTTTTAGATGCCGCCAACACCGAGCATAACTGGGGTGAATGGCAGATTGCCGTGTTGCCTGACAAAGGTCATAACGGTCTGGAAATCCGCACCTGTGAGGGTTGTGGTGCTCAAACCAGCCGAATCAAGTTGTGGGATGGTAGTGTGGTCGGCGACGTCAATGGTGACGGTTTAGTTAATATTCTTGACGTTACTACGCTGGTAGACATCATTCTGGGAGTTGATGACAATGGTATCAGTGATGAGGCTGCTGATGTGAATGGAGACGGGAAAGTCAGTATCCTGGATGTCGCAATACTCGTTGACTTGATTGTTGGCATAGAATAATCTAGCCTGCCAATCAGCCAATGACCAACTGAAAATATCCCTCATGCAAGCTGAAGTGACCCCAAAAAGTCAGACACAAAACTTTTGGGGTGCAGTTCAGTTCAAGCGTGAGGGATATTTGATTTTTCCTCTTTTAATGAGGAGGGAGAGGGTTAGTTATGGGGCACGCGTACGGCACGCACGGTAAATCCGAAGTAGCGGACGTGACTCCAAGCGGTCCTGCCGGCTCCGTTGAAGTATATGTAGCGAGCGACCCTGGTGTCCATCCATCTATCTGTCTATGTGTACGTGTGAGGGAGAGAAATCAGGTTGGACCGTCATTTCTTTGCCCGTCCATTTGGATGAATAGATGAATAGACGAGCAGATAACAATTTACAGATTCAATCATCTCTAAACTCTAACCTTCAAGTTTTCTAAAGTGGTTAATGTTCTTTAGAAACTTGAATATAGAATAATATAGAATAGGTTTGTGTCAAAACTTGCGATGACACAACCCATCTATTCATCTATTTGTCTATTTATATATATAAAGTAGACGAATAGACGAAAAGATGTGAAGAAGAGAAGAAGCAGACAGGAGGAAGAACGATAGCAACCCTCATCCTCTTCCCCTAATCCACCCGCGTTTGGACGAATGGATGAATAGATGAATTAACACGCATCAGGTCGATGGAATAATGGTACTTTTTTTAACTGATTTTGGGTAAATTAGGCGGCGTTTATGCTTAAAAAAGAATTAATTCTTTTGTTCTGTATTCGACTTGCACTAATTTTGCCGAAATTTTTATTGCGGGGAGCCGCTTTCTGACATAGGCGGTTACATAGCGGTAAATGAATGATGAGAACAAGACAGATTTACCATAATTTCAAGTAATAACCGAACCATTCATTATGGAAGGTATGAAATTCAAGTCACTATTGATTAAGTGCGTTTTGATGGCGTTCTTAATATCACCATCACTGGAAGCGCGAGCCCAACGGGTATTGACACTTGCCGAGTGCCGTGCCATGGCTCTGGAGAACAACAAGCAGATGCAGGTGTCGCGAGTGAAACAGAGCATTGCCGAGAATCTGCGCAAGTCGGCAAGGACGAAGTACCTGCCGCGGGTGAGTGCCATTGGAGCCTATGAGTTCACGAGCCGCGAGATTTCCATTCTCAATAAAGACCAAAAAGCTCTGCTTAACAACTTGGGTGATGTGTTCAGTCAGGCCGTTGATCGTGAAGTGGGCAAACTGCCTTTGAATCCTGCCCAAGCTCAGGAATTGGCACAAATGGCAGCCCCCTACGTCAGTGCAACTCAAGGAGCTATTAACCAACTGGGGCAATCGGTGACCGATGCTTTGCGCACCGACACGCGCAACGCCATGGTGGGTTCCATCCTGGTGACACAGCCCATCTACATGGGTGGAGCCATCAAAACGATGAACCGCATGGCCGATATCCAGGAGGAGTTGGCCGCCAATACGCTCGAAGCACGCAGGCAAGCCACGCTCTATGATATCGACAACGTGTACTGGCAGGTGGTGTCGCTGCGGCACAAGCAGACGCTTGCCGAGTCCTACCTGGACCTGGTCAAGAAACTTGACCATGATGTCGAGAAGATGACGGAAGCAGGCTTGACCACGCGTGGTGACAAACTGAGCGTGCAGGTGCGCGTCAACGAGGCTGAAATGGCCCTTGCCAAGGTGATGGATGGGCTGTCGTTGACCAAGATGCTCCTGTGTCAGTTGTGCGGCCTGCCGGTGGACGAGTCCATCGAGTTGGCCGACGAGACTGCCGACGAAATCGCGGCACCAGCCGCTCTGCCCGCTACAGGTTCCACCATCGACAACCGCCCCGAGCTGCGCTTGCTGCAAAATGCCGTTGACCTGACGCATCAGGAGGTCAATCTGCTCAAAGCAGAAAACCGTCCGCAGGTGTCGCTCATGGGTGGCTATGCGGTGACCAACCCCAATACGTTAAACGGCTTCCATCGTCAGTTCGGTGGCTTATGGCATGTGGGAGTGCAAGTGCGCATACCCATTTGGAACTGGGGAGATGTGAAATACAAGGTCCAGGCCGCCAACGAGGCTTCAACCGTCGCCAACCTTGAACTCGAGGATGCCCGCGAGAAGATGGAATTGCAGGTGAGCCAGAACCGCTTCCGTGTGAGCGAAGCCAACAAGAACCTGGCACTTGCCAAGTCGAACATTGCCAACGCCGAGGAGAACCTGCGCATGGCCAAACGCGGCTTTGAGGAGGGCGTGGTCACACCCACTACCGTGATGGAGGCCCAGTCGGCATGGCTCATGGCACAAACCCAGAAAATTGATGCTGAGATTGAGTTGCAGCTCAGTCACACCGACTTGCTCAAGTCACTTGGCATCCTGCAATAAGCCGTCACAACATTAAAAAACAATCAAAACAATCTATATATTATGTCAGCAAAAAGTCAACATACCAATATCTTGTTAGCCATTTTGGGATTTGCCACCGTGGTTCTCATTGTCGCTCTCATCGGGCACCTGACCCTGCACCGTAGCGCCGAGGAAATCCAGGGCGAGATGGAGGTTGAGGAATACCGCGTGTCGGGCAAGGTGCCGGGACGCATTCTCGCGCTTCTGGCCAAGGAAGGTGACTTCGTGCATGCAGGCGACACCCTTGCCATTATCGAAGCCCCGGAAGTGCAGGCCAAGATGGTGCAGGCTCAAAGTGCTGCCGACGCAGCTACCGCCATGGCACAGATGGCGAACAATGGCGCCCGCAAGGAGCAGATTCAAGCCGCGGCACAAATCCTAGAACAGGCAAAGGCTGGACTGGAAATTGCCGAGAAGTCGTACAATCGCATGAAGAAGCTCCATGACGAAGAGGTCATCAGCACCCAGAAGTTTGACGAAGCAGAGGCCATGTACAAATCGGCACAGGCCCAGGTCAAGACCGCGCGCAGCAACTATGAGATGGCTGTGAATGGTGCTCGCCAGGAAGAGCGCCGCGCAGCTTCGGCCGCCGCCGGTCAAGCCCGTGGAGCTGTTCAGGAGGTGCAAGGCTATGTGCGGGAGACCGTTCAGACCGCTCAAATGGCTGGAGAAGTCACCGATGTCTATCCCAAGGTGGGAGAACTCGTCGGCACCGGTACACCCATCATGAGCATTGCCATGATGGACGACCAATGGGCGACATTCAACATCCGCGAGGACCAGTTGAAGGGTATCAAGGTAGGTCAGGAGATTACAGTAAGGATACCCGCACTCGACATCGAGACCAAGATGAAAGTCACCTCGATGAAGGACAAGGGCTCGTTCGCCGTGTGGAAATCCACCAAGTCCAGCGGCCAGTATGACCAAAAGACCTTTGAAGTGAAGGCACGGCCGTCTGAGTCGATTGATGGCATCCGCCCGGGTATGTCGGTTATTCTTAAGAGAAAGTGAGGAGTGTGGAGTTAGAAGTGAGGAGTAATTATCCTTTAACCTTTAAACAGTGAGCAAGTTGAAAACTTGCGAACATTATGAAGTATATTTCACAATTCTTCGACATCGTGCTGCGCGAGCTCAACATCATCGTGCGCAAGAACCGCATTTACGGTTTCTGCATGGTGGTGTTCCCTGTGCTGCTGGTGACGTTTTTCACCACGATGCTCGATGAAGGACTGCCCCAGGATTTGCCCATCGGCGTGGTGGACCATGACAACAGTGCCATGTCGCGCGGGCTCATTCGCAACCTTGATGCCATGCAGAACTCACGGGTGATGTACCGCTTTGCATCGGTCACCGAGGCCCGCAATGCCTTGCAGGAGGGCAAGGTCTATGCCTATCTCTATATTCCGGACGGCACGGCATCAAAACTCCTGTCTGGTCGGCAGCCCAATATCTCGTACTACTACACCATGACGTGTCTGACGGCAGGCTCGATGGCGTCTAAGGACTTGAAAACCATCGGTGTGCTGGGTTCGGCGGCAGTAGGTCAAGCGACCCTGAGCGCCAAGGGTGCAACCAAGGAGCAGATTCGGACGGCACTACAGGCCGTGACGATTGACGCGCACATGATAGCTAATCCCCAGAGCAGTTACAACTACAGCCTGACCACAGTCTTCGTGCCGGGCATCCTGATGCTCTTCATGGCGCTGCTGTCGGCCTATGCCCTGGGAATGGAGATGAAGTTTGACACGGGCAAGGAATGGCTCGCGCGCGCCGACGGCAACATCCTAGTGGCGATTCTCGGCAAGTATTTTGTCCATGCGCTGGTGTTCCTGCTTGTGATATTCCTCTACCAGTATTATATCTTCAACGTGCTTCATTTCCCGCGACTGGGCGGCGTGTGGAGCATCGTACGGCTCACTCTCCTGCAGGTGGCTGCTTCAATCGGTTTTGGTATCTTTTCTTTCGGCCTGATGCCGTCGCTGCGCATGTCGATGAGCATCAGTTCGCTGTGGATGGTGCTCGGCCTATCCATGTGCGGCTCGGCTTTCCCTGTCGCCGGCATGGATCCCCCATTGCAGGCCATGTCGTGGCTCTTCCCAATGCGCCACTACTGGATGCTCTATCAGGCGACAGTGCTCAACGGCTTCCCCGTCATCGACGTGTGGTTCCATCTCGTGGCTCTCGTGGCGTTCACGCTGCTGCCGTGGTTCGTACTCCGTAAAGTCAAAAACGCAATGCTCAACTATGTCTATATTCCGTAAACTCAAGGAACATATCACCGACGTGCTATACGTTTGGCGTCAGGAGATGAAACAGGTCATCAGGGATGAGGGCGTGTTGATGTTCCTCGTTGTCGTGCCTCTGGGCTACCCGTTGCTCTATTCGTGGATTTACAACAACGAGACGTTGCATGAGACGCCAGTGGTGGTCGTTGACCAGTCGCATTCAGCCCTCTCTCGCCAGTTCATTAACGACTGTGACGCCACCCCCGATGTCGATGTGAAATACTATGCTGCCGACCTCGACGAGGCGCGTTCGCTCGTCAGCCGCCAAATTGTCAAGGGCATCTACCTTATCCCGTCAGACTTCGCTTCCCGCATTTATCGTGGAGAGCAAGCCACTGTGAGCGTCTATTGCGACATGTCACTCATGCTGGCCTACAAGGCCATTTATCAGACTGCCATGGTCGAGGCGGGACGTCTGAGCGCGGGACTGAAAATCAAGAAGGCCGGCAACTACACCGAGCATGAGGATGCCATCACCGCACAGCCTCTTATTGCCCAAGACGTGGCTATGTTCAACCCCTCGGGAGGCTATGGTTCCTGTGTCCTGCCTGCCGTACTCATGATTCTGCTGCAGCAGGCTCTTGCCCTGGGCATCGGCATGTCGGCTGGTACAGCCCGAGAGCGGCACCGTAACGGCCAACTCATCCCCGACGATGACCCCCACTACCAGGGTGCCTATCGTGTCGTCTGGGGCAAGGCACTGTGTTATGGCATGCTTGGGGCTGTGGCTGCCGCTTATCTCTCGATGGCGGTTCCCCACATGTTCTCCTTCCCGCAACTGGCTGACGGTCGGACACTGTTGTTGCTGTTGCTGCCCTATACGATAGCCTGTATTTTCTTTGGCATGACCGTTTCCTGCCTGGTGCGCTATCGCGAGAACGTCATGTTGCTGATGGTCTTCGTTTCCGTTCCGCTGCTATTCCTCACTGGCGTGTCATGGCCACAGTCGAGCATACCCGGTGCCTGGCAGGGTGTATCCTGGCTCTTCCCCAGCACCTTTGGCGTCCGGGCCTTCATTAGGGTCAACTCCATGGGTGCATCGTTCAGCCAGATTCTGCCCGAAATCCGCATTCTCTGGATTCAGGCAGCAGCCTATCTGGGCATGGCATGCGTAGTGTACAGTTACCAGAAGCGCCTCGCCCGCAAGCACGTTCGCCCCACCAATCCCACCAATCCCACCGAGCCCGCCGAGTCCGTAGAGCCGATTCAGCAATAGTGTTGGCATTTCCATGAAGTGAATGAAAAAGCCAGATGGTCAGTTATAGCCATCTGGCTTTCCTATTGAGATTGTGCGTGTTTGGCCATCTTCTGTTGCCATTGGCGGCCACGCCAAGCCGAGGCCCTACGCATTTATCGACAGGAGGGATATTTAACTGGGCAACAATAGTTCTTTATTACATTTTCTTCGTTTTCAGTGTCTACTTAAATAATATGGTTCAGGTTGACACATTCTCCCTGCAAAAGACATGATTTTTCAGAAAAAAACCTTACTTTTACATTAAGTATTTATCATAACCATTTTGATTAGTAACTATGGCCAACAAAAAACAAGACAACCGAGTGCAACCACGCTTGAAGAATAAGGGTGTTATCGTAGACCTGTTCGTTCTATGGCTCGCTTTGACCGCTCTTTCATGTGCCGCAATCAATCTTCATATCTCGCTGAATAAGCTGGAACCAAAAGAAGAATGACCCGTCACTAGTGGTTTTGTCAAAAATCTTTCGACAGCGCTGAACTTAAGATGCCATAGAACTCGGCTCCGTTGTTATCCTCATAGAACTCACGATAATTCATTACGCAGGTGAGTACTTGCGGCTGAACTAGCGGCGGCGCTGGTGACGCTTGGCTCTGCCAAGATCGCCACTGTTGACACGGGGCGTCTCGCAGTCTGTACTGTAGTCTTGCCACAGGCCGTATTGCATAATCTGCTTTTGTTCGGCAATGCTTAAGCAAGTTTGACATTGCACTCACTTAATCGCAGATTTCTCGGTCTCGACGCGGAACACGGAAAATTAACGAAGTGAGTTGTTGGATGTCAATCATTATCAAAATAGCTTTGCGAAATAAAATCGCAAAGCTATTTTGATTGAGCGGTGTGGTAAAAGACAGCGTTTCGGGCATGAAAAAGCCCACCCAAAGGTGAGCAATTATTCTATTGGTTCTATATCAATTTCCAAGGTTTGCTTGAAATGTTGCTTTTCGTCATCTGTCATCTTTTGTTGAGCGTATCTGACAAATTCATTCCAATGCCGTTTATATGTAAAAGATAGCGCTTTGTTTTTATCTTGACTTAGATACATCTTTCTGTAAATTTCAATGGCATAATGCATCGCATCTTCAATATCTTTAAGATTGCAAAGTTTATCCTTACAATATGAATTGACATAAGAAATACCCTTCTTTTCGCAATCTTCTAATTCATGACTGATATATGAGATGAACTCAAAGTTATCTATAGGACTGGTTGGCGAGTAAAGATTCATTATACTGATTTCTTTTGTGCTTTTTGCAAAGGTACGAATTTGATGCTGATTGTAAAAAATTTTGGACGAAATATTTATTGAATGCTTTATCAAAAGGTTTTGATAATCTTTTACTTTTGATAAAGCGTATCAATGATGCCTCAGAATGTCCTGCCGATGTTCTCCCCGTAGAACTCTTCAGACGCATGACTGAGGTGTTATACTTGCGAGATAACCAGCGGCGGTACTGGCGACGCTTTTGAACATTTTTAAAGAATCGTTCTATATCAATTTAGTGTAATTCACGAAATGCATTGGGTGCACCACAATGAAATGGCGCCCCCAATTGTTGGAAATAACTATGTGGGTTGTTGATGGGGCTTACTTGAAGATTTTCTGGGCAAACATGGTCAGGTAAATGCGCCAGTTGCGCCAGATGTGACCTCCGTCGGTTTCCACATACTCATAGTTGTAGCCCTTGGAATCCCAGTAGTTGCGCAAATCGACGGTACTCTGGTAGAGGAAGTCGGTCTTGCCCATACCCATCCAGTAAAGTTTGGGCTTGCTGCCGAACAGCCGTGCCGACTGCTGTGCGAAGTCGGGGTCGTTCTTGATTTGCTCAGCGAAAGGCTGGTTTCTGTAGCCGTTGCCCAGGTGCAAACCGGCTGAGAACAGACCATAGTAGTCGAACGTAGTGGGGTAGGTGAGGCTGATGACAAAGGTGTGTCCTCCACCCATAGACAGGCCGCAGACAGCACGGCCGTCGCGTTTCTTGATGGTGCGGTAATTGGCATCTACATAGTTCACAATATCCATGAAGCTGGCAGGGATAGTGGCAACAGCAGGTGCTGTGGGACCTGTGCCGTTGTTCCCGAAGCCAGGGGTGTACATGCCCCAAGACCACTCGCCGGGTGCTGCCTGGCAGTTGGGGTTGCCGTTGGGCATGACAACAATCATCGGTTTTGCCTTGCCCGTGGCGATGAGGTTGTCAAGAATCTGAGCAGCACGACCGAGTTCGCTCCAAGCGTTCTCGTCACCGCCTGCTCCGTGCAACAGATACAGTACGGGGTATTTGCCGCCCTTGTCATAGCCTGGCGGGGTGTAGATGGTCATGCGGCGCTGCATCTTGAGTGTCGGGCTGTTGTACCACACCTTGGAAAGATTGCCGTGGGGCACCTCGTTCACGCGGTAGAGGTCGCCCTTGTCGCCCTTTTGCTCGCTAACGATGAAAATGTTGGTAAACGAAACAATGTCACGGTTCACATAGATGTTAGCCGGGTCTTTCACTCCCGTCATACCATCGATATTGAACGTGTAGCTGTACAACTCAGGGGCGAGTTTGTCGGTAGTGTAAGTCCATACCCCTCCAGAACCCTCGGTCAATGCCGCCACGCCTGGGGCATCATACGTGCCGCGACCTGGCACCTCGACTGTGCGTGTGGGCAAGAAGTCGCCTGTCACCTCCACCTTGACGGCCTTGGGGGCAAAGAGGTTGAAGGTCACTGTTCCGTCGGGATTGACGACGGGAGATTGAACGTTGGCATTATTAAAGAGTTTCTCCTGTGCCGTGGCGCTCGTGCAGCACATTGCCGCAAGAGCCATCATCATGATTATTTTTTTCATACGTTTATATTTTTGATGTTGTTATCTCTTCAACAGATTCATCTGTACCTGAGGTTTGAGTACATTGTGGACCTTGGTTTCCTGGCCCTTGGCATCGGCCTTGAGCGTTGCCTTGATGTCTTGTGAGGAAGCTCCGACAAGGAACTGATACTCGCCGCCACTGACAACCCAAGCCGAAGCTGCCTCGTCAAACGAAGCCAAATCGGCAGTCTTCACCAGGAGCTTTACAGTCTCTTTTTCACCAGGTTTCAGATTGCGGGTCTTGGCGTAGGCTTTCAACTCCTTGACGGGCTTGTTGGCAGCCTTGTTATCGGGGGCGGAAATGTAGAGTTCCACGACTTCCTTGCCCTCATGCTCTCCGTTGTTCTTAACGGTGACGCTGACCTCATAGCCGTCGCCCTTCTTGTCCACTTTGGCATCACTATAGTCAAACGTCGTGTAGCTCAAGCCGAAACCGAACGGGTAAGACACAGCGATACCGAAGGAATCGAAATAGCGGTATCCGACGTAAATGTCCTCCTCGTAATCGGTAAAGTCCACATTCCTTAAAAGACCTTTTTGCCCCTGATTCATCATGTCGATGCGGGGATCCTGGTCAATGGGGAAATTGCGCGCCGAGTAGGCATCGGTAAACAGGATGGGCCAAGTCATCGTGAACTTGCCAGACGGCGATATCTTGCCGCTGAGCACATCAACCACGCTGTTGCCGCCTTCCTGTCCAGGCTGCCATGCGCAGAGGATGGCGTCGGGAAGATGTTTCCAGGATGCAGTCTCGATGACGCCACCGATATTCAGCAGCACGACAACCTGCTTGCCGGCTCGGTGATACACGTCACAAACCTGCTCGATAAGCTTGCGCTCCGAGTCGCTGAGGTTGAAGTCGTCCACCTTGCGGTCCAGGAATTCTCCCGAGAGGCGTCCCAGAGTAATGACAGCGATATCGGCATTTGCTGCCTGAGCCATCACCTCACCGTCAGTAAAACTCTTCTCGGCGGGCAGCGGCTTGGGCAAGAAGCGCATCAGACCAGCCTTGTTGGGGTCCTTCTTGGCAGCAGCCTCAATTTCGGCCTCGGCCTTCTTCTTGCAGTCGTCAAGATAGGTTTCGTAGGCTGTTTTCAGTTCTTCGGAAACGGTATATCCACCATTCTTCATGCCTTCCAACAGAGAGACGACATAAGCGTGATTCACGTTACCGGAACCCGTGCCACCAGCGATGAAGTCATAGGAGGTGTTGCCATAGAGGGCAACATTCTTGATGGTCTGGGCAAGAGGCAAAGCCTTCTCGTTCTTCATCAGTACCATACCCTCGGCGGCCGATTGGCGTGTTACCTCGGCATGGGCCTTCAGGTCGGGCTTGTTGGAGTACTTGTAGCCCTGGAATCGCGGGCTTTTCTCCACGAGGTTGAGTGTTCGGCGCACGCTGCGGTCAAGGTCGGCCTCGGCAAGCTTGCCGCTCTTCACTCCGGCGACGATGGAGTCGAACTGCTCCTTCTTGCCCGGTTGCAGCATGTCGTTACCTGCCCACATCTGTGTGGCACCGTCCTTACCGCCGAACCAGTCGGTCATGACTGTACCCTCGAAGCCCCATTCATCGCGCAGGATGGTTTCCACAAGGTCTTTGCTCTCGGAAGTATAGGTTCCGTTGATGTAATTGTAAGAGGTCATCACCGTCCAGGGCTGGCTCTCCTTGATGGCAATCTCAAAACCTTTCAGGTAGATTTCACGCAGGGCACGCTGGGAGATGTGCGCATCGTTGTTCATGCGGTTGGTCTCCTGGTTGTTGGCGGCAAAGTGCTTGATGCTTGTGCCCACGCCGTTACTCTGAACACCTTTGATGTAGGCGGCAGCAGTCTTGCCGACTACCAGAGGGTCCTCACTGTAATACTCGAAGTTGCGGCCGCACAACGGGTTGCGCATGATATTCACGGCTGGAGCCAATAGCACGTCAGCACCATACTCCTTTACTTCGTTGCCGATGGCAGCGCCCACCTCCTCAACGAGGTCGGTATTCCACGTCGAGGCAAGCAGCGTGCCGATGGGAAAATGGGTGCAGTAATAGGTCGCACTGTCGCCTTCACGGGTGGCGTCGATGCGCAATCCGGCAGGGCCGTCGGCCAGCACGATGGCAGGGATTCCAAGTGAATCGAGCGGATAGGTCGTACCGGCAGCGCCAGGCACGAGAGAGCGGGTAGCGCCGATGACGGCATTTTCACCATCGAAACCAGCCATTCCGGTTCCGATGACGAAGCGCGCTTTGTCTTCGAGCGAAAGACGGGCTATTACATCATCTTTGTTGATGGCACTCTTTTGTCGGTCAGAGGTGCATCCAGCCAGAATGGCAACAACTGCCAGCATGAAAATAAGGAAAAACTTCATAATTGGTTATGTTAAAAGTAGTGGGACCCGTTAGCGGGATTAAAAAAGTTGATAAAAAACTGTTCAAAAAAGTGTATATTGCTAATTGTTAATGATTTAATGGTGGAAAATATTAATTTTAAATCACCTAATGCACAATATGTACGCAAATTTCGTCAAAATCCTTGGAGCATGCAAACATTTTGCCCAAGAATCGGTGAATGAATAGACGAATAGACGAACAGATGCAATCAGCCGGCAATGATACTCCACCCCTCTCAGATGCCTCTACCAACCCATCAGTGCCATCAAACCCATTCCATTTTCCCTTTTCGCTGACAACTCCTCTATTGATACAAGTTGAAACAATGAAAAATGGATATGCTGTATTTGCAAATAAGATAAAAGACAAAATTTCTTGAGGAAAAGCAG
>JAEEGF010964006.1_pt1 | contig 15354 bp, 10 predicted proteins | sample 9134171 | NCBI WGS metagenome assembly JAEEGF01 (sample SAMN16246542, study PRJNA631951) | gut metagenome | biome: gut microbiome; feature: rumen; material: AP-attached | host: Bos | place: Iran: Karaj | collected 2018-10 | reverse complement strand
GCAGATGATGGACCTGGACAAGATTCGTTTTAAGGGCTATGCTTTCCAGATAGCGACGAAATTCACGGCTTGGCAATTAGGCTTCCGCATTAAGGAGGTGCCCGTCATTTTTGTCAACCGCAAAGAGGGTACCTCTAAAATGAACAGCAGTATTTTCGGTGAGGCCATGTTTGGTGTCATCCGTCTGAAGTGGGATTCAATGTTCAAGAAATGAGCAGAACACTCATACATAACGTCACCATCGTCAATGAGGGCAAGCAGTTCAAGGGTGCTGTCATCATTGAGAATGAGCGTATTACGTCCGTTGTAGAAGGACAGGTCTTCAACAAAGAAGATTTCGAAAAAGTTATCAACGGCGAAGGATGCTACCTGTTTCCTGGCGTCATCGACGAACATGTACATTTCCGGGATCCAGGTTTGACACACAAGGCAGACATCACCTCTGAGAGCCGTGCAGCCGTTGCAGGAGGTGTGACCTCTGTGATGGATATGCCGAACACCAATCCGCAGACCACCACCATCGAGGCTTGGGAAGCGAAGATGGACAACTTTGCCCAACATAGCTTAGCAAACTACAGTTGTTACTTCGGAGCCACCAACAGCAATTACGACCTTTTCGACAAGTTGGACAAGCGTCGTGTGCCTGGCATCAAGCTCTTTATGGGCTCCAGTACGGGCAACATGCTGGTGGACAGGACAGAGAGCCTGCGCCATATCTTTGGTGGCACTGATATGCTGATTATGGCGCATTGCGAAGACCAGCACATCATCAGCGAGAACACAGCCAAATATAGAGGGGAAGATGGCGATGCCCCCATCGAGTTGCATCCCGTCATTCGTTCTGAAGAAGCTTGCTGGCTCTCGTCCAAGTTGGCTGTTGAACTGGCACAGGAGACTGGTGCCCGTCTGCACATCGCCCATATTTCTACGGCACGAGAACTGTTCCTGCTCTCTGACGAGACCTTAGCAAACAAGCGCATCACAGGTGAAGTATGCATTTCACATTTGATGTTTAACGATACTGACTATCAGTCTTTTGGCGCGAAGATAAAATGCAACCCAGCCGTAAAGACCAAAGCCGATCAGCAAGCCTTGCAAAAGGCCCTGCAAAGCAACCTCATCGATACAGTAGCCACTGACCATGCACCCCACTTGCTTTCCGAAAAACAAGGTGGGGCACTGAAGGCTATGTCAGGCATGCCCACCATCCAGTTCTCGTTGAACTGCATGTTGGAGTTGGTGGACAAGGGCATCATCACCATCGAGACACTGGTGCAGAAGATGTGCCACAACCCTGCCCTGCTCTACCACATCGAACAGCGAGGATTCATCCGTCCTGGCTATCAGGCCGATCTCGTCTTGGTACGCCCCAACACCCCTTGGACAGTAACGCCTGACATTTTGCAGAGCAAATGTGGGTGGAGCCCATTGGAGGGTCACCAGTTTAACTGGCAAGTAGAACAAACATTCGTCAACGGCAAACTGGCATTTGCTAACGGCAAGATAGTGGAGGGAATAAAAAAGGGACAAGAACTGAAATTTAAATAACCAATATTAATAATGACTTTTTGAAGCAGCAAGCGTAGAGCTAATCTAGCTTGAACTTTGCCGAGTCGCAACAGAATTTGGCGAAAAGCAAAATAAGAAATAAGAATTAAAATCTAAATACTATGAGGATTAACAGACGATCATTTATCAAGACAGGCTTGGCAGGTGGTGCTGCTTTGGCCATGGGTGGTTGCGCCCCAGCTGCTCCCAAAGAGGAAGCAGCTCCCAAGACCACAGCTGCCGACAACAAGTTCCACCTCAGTTGTGCAGACTGGACATTCCATCTGTTTGACATCGACACAACCCTGCAGACCTTGCAGAAGTGCGACATCCACTACCTCTGCATCAAGGACTTCCACTTGCCGCTGGATGCTACTGACGAGCAGATCAAGGCGTTCCACGCCAAGTGCGCAGAATATGGCGTTACAGGCTACGGCGTAGGTCCTATCTACCAGAATACCGAGGAAGAAGTGGACAAAGCCTTTGCCTATGCTCGCAGAGTAGGTGCTAAGGTCATGCTGTCAGTACCTCCCTACGAACTGTTGCCTTATGTAGATAAGAAAATCAAGGAATATCCCGAGATCAAATATGCCATCCACCTGCATGGACCAGACCTGGATGTTTATCAGGATGCCACCGTTATCTGGGACAAGGTGAAGGACCTCGACCCGAATATCGGTATGTGCCTGGATATTGGTCACGATTTCCGCAATGGTGCCGACCCTGTGGCTGACCTCGAGAAATACCATACTCGCGTGTTCGACATGCACATCAAGGACGAGACCGACAACTCGAAAGAGGGCAAGTGCATCGAGATGGGACGAGGCAAGATTGACTTCCCAGCTTTCGTGCGCATGATGCGTCAGGTAGGCTACGACGGCATGTGCAGCCTTGAGTATGAGAAAGATATGGACAATCCGTTCATCGGCATCGCTGAGTCCTACGGCTACATGAAGGCCGTTTGTGAACTGGCATAAAGACAGCAAGATTGAGAAGTGGATAGTTTTCAATCATCAATCATCAACTATCAATTGAGCGAAGTCGCTGACTTCGTGAACTGGATTTATTTCTTCCACGCGTGGGGGTTTGCCCCACGCTTTTCCACTATTGCCCAAGTGCATGCATGCCCAGGGTGCGAAGCCTCATGGATCAACGGCTTTGAGCCCCAAGAACAGCCCAAGGCACGTGAAGCCCTCAAACTCATCCAGGATGCCCGTAGGCTGTTGGGCGAGTTGGATGGCCAACTCACTTGTCGATGTGCCTTCCAGCTCTTTGAGGCCAACGCCTCAGGCGACAACCTGCTCATCAACGGCACCCTGTTCCCCTTGCTGCGCCAGCAACATACAAACGAGGGCCAACCCTGCTTCTGTCTCAGCGACTTCGTCAGACCCGTTGAGATGGGCGAGCCAGACAAAGTGGGCGTTTTTGCCGCATCCATCGACGATACGGCCTTATTAGAGACAGACGATGCCTACCGCAAGCTGTTGGTGCAGACCCTGTGCGACAGACTGGTAGAAGCCTCTGTCGAGAAACTTCACCTCTATGTCAGGAAAGAAGCGTGGGGCTATGCACCAGACGAGCACCTCAGCATCGCCGACCTCCATTTGGAGAAGTTCCAGGGCATACGCCCCGCAGTGGGCTACCCTTCCCTGCCTGACCAGTCAGTCAACTTCATCATCGACCAACTGATCGGCCTCAGCCAGATAGGCATCACCCTCACCGAGAATGGCGCCATGCATCCCCACGCCTCCGTAAGCGGACTGATGCTGGCCCATCCACAAGCCCGATACTTCAGTGTGGGAAAGATTGGCGAGGACCAACTCATTGATTATTCACAACGACGGGGACTCCCCACAGACACCATGCGGAAGTTCCTTTCAGCCAACCTATAAGACTATGTTACAACGTTTTGCATTCATATTCGTACTACTGCTCCTGGTGCCAGATGCCTATATCTACTGGCACTACATCAAGAAGTGGGCTAAAGACAAAAAAGTCAAACTCCTCTGGTGGCTCCCCTCTGTCCTACTCATCATAGGATTCATCGCTGCCAGATATATCGGCACAGACAACCCCATGTCCGATCGTCAGGGCATCATCGCCTGGCTCGGCATCCTGATCCTCTGCATAGGTGTGCCCAAGCTAATCTTCATGCTGGTAGACCTGATAGGCCGCCTCCTGCACGCCATCATCAAGCCCATCCCCGTGCGATGGTTCGCCTGGCTGGGCACCATTCTGGCCATAGGCTTCTTCTGTGTGGCCTTCTACGGCTCCTTCTTTGGCGTGGAGCACTTCCAGGTAAAACAAGTAACCTACACCTCCTCACGCCTGCCTGCAGCCTTCGACGGCTATCGCATCGTGCAGATATCCGATATCCACTCAGGCAGTTTCCATCAGCGTCCAGGCATAGTGAAGAAGATGGTCGAGCTGACCAATGCCCAGCAGGGAGACGTGATTGTGTTCACAGGCGACTTGGTCAACCAGCGATCTGTTGAGGTCGATGAGTTCACCGATGTACTCAGTCAGCTGCATGCCCCCGATGGTGTTTATTCCATCTTGGGCAACCACGATTACGGCAATTATTACCGTTGGGCAAAGCCCGAAGATGAGGAATTGAACCAGGAACATCTGGAAAAGCAACAGTTTAACATGGGTTGGAAATTCCTTAAAAACCAACACGATATCATTCACAGAAACAACGATAGTATTGCCATTATCGGTGTGGAGAACGAGGGCAAACCACCCTTCCAGGAATATGCCGACCTGCCCAAAGCCAAGCAAGGCACAGAGGGTATGTTCCGCATCCTGTTGAGCCATGACCCCACCCACTGGCGCAAGGAAGTGTTGCCCACCACCGACATCGACCTCATGCTGGCAGGCCACACCCACGGCGCCCAGTTCATGCTCTTCGGCTGGTCACCCGCCTCATGGGTCTATGACGAATGGGGAGGCATGTACTATGAAGGCACACAAGGCCTGTACGTCAATGTGGGCATAGGCTTTGTAGGCCTGCCCTTCCGTTTTGGTGCTTGGCCCGAGGTAACTGTCATCACCCTGCGTCGATAAAATGATTTGAAAATAATAAAACCAAATAACCATGAAAAAAACAATCCTACTCACGTTAGTACTGCTCACCGCTCTGGTGCCAGTGAAAGCCGACGAGGGCATGTGGCTGCCCCTGCTCATCTCCAGTCGGATAGACGACATGCAGGCCAAGGGCTTCAAGCTCACAGCCGAAGATATCTATAGTGTCAACAAAGCCTCGCTGAAAGACGCCGTAGTGCGTTTTGGCGGAGGTTGCACAGGCGAGGTGGTCTCTCCTGACGGCCTGCTCTTCACCAACCACCACTGTGGCTACGGACAGATACAGGAGCACAGTACGGTAGAGCACGACTACCTGAAAGACGGCTTCTGGGCCATGAGCAAGGAAGAAGAATTGCCCAATCCAGGGCTCACCGTCAGTTTCCTGCAGAGCATGGAAGATGTCACCGACCGAGTGCTGAAAGGCTATGTGCCCACGATGACCAATGGACAGCGCGACTCAGTGATACAGGTCAATTCCAGGGTCATCACCGAAGCCATCAACAACCAGGCCAAGGGCATCCGTTCCTCAGTAGAGGGCCTCTACAACGGCAACCAGTACTTCCTCTTCGTCTATAAGATTTATTCCGATGTGCGACTGGTGGGCGCTCCCCCCTCTTCCATCGGCAAGTTCGGCGGTGATACCGACAACTGGATGTGGCCTCGTCATACAGGCGATTTCTCCATCTTCCGCATCTATGCCAACAAGGACAATGAGCCTGCCGAATACTCCAAGGACAATGTGCCTTATCATCCCAAGCGCTACTTCACCATCTCCCGCAAGGGCGTGAAGGAAGGCGATTTCACGATGGTCTATGGCACCCCAGGCACCACCAAAGAATATGTCACTTCCGACGAGGTGCGCTATACAGGCGAGATTTCCGACCCTGAGAAGATTGCCCTCCGCACCATGCGTCTGGACATCCAGAAGAAGTATATGTCACAAGACCAGGCAGTACGCATCCAGTACTCCTCCAAGAACGCCAGCGTGTCCAACGCCTGGAAGAAGTGGCAGGGCGAAGCCAAAGGTCTGGCACGCAGAAAGACGGTAGCAACCAAGCTGGACTTTGAGAAGAAGTTCCGAGAGTGGGCAGAGAAGAACCAGTACAAGGGTCTGCTCGAACAGATTACCTCCCTCTACGAGCGCCGCAACCCCTACTTCCGAGCACAGGAATACTACAACGAAACCGTATCCACCATCGAGTTGCTGGCATTTGCCAACAGAATCTACACAGCCCTCGAGGGAGGACGCCCAATAGAAGCTGTGGCCGACGCCTTCTACAAGGACTACTACCAGCCTATCGACGAAGAAACCTTCGTAGCTATGATGGGCGCATTCGACAAACAGCTCAGTGCACAGTTCAAGCCCGCCTACCACACCCAGAAACTCGCCCAGTACGGCAGTCTGGAAGCTTGGCGCAACGATGTGTTTTCACGCTCCATCTTCACCGACAAGGCCAAGGTATTGCGCCTCACCAAGGATGATTTAAGCAAGATTAAGGCCGATCCAGCCTATGAGATGTACGAAGCCTACAACCAGTGGTACCGCAAGGATTTGCAGCCCACAGTGAGCCGTCTGGGACAAGAGATCAGCCTCGCCAACCGCAGGTATATGAAAGCACAGATGGAGTTCCAGCCCGAGAAGACCTTCTATCCTGACGCCAACCGCACCCTTCGTGTGTCCTATGGTCAGGTGGCAGGCTATAACCCCTCCGATGCTATCACCTACTCGCCCATCTCCACCCTCAAGGGCATCATTGAGAAAGACAATCCCGACATCTTCGACTACGACATTCCGCAGACCCTGCGCGATATCTATGCCGAAGGAGGTCATGACGACCAGCCCGTATGCTTCCTGGCTACCAACCACACCTCAGGCGGCAACTCAGGCAGTCCCGTCCTCAATGCCAACGGTGAGCTGATAGGCATCAACTTCGACCGAGTATGGGAAGGTACCATGAGCGACCTCGCCTTCGATCCCGAGTTCTGCCGCAACATCTCCCTGGACATCAGGTACCTGCTGTTCGTCGTAGAAAAGATTGGCCATGCCCAATGGCTGTTGAAAGAAATGACCTTTGCCGACTGAAAATAGTCCTATAATAAAGCAAGACAGTCACCTATGAAGGTGGCTGTCTTTTTTATGCATCATAGCTTCCGCCTTGGTGCCTGACCTGAGATTAAGGAATTTACCCTCCACGAGTAAGCCATTACAACGATGTAGCCTATCAATGGGATTATAAAGGCGACCGACAGGGATGTCCGGTCGCCAATAACTCCCATAAGCATGGTGCCGATGGCTCCTCCAATGGTGGACATCATCAGGATAGAAGATGCCTGCTTGGTGCGCTTACCCAAGCCTCGCAAAGCAAAGGGAAAGATGGTGGGGAACATAATGGCCTCAAAGACAAAGTTCAGCATCAGCGCAATCATCGAAGCCTTACCTAAATTCATCAACACCAAAGCATTAGCTACTACAGTGCCGATGGCACAAAAGAGCAGTACTCTTTCAGCTTCAATCTTGCTCATCACCCAACTGCCTACAAACCTGGCACACATAAAGAGCAAAAAACCAAAAGAGAGCCATTGTGAAGCAGTTAACTTATCGATACCCTGCACTCCCTCAGCATAGTTGATGAACAGACTATTGATGGATATCTCCGCTATCTCGTAAAACATCAATGCCACAAAGCCAAACAAAAAGAGTTTATGTTGCCAAAGACTATGCACATCCTCCACCATACCGGATTCTTCTTTATGTATCTCAGGCAATTTGACACGCAAGAATGCTAAAGTAGCCAAAGTAACCAGTATGCCAAAACATAGGTATGGCAGGGTAATATCCCCATCATTGCCGGAAAAGAGCAACAAGCCGCCAATCCAAGGTCCGAAGATATTACCTAAGCCATTGAATGATTGGGCAAAATTCAACCTACTGGCGGCAGATTCCTTATCACCTAAATAGGTGACAAACGGATTGGCAGCAATTTCCAACATCACTAATCCACTCGCTATGACGAACAAGGTGACAAGGAAGAAATAGAACAATGGCACAGTTCCTTCAACAAACAGGAATGAGCCTAATCCGAATGTCAAAGCACCCAAGGCAAAGAGTGACAAACCAAACACCATGCCCTTGTGATAGCCATATTTCATCAAGAACCTACCTGCAGGTAAAGCGAACAGGAAATAACCCAAGAAAAAAGTACCCTGAACCCACGTGGATTGAGAGATGGAAATACCCATCTCCATCTGGAAGTGCTTGTTGAGCACATCCATTATCGCGCGGGCGAATCCCCAAATGAAAAACAATAATGTGACTAATATGAACGGAGTACGATACTCTCTTTTCACCAACTTTGCCATTTTTGCTTAATCTTTGAATAACAGCTTATAATCTCGTTCTGAAGCGGGCTTTGCCCATTCTTCTGGTACCAACTTCCACTGATTCAGCGGTTGCGGATTTACATCAGGATGCTGCTCGATATATTCCATCAGATAATAACGTAAATCCTTGTCTGTGGAGACAATCACTCGCTTGATGAGGTCATCATGAGGAATGCCTGAGCCTTTGGTCAGATGCTCACCACCACCATTTCCACGATAAGAGTTAATCGCCACTTTGTAATGCTTATCCAGTTCAAAAGGCTTGCCATCTGCCATACTTATAATCTTCACTTTCTGTCCGGCAGGTTTCGTGACATCCACCTCATAGATGATGCCTGCAGCTGAGTCGAAGTTGAACATCGGGTTCTTGAACTTATTGAAGCCGTCGCCTGCATTCTCCTGCGTAACGTCCATCAGCAGTACATGGTCGTTTTTCGACTTCATCTGATTGATCCAAAGACCATAGGAATACTCCAGTGCCCCCAAGATTTCACGACCCGTCAAGTCCATCGTGTAGAGCATGTTCTCGTACTTATAGAGGTTGAACATATCGCTCACGAACACATCGCCCTCCTTGATCTGGGCATCATACGACAAGGGGGCGGCAAAGGAGATATCGGCGTCTGTCAGTGCCAACTGCAAGGAGTGGATGAGGTCGATGAATGCCGATGGTCCGAAGTATGCAGGACGTGTAGTAATGGTTGAAGCAAAGTGACCTATCTTCTTGGATATAAAATTAGTAACATCATTGTACTGCTTAGAGAACTGTTGCATGAAGGCTTGGCTCACAGGCAGGTTATCCACTGAAACCAGCTGTCCTTCAATCTCCTTACTTACCACCTTACCTTTCTCTACATTGACCTTGATGGTGACGTCGCTCACCTGATGGGCTGCATTGCCTGGATTGACGAGCAACACGCTATCGCCTGCCACATTGACAATCTTGCGGCAATCTCGGCTATGGTCATGACCAAAGAGTATTACATCGAAGCCCGGGACACGCTCAGCCACCTCTGCTGCTGCATGCTCGCGATAGATGCCACTGAGCCACTCAGCCTCATCGCCTGTATGGAACAGGCCTATCACCACATCGGCCTTTTCTTTCTCTTTCAGGATGGGCATATACTTGCGGGCAGTCTCTTCCATATCGTCGAAGCGCAGGCCTTCCCACAGGTTCTCTGAGAGCCACGCTGGAATGCCTGGGGTGATCATGCCTAATATGGCAATCTTGACGCCTTCGCGCTTGAACACCACATAGGGCTTGAAATGGGGCTTCTCGGTGGCTGTCTCTATGATATTGGCTCCCAATATGGGGAAGTCGCAATCATTGGCCCAACGGTCGAACACAGGACGGCTCACCTCTACATCGTGGTTGCCCATATTGCCTGCATCATAACCCATGAAGCTCAGCATCTCACCTGCCAGATGGCGCGACTGCTGGTCGATATAGTTATAGTAATAGGCAGAGGGCTGTCCTTGCAGGATATCGCCATTGTCGAACAGCAACACGTTGTCGCCATACTGCTGACGAAGGCCTTCTACATAGGTATGCACTCGTGCCAGGCTACCCTTTACATCCTTGCGGTTGATAAAGTCGTAGGGGTAGAAACTACCATGCACATCACTGGTTTCAATTACTCTCAGTTCCACCGTCTTCGTCTCCCCCGAGGTCATGCAGGATGTCATCATCAGCAGACTCATCCAAAACAACAGTTGCTTCTTCATATTTCACTTTTTTGGTTTCAAAATAACAGATAATCAGGCCTGTGGCTATTATCATCAGGATGGTGCAAGGCAAAGAGGCCTCGAAGCCGAAGTCGCCTCCGTTCATCAGTGTATTGTCGGAGATGTGCAGCTTCAGCAAGGTGTTCTTGTCGCCTGTGCCACTCACGTCATAGCCCAAGACGGGTCCTTGGATGTAGTTCCAGAACAGATGCAAGCTGATGGGAAACCACAGGTTGCGGGTATAGATATAGGCCACGCCGAGCAGGATGCCTGCCAATGTGAGGTTGAACAGCGAGAAGTTGGTCATGCCTGGGTTGCCCAGATGCAGACAAGCAAACAGGAAGGCTGAAATGAAGAGTGCCAGGAACTTGTTCATGCCCACATCGAGCATGTGGCCCAGCACAAAGCCTCGCATCATAGACTCTTCCATTACGGCTACCATTATGTAGAGCAGGAATTGCAACAGCAGGTAGGAGGGGTCGAAGTGGACACCATCGATGCGGATCCAGCCTGCAATGAGGGAAACGATATAGCCGATGGCATAGATGGCTGCTGCTACGCCTAAACCACAAAGCAGGTCCTTGCCCCTGCCCTGCACACCGAAGCCCATATCTTTCACGAAAGACAATTCATCCCAATAGTGGATAATCAACCACGCAGCCAGCAATACTGACGCTACTTGGATGGCTTCGATGACCAGTATGGCCCAACGCTCGGGGTTGTTCACATCGACCCATCCTGATAAGGCAAATGGCACCATCAAGACCACCATAAAGAAACCAGTTGCCATCGCAAATACAATAAGCTTGGCCAGCAAAATCAGATATTTCTTCATATTATTTGAGTTTATTTTGGTTACAAAGATAATAAATCTTTAACTTTGCACCACTAAACATAAAACAAAAGTGATATGGCATCATTTTTTATTGCCTTAGTGGCTTTGCTCATAGGTTATTTGGTGTATGGAAAGTTAGTGGAACGACTGTTCGGTCCTGACAACCGTAAGACTCCAGCCTACTCGCAAGCTGACGGCGTAGACTATATCCCGCTGTCTGCTTGGAAAGTTTTCATGATACAGTTTCTAAACATCGCAGGAACAGGGCCTATCTTCGGTGCCATCATGGGTGCACAGTTTGGTCCTTCGTCTTATCTGTGGATTGTGTTTGGCTGTATCTTCGCTGGTGCAGTGCACGACTACCTCTGTGGTATGCTTTCAGTGCGTCACAACGGTGTGGGTGTGCCAGAACTGGTGGGTACTTACCTAGGACCTGTTGCCAAGAAAATCATGTTGGTGTTCTCGGTATTCCTGCTGTTGATGGTGGGTACCGTATTCGTATATAGCCCTGCTATCATCTTGGGCGACAAGATGGGTGGCGACACGCAGATGGTGATGACCTGGTGTCTCATCATCTTTTTCTATTACATCATCGCTACGATGTTGCCTATCGACAAGATTATCGGGCGTATCTATCCTTTGTTTGCCTTCTCGCTGATGTTCATGGCGGTGGCTTTGTGTTTCGTACTAATCAAGGATATGCCCAACATCCCTGAGGTATGGGACGGACTGGATAATATGAAGCCATCGGCTGGTCCTATATTCCCTTGCTTGTTCATCACCATTGCCTGTGGTGCACTGAGTGGCTTCCATGCTACACAGAGTCCGCTGATGGCTCGTTGTATCCAGCATGAGAAACAAGGGCGCCCCATCTTCTATGGTGCCATGATTACTGAGGGTGTGGTAGCGTTGATTTGGGCTGCAGTTTCGTCTTATTTCTTCTACGGTGGAGCTGCAGAAGCCCTGGGTGCTTCGCTCAAGTCGAGTGCCCCTCAGGTGGTGACACTGGTGTCTGAAGGTTGGTTGGGTACGCTGGGTGGTATCCTGGCTCTGCTGGGTGTGGTAGCTGCTCCTATCACGAGTGGTGATACGGCTTTCCGCAGTGCACGACTGATTATCTCTGAATTTGTTCACCTGAACCAAAGGAAAATTGTGAACCGCTTCATGATTTGCATCCCCTTGTTCCTGATTGCGCTGGGTCTGCTTTGGTTTAACATTGCCGACGAGAATGGCTTCAATGTTATCTGGAACTACTTCGGATGGGCGAATCAATCACTGGCAACCATCGTATTATGGACTGAAACCGTTTATTTAGTAAAACAGCATAAATTTTTCTATATCACTTTGATACCTGCTATGTTTATGACAGTAGTAACGGTATCTTTCCTCATTCTGTCACCTATCGCTTTCGGCTTAGACAAGAACATCGCCTATATCTGTGGCGCTGTGGCTGTGGTGGTTGCTACTGGCTGGTTCTGCCACTGGTATCGCAAAAATAGCTGACAGTGTGGCATAATTCGTCTTTGGCAAGCTATTTGCTGACTGACAAGTGACTTTATTACGACGCTAACAAAAACAGGAGGATGGAAATATGAAACGGAGATTTAACCTAAAACAGAATAAAAAGCAAAAAAACGATATGAACTCAGAAGAAAAGAAAGCAGAAGAGATGAAGAATGTGGCTGAGGAAGCTGCTGAGAATACAAAGGAACAACCTGCTCCAGAGGATGAACAGCTTGTGGAGGGCGAGGCTCAGAATGAGGCTGAAGAACCTGAAAAAGAGCTGACTCCTGAAGAGAAACTGCAAGCTGAAGTGGAGAAACTGCAGGCAGAACAAGAGGAGATGAAGGACAAATACCTGCGTCTCTCGGCAGAGTTTGACAACTACCGTAAGCGCACGATGAAGGAGAAGGCTGAACTGATTCTCAATGGTGGTGAGAAGGCTTTCAAAGCCATTCTGCCTGTGATTGATGATATGGAGAGGGCTTTGGCCACCATGCAGAAAGCTACTGATGTGGAGGCTGTGAAAGAGGGTGTTGATCTGATATATAACAAGTTCATGCAGATTCTCGGTCAGAATGGCGTACAGGCCATCGATACCAAGGAGAAGGAACTGGATACCGATTACCACGATGCCATCGCCATTATCGACGCTCCAACAGAAGAATTGAAAGGCAAGATATTGGACTGTGTAGAAACAGGCTATACCTTGAACGATAAGGTGATTCGCCACGCAAAAGTTGTGGTGGGCAAATAAAAACAAACTAAACAGATGGAAGAAAAAAGTTACTACGAAATATTAGGGGTTGAGAAGAACGCCTCGGCCGACGAAATCAAGAAGGCCTATAAGAAGAAAGCCATACAATATCACCCAGACCGTAATCCTGGCAACAAAGAGGCCGAGGAGAAGTTCAAGGAGGCTGCAGAGGCTTATAGCGTACTTTCTGACCCTGATAAGCGCCAACGTTACGACCAATTTGGAAAGGCTGGTGTGAGTGGTGCAGCAGGCAACGGCGGTCCGTTTGGCGGTGGTTTCGGAGGCGGCATGTCTATGGATGATATCTTCAGCATGTTTGGCGATATCTTCGGTGGACGTGGTGGCTTCGGGGGCTTCAGTGGTTTCGGGGGCAGTAGTGGCGGAAGTCAACAACGTAGGTTCCGTGGCTCAGACCTTCGGGTGCGCGTAAAGCTGAATCTGAAAGATATATCTACTGGCGTTGAGAAGAAGTTCAAGCTGAAGAAGTATGTGGCTTGTCCGCATTGTCACGGCAGTGGTGCCGAGGGCAACGGTGGCACAGAGACCTGTCCTACTTGTAAGGGTCGTGGTACGGTGATCCGCACCCAGCAGACTATCCTAGGTACGATGCAGACACAGACCACCTGCCCTACTTGCGGTGGCGAAGGTCATGTCATCAAGAACAAGTGTACCCACTGCGGTGGCGACGGCATCGTGATGGGCGAAGAGACCGTAACCGTAAAGATTCCAGCAGGTGTAGCAGAGGGTATGCAGCTCTCCATGAGTGGCAAGGGTAATGCCGGCAAGCACAACGGCATTCCTGGCGACCTGCTCATCGTGGTGGAGGAAGAGAAGGACAAGGAACTGATTCGTGATGAGAACGATTTGGTATATAACCTCCTGCTGAGCGTTCCTACAGCTACCTTGGGTGGCACCGTTGAGATTCCTACGGTGGACAACAAGGTGAAGGTGAAAATTGAACCTGGCACACAACCTGGCAAGGTGTTGCGCCTGCGTGGCAAGGGTCTGCCTGATGTCAACGGTTATGGCACAGGTGACCTCTTGGTGAACGTCAGTGTCTATATCCCTGAAACGCTGAGTCGTGATGAGAAAAAGGCGATGGAGCAGATGCAGGACAGCGACAACTTCCGTCCTTCAAGTTCAGTAAAAGAAAGAATCTTCAAGAAGTTCAAGAGTATGTTTGATTGAGTTAAAAGGCTGCAAATGCAGCCTTTTTTATTCTACCCGCAGTACTGTCGCCCCAAAGCACAGACATCAGCATTGAACTGCTCTGCCGTTACATTAGGAATCCTGGCCTTGCTGCGAACACGTGCTATAGCGTTATACACTGTCTTCGGTGTGATATGAAGCAAGTTGGCTATTTTGTTGCCATTGCTGAAACCTAACCAGATCAGCGCATAGATACGCAGTTCCGTCGTCAGGCTCCCCTCTTTGGCAGACAGTTGGCCATCTTCATTCAGCATTTTGTTCAAGTCGTTTACAAATTGCGGATAGATACGCAGGAAAGTCTCATCAAAAGAGCGGTTCAATTCCTTGGATTTCTGGTGGATAAGTGCATTTTCCGGAGCAGTGGCCTGAAGCACATCAGCCATCAATCCCGCTTTCGCTTTACGATAAATATCTGAGCGGAAACCATCCATTAAGTTCAAATAGTTAGAACAGTTTGAGAAGAGGCTGGCTATATAAGCTTCCTTGATGGAATTAGCCTCATTGAGCTGTTGGTTTATTTGCAGGATATGGTTGTTCGATTCTGTCAGCCTGTCGTTTATAAGTGCTATTTTTTCCTTCTGTCGCCTCAATCGCCGATACATAAAGAAGATGCATGCCAGCATGATGGCAAGAACAACCAATGCCATTGTCAATCCCCATAAGGAATGCAATATAGTCTGTTGCTTTTGTTGACTGATGCGCTGCATCTCTCCTGACAGCAGTCGCATATACTGTGCGGTCTGCATAGCACGGGCATGATCTGGATAGTAGGTCTGGCTATCAATCACGAAATGCATATACGAGTATGCACGTTCATAGTCCTCGTGCTGAACCAAATAAGTAATCAGGTCTGTAAGAGGATAAAGCTCCCTATCGCAAAGTTTCACGGCAAGACCGGCAGCCAGTGCCAGGTTCTTCACAGCCATATCATCATTGCCAGCGTCCGCATAGGCACCAGAGAGCATATAGGCAGCATGCACTGCATGCAGGTCCTGGTTCCGCATAGATTCCTCCAGCAAAGGCTCATAGGCATCAATCAGCTGCTGCGCCCTATCTGGTCCCTTATAGTTCCACAACACCTGCAGCGAATGACTAAGCTTGTGGTCGGGGATCGTATGTTCTTTCAATGCTTCAGCAAGGCCAGCAGTTTCAGCATCATCCACATTCAGTCCCCTGAACTTTTTCTTCTGAATCACCATGTGCAGGCGAATGGCATAGTAATTATTGATAAAACCGTCAGGCATATCAGTCAAGTCAATCTGGTCTATCTCTTTCTGCGCTTCCTCCAGCAACCCTATAGAAGTATAGAGCCTGA
>JAEEGF010773810.1_pt1 | contig 15354 bp, 17 predicted proteins | sample 9134171 | NCBI WGS metagenome assembly JAEEGF01 (sample SAMN16246542, study PRJNA631951) | gut metagenome | biome: gut microbiome; feature: rumen; material: AP-attached | host: Bos | place: Iran: Karaj | collected 2018-10 | reverse complement strand
ACCCGCTGTCGGATTTCAAAGAAGGCGTGACCCATTCGCTTTGCTCGCTGGAATTTGAAAACCACCGGCCGCTGTATGACTGGTTCCTGCGCGCGCTCGACCTGCCGCAGCCCCCGCGCCAGATCGAATTTGCCCGGCTGAACCTCAACTACTGCCTGACCAGCAAGCGCAAATGCCTGCAGCTTGTCAACGAAGGCATCGTGGACGGCTGGAACGATCCGCGCATGGCCACGATCTGCGGCATGCGCCGCCGCGGCTACCCCGCCGAAGCGATCCGCGACTTCATCAGCCGCGTGGGCGTTTCCAAGGCCTATTCCGTGGTGGATTTCGGCTTGCTCGAAGCGTGTGTGCGCGACAACCTGAACAAGAACGCGCCGCGCTGCATGGCCGTGCTCCGGCCGCTCCGGGTCGTCATCGACAACTATCCCGACGGCAAAACGGAAGAGATCGAGCTGCCCGTCAACCAGGACAAGCCGGAGATGGGCACACGCAAAACCACGTTTTCCAAAGAGCTGTTCGTGGAGCAGGAAGACTTCATGAAGGAGCCGCCGAAGAAGTATTTCCGGCTCTTCCCGGGCAACGAAGTCCGGCTCAGGGGCGCCTACTTTGTGAAGTGCGTCGGCTTTGACGAAGACGACGAGGGCGTTGTCACCTGCGTCCACTGCACCTATGACCCCGCCAGCCGCGGCGGCAATTCGCCCGACGGCCGCAAGGTCAAGGGGACGCTGCACTGGGTCAGCGCAGACGACTCCCTCCCCTTCACGGCAAAGCTCTATGACCGCCTGTTCAACGCGGAAAACCCGTCGGATGAATCGAAGGGCAGCTTCAAAGACAACCTGAACCCCGATTCGCTGATCGTGCTGGAGGGCTGCCGGCTCGAGGGCGGGCTGTCCGGGTTAAAACCGGGCGACACCTTCCAGTTCATGCGGCAGGGCTACTTCTGCGTCGACACGACGTCCACCCCGGAAAAAACGGTCTTCAACCGGACTGTGCAATTAAACTCCTCCTGGAAATAACCAATACGAAAGGAAGCATTCTCATGAAACTCGCATACCGTATCGTCACCCCGATTCTTGCGGTCGGCGCCGTGGTGCTCGGCTTCTTCCTCAAGCTGTTCACCTTTGTGGTCGGCTCCACCGACGACCAGATCAACAATCTGGTCAACGCCGTTTCCTCGCTGTTCAACGGCATCCATACGACCTATGAATACTCCGCGTTCGAGATCATCAAGATGATCATCGCGGGGCCCGCCAAAGAGGACGCGGAAACCACGTTCGCCGAAGTAGCGGCGCCGATCATGTCCGACATCATTGCGTTTGCCGTGCTGTTCTGCATCATGCTGCTGATCATGCTTGCCGTCGCCGTGCTGGCGGCGCTGGCCAACAGCAAGAAAAAACGCCTGGCGGTCATCCTGACCTGCGCCGGCGGCCTGGTCGTCTCGCTCGCCAGCATCATCGTCAGCAACAGCGCGTTTACCAAGATTATCAACGGAGACGTCAATCTGACGGAGCTGGTCAATCTGGTCAGCGACAACGTACTGGCCACGCTTGCCACGGCCATTGTGTCCGTCACCAGCGCCACGCTGTCGGCCGGCTTCTACGCCGTGTTCGGTATCTTCCTGCTCATCATCATCTGGACGATCTTTTCTAATTTCCTCATCAAGAACCCGATCCAGAAGAGCAAGGCTTATAAGCGCAAGAACGTCAAGCGCACGGTCATCAAGCCGGAAAAGAAAGCGTAAAACGCTTGAAACGAAGAACCGCCGACCCCAAAGGGGATCGGCGGTTCTTCGTTTCTCAAAGTCAGACGTTAAACAGGAAGTGGACGATGTCTCCGTCCTTCATCACATAATCCTTGCCTTCCGATCTTACAAGCCCCTTGTCGCGCGCGGCGGTCAGGGACCCGCAGGCCATCAGGTTGTCGAACGTGACGATTTCGGCGCGGATGAAGCCGCGCTCAAAGTCGGAATGGATCTTGCCGGCGGCCTGCGGCGCCTTGGTGCCCTTTTTGATCGTCCAGGCGCGCACCTCGGGCGTGCCCGCGGTGAGGTAGGAGATGAGGCCCAGCAGGTGATAGCTGCGCTGGATCAGCAGGTCCAGGCCGCCCTGCTTCACACCGAGATCGGCAAGGAACATTTCGCGGTCCTCCTTGGAAAGCGAGGAGATCTCGGCTTCCAGTCCCGCGCAGATCGGCAGCACCTCGCTGCCCTCGGCCTCGGCGATCGCGCAGACGGCCTGATACTGCTCGTTGCCGTCGATGCCGGCCGTGAAATCCTCTTCGCTCATGTTGCACGCGTAGATGACCGGCTTGCTCGTGAGGAGCGTGGCTTCGTCGAGCCAGACCTGTTCGGTCTCATTGCAGTCCACCACGCGGGCGGGCTGTTCGTTTTCCAGCGTTTCCTTCACGCGGCGGAAGAACGCCACCTGCGCGGCCAACGCTTTGTCGCCCTTCATGGCTTTGCTTGCGCGGTCGATCCGGCGGTCGATCAGCTCCAGGTCGGAGAGGATCAGCTCCAGATTGATCGTTTCAATATCGCGCTTCGCGTCGATACTGCCGTCCACGTGAATGATGTCGTCGTTTTCAAAGCAGCGCACCACGTGCACAATGGCGTCCACTTCGCGGATGTGCGAAAGGAACTTGTTGCCCAGACCCTCGCCCTTGCTCGCGCCTTTGACAAGGCCGGCAATATCGACAAACTCGATCGTGGCGGGCGTTCTCTTTTTGGGGTGATACATCTCGCACAGTGCGTCGATGCGCGGGTCGGGCACGTCCACCATGCCGACGTTCGGCTCAATGGTGCAGAAAGCATAGTTGGCGCTTTGGGCGCCGGCGTTTGTAATTGCGTTGAACAGGGTACTTTTGCCGACGTTCGGCAGACCCACGATTCCAAGTTTCATAACAAGTGCCTTCCTTTATTTTGTTGCTTCTTCCAGCGCCTGCGCAAGATCGGCAATGATGTCGCCGGCGTCTTCCAGACCGACCGACAGACGGATCAGATCTTCCTTGACGCCCGCCTCTTCCAGCTGTTCGCTTGTCAGCTGGCGGTGGGTGGTGGAAGCCGGGTGCAGCACGCAGGTGCGGCAGTCCGCCACGTGGGTCACAATGTTGCAAAGCCGCAGCGCGTCCATGAACCGGGTGGCCGCTTCTCTGCCGCCCTTCACGCCGAAGGAGATGACGCCGGACGTGCCGTTTGGCATATATTTCTGCGCTTTTTCATATTCGCTGTCGCCGGGCAGGCCGGGGAAGGAGACCCACGAAACCTTGTCGCTCCCCTGCAGGAATTCGGCCACCTTCTGCGCGTTTTCGCAGTGCTGACGCATCCGCAGCGGCAGCGTTTCCAGCCCGAGGTTGAGCAAAAACGCGTTGTGCGGCGACGGGATGGAGCCGAGGTCGCGCATCAGCTGGGTCACGCACTTCGTGATGAACGCGGCCTTGCCGAAGGTTTCGGTATAGACGACGCCGTGATAGGACTCGTCCGGCGTGGTGAGGCCGGGGAACTTGTCGTTCTGCGTCCAGTCGAAGCTGCCGGAATCAACCACAACGCCGCCCACCTGCGTGGCGTGGCCGTCCATATACTTGGTGGTGGAATGCACCACGATGTCGGCGCCGAACTCGAACGGGCGGCAGTTGACCGGCGTGGGGAAGGTGTTGTCCACAATCAGGGGTACGCCGTGGCGGTGGGCCGCGGCGGCGAACTTTTCAATGTCGAGCACGTTCAGCGACGGGTTCGACAGCGTTTCGCCGAACACGCATTTTGTCTTTTCGCAGAACGCTTCTTCCAGCTCGTCGTCGGTGCAGTCGGGCGAGACGAAGGTAAAGTCGATGCCCATGCGGCGCAGCGTGACGTTGAACAGGTTGAACGTGCCGCCGTAGATGGCGGTGGAGGCGACCACGTGGTCCCCCGCCGCGCAAAGGTTCAGCACGGCAAAGAGGTTCGCCGCCTGACCGGAGGCGGTCAGCACGGCCGCGGCGCCGCCTTCGAGGTCGGCGATTTTGGCGGCCACGGCGTCGTTGGTCGGGTTGGCAAGGCGGGTATAGAAATAGCCGCTGTCTTCCAGATCGAACATCTTGCCCATGGCGTCGCTGCTCTGATATTTGAAGGTCGTGCTCTGCACGATGGGGATTGCGATGGGTTCCTTGTTGCCGGGCGTATAGCCGGAATGGACACACTTGGTTTCGATTTTGTAATCGGACATGTTTTCGCCCCGTTTCTCAGTTTATTTCGTCAGGCATACAGCGGATAGGCGTCGCACAGCGCGTCCACTTCCGCCCGGATATACGCTTTCTTTGCTTCAAAGTCGGTGGCCGCCAGCGCAATCAGCGAAGCGATCTTGTCCATATCCGCTTCGTTCATGCCGCGCGTGGTGAGCGCCGCCGTGCCGAGCCGCAGGCCGGACGTGACGAACGGCTTTTCGGGGTCGTTCGGAATCGCGTTCTTGTTGGTGGTGATGCCCACCTCGTCCAGCCGGTGCTCCAGCTCCTTGCCGGTCAGGCCGACCGAGCGCAGATCCAGCAGGCACAGATGGTTGTCGGTGCCGCCGGAAACGAGGTCGATGCCGCGGCGGACAAGGCCGTTCGCCAGCGCCTTGCAGTTCTTGACGATCTGTTCGCCGTAGGCCTTGAACGAGGGCTGCAGCGCTTCGCCGAAGCAGACCGCCTTTGCGGCGACGATGTGCATCAGCGGGCCGCCCTGGTTGCCCGGGAAGATGGCCTTGTTGATCGCGGGGCCGTATTCGGCTTTGGCAAGGATCAGGCCGCCGCGCGGGCCGCGCAGCGTTTTGTGGGTCGTGGTGGTCACGATGTCGGCATAGGGCACGGGGTTCATGTGGACGCCCGCCACAACCAGACCGGCGATGTGCGCCATATCCACGAGGAAGAGGGCGCCGACCTCCTTTGCAATCTCGCCGAGGCGTTTGAAGTCGATCTCTCTGGGATAGGCGGATGCGCCCGCCACGATCATCTTCGGCTGTTCGCGCAGCGCAAGGGCGCGGATGGCGTCGTAATCGAGGTAGCCGTTCTCGTCCACGCCGTAGGGGATGAAGTGATAGATCTTGCCGCTGGCGTTGACCTTGGCGCCGTGGGTCAGGTGGCCGCCCTCCGCAAGCGACATGCCCAGCACGGTGTCGCCCGGCTGCAGCACGGCGGCATAGGCCGCCAGATTCGCCTGCGAGCCGGAATGCGGCTGCACGTTGGCGTATTCGGCGCCGAAGAGCTTTTTGGCGCGCTCGATGGCGATGTTTTCCACGATATCCACGTATTCGCAGCCGCCGTAGTAGCGCTTGCCTGGATAGCCCTCGGCGTACTTGTTGGTCAGCACGCTGCCCATGGCCGCCATGACGGCGGGAGAAACAATGTTTTCGGAAGCGATCAGCTCCAGCTTATGCTGCTGACGCCGCAGCTCCAGCGCCGTGGCCTCGGCAATTTCGGGGTCGGCGTCTTTGAGGTAGCCGATGACGTCAATCAGGTCGTTGTACATATGAAATCCAATCCTTTCATTCACTTCATTCGGAATTGCCGAAATCGGCCTCAGCCGATTCTGTCCACGCCCATCATCGAACGCAGAACTTCGGGCACGGTTACGCTGCCGTCGGCATTCTGGTAATTTTCGAGAATTGCGGCGACCGTGCGGCCGATGGCGACGCCGGAGCCGTTGAGGGTGTGCACGAGCTTCGCCTTGTCGGCCGGGCCGTCCTTATAGCGGATGGACGCGCGGCGCGCCTGGAAGTCTTCGAAATCGGAACAGGAGGAGATTTCCACGTAGCGGCCGTAGGACGGCATCCAGACCTCGATGTCGTAGGTCTTGGCGGAAGAGAAGCCGATGTCGCCGGTGGAGAGCGCCACCACGCGGTAGGGCAGGCCGAGCAGCTGCAGCACGCGCTCGGCGTCGTTCGTCAGCTTTTCCAGCTCGGCGTAGCTTTCTTCGGGCTTTGTGAACTTGACCAGCTCCACCTTGTTGAACTGGTGCTGGCGGATCAGACCGCGCGTGTCGCGGCCGGCGGAACCGGCTTCGGCGCGGAAGCACGCGGAATAGGCGCAGTAGCAGATCGGAAGCTTGCTGCCGTCAAGAATCTCGTCGCGGTGCATGTTGGTCACGGGCACCTCGGCGGTCGGGATCAGGAAATAGTCGTTCGTCAGCTTGAACGCGTCCTCTTCAAACTTCGGCAGCTGGCCGGTGCCCGTCATCGAGGCGCGGTTGACCATGAACGGCGGGAAGATTTCGGTATAGCCGTGGGCCGTGTGCGTATTGAGGAAGAAGTTGATGACCGAGCGCTCCAGCCGGGCGCCGAGGCCTTTATAGAAATGGAAGCGCGCGCCGGTCACCTTGGCGGCGGTCTCCGGGTCCAGAATGCCGAGGTCGGCGCCGAGGTCCCAGTGGGCCTTGGCGTCAAAATCGAACTGCCGCGGCTCGCCCCAGCGGCGGATCTCCACGTTTTCACTGTCGTCTTTGCCGATCGGCGTGGTGTCGCTCGGCACGTTGGGGATTTCCAGCAGCAGCTGACGCTGCTTCGCTTCCAGCGCGTTCAGCTCGTCTTCGTCGGCCTTGATGGCTTCCTTGACCTTGTTCATTTTCTGCATGATCTCGCTGATATCGCCGCCGCTCTTTTTGATCTGCGGAATCAGCTTGCTGGCGCTGTTCTGCTCGGCTTTGAGCGCGTCGCGCTTAGACGCCAGCTCGCGGCGCTTCTGGTCGATGGCGATGATCTCGTCCACAACGGCGTCCATGTCCTTGTTGCGCGTTTTCATGGCGCGCTTGACGCGGTCGGGATCTTCACGGATCAGTCGGATGTCTAACATAGTAAATCGATCTCCTTCGATGTTATTTATCTGTCAAATAATTGCAGCAGTTTGCCGAGGTCCTCTTTGCCGAAGAACTCGATCTCCACGGTGCCCTTGCCGCCGGAGGACAAAAACACCTTGGCCGTGCGGCCCAGCGCTTCGCTGAACGCGAGCTCCGCTTCGTCATAGAAGGTGTCGCGCTTTTTCACGCGCTTTTCCCGCCGGGGCTTGTCCTGCAGCGACAGGCGGACGAGCCGCTCGGTTTCGCGCACGGAAAGGCCCTTGGCGGCCACCTGCTTTGCCAGCGGTTCAATCATTTCGCTTTGCGGCAGCCCGAGCAGGGCGCGGGCGTGGCCGGCGGAAAGCGCGCCGCTTTCCACCATGGCGATCACGCTTTCCGGCAGGGAAAGCAGCCGCATGGCGTTGGCCACGGCGGGGCGCGATTTGCCGACCCGGGACGCCGCCTGCTCCTGCGTGAGGGCGTAGGTCTCCATCAAAAGCTGAAAACCGCGGGCTTCTTCAATCGGGTTCAGGTCTTCGCGCTGCAGGTTCTCGACCAGCGCAAGCTCCATCGCCTCGCTGTCGCTCATTTCGCGGATCACCACCGGCACCTCGGTGAGCCCCGCCATCCGGCTGGCACGCCAGCGGCGTTCGCCGGCAATCAGCTGATAGCTGCCGTCAGTCAGGGGGCGCACCAGCAGCGGCTGAATCACGCCGTGCTCGGCAATGCTCTGCGCCAGCTCCGAAAGCGCCTGTTCGTCAAAGGTTTTGCGCGGCTGGGCGCGGTTCGGTTCAATCTCGTTGATGCCGAGCTTGACGGCACCGCCCGTGCTCTCGTCGATCGCATTGTCGAAAAAGAGGGCGTCGAGCCCTTTGCCCAGGCCGTTTTTCTTTTTGGGAGCCATCTTTCCACCTCCGGGTTTTTGGGGAATCGTTCAAATGCAATTCGGAATTAAACTTTACTTCCCGTTCTTCTTCAAAAACTCCGCCGCCAGCGCGTCATAGGCCTGCGCGCCGCGCGAGGATTTGTCGTAATACCAGACCGGCTGGCCGAACGACGGCGCTTCGGAAAGGCGCACGTTGCGCGGAATCACTGTGGCATAGACCTTCTGGGGGAAGAAGCGCTTGACCTCCTGCACCACCTGCTGGGTCAGATTGAGCCGGCCGTCATACATCGTCAGCAGCACGCCCTCCAGCTCGAGCAGGCCGTTGTAGCGCCGCTTGACCTGGCGGATCGTCCCCATCAGCTGCGACAGGCCCTCCAGCGCGTAATACTCGCACTGGATCGGCACGAGCACCGTATCGACGGCGCACAGCGCGTTGAGCGTAATCAGGCCCAGCGAGGGCGGGCAATCGAGAAAGATGAAGTCGTAGTCCTGCTTCAGCGGCGCCAGCGCCCGGCGGATCCGTGATTCCCGGTTGTCGAGCATGGACAGCTCCAGCTCGGCGCCGGCCAGGTTGATGTTCGCCGGCAGCAGATCGAGGTTCCGGAACGCCGTGTGCAGCAGGATGTCCCCGGCCGGAACGGAGCCGATGATCATGTCGTAGGTCGACCGCTGCACGCTCCGCTTGTTGACGCCCAGACCGCTTGTGGCGTTGCCCTGGGGGTCGATATCGCAAAGCAGCACCCGGTAACCGTGCGCGCCCACGCAGGCGGCCAGATTGACCGCGCTTGTGGTTTTGCCCACGCCGCCCTTCTGGTTGACAACCGCGATTGTTCTGCCCATGAGATCATCCTTTCTCTGAAAATGAACTGATAAAGTATACCATAAAAAGCAAAGAATGAAAAGGGCTTGCCGAAAATTTTTCAAAAACTTCTGTTTTTCTTTCGTTTTTTGAAATTTCGTGAAGAAATTTTATGGAAACGCTTGCAATCCTGCGGAATTCAAGGTATACTGATATGGTAATTTAATATAGAGGAAACTTGCCCTTTTTTGGAGAGATTCAGCAACCGGCTGAAAAAGAGGGGAACTTGAGAAAGAGAGGAACTCAAAGTGACAGCGGATCTACATTGCCACACAAAATTATCCGACGGCGCACTTGGCATCGACGACCTGCTTGTTCTTGCGAAGCGCAGCGGCATCACGACGCTTGCGATTACGGATCACGACTGCCTGGCCGGCACCATCCGCGCAAAGATCATCGGCGAACGCTACGGCATCACGGTCATCCCGGCCGTGGAGCTTTCGTGCACCGACCAGAAGCGCGGCGGCAGAGCGCATATGCTTTGCTATTTTCCCGACAAGCCGGAGCGGCTGGAGGGCCTTTGCCGGCGCAACTCCGTGACGCGCAAAAACGCGAGCAAAATGATGGCGCTCAAAGTGGCGCAGCGCTACCCGATCACGCCGGATTTCATTGTGAAGTGCGCTTCGGGCTCCACCAACCTCTATAAGCAACACATCATGCGCGCGCTGATGGAGGCCGGCTACACCACCACGATCTTCGGCGAGCTGTTTGACAAGCTGTTCAAAAAGTCTTCACCCGAAAACGTGCTGGTCGACGCGGTCTACGCCTCGCCCGAGGAAACGCTCGAGGAGATTCACGCTGCGGGCGGCATCGCCGTGCTGGCGCACCCGGGAATGTATGACAATTTCGAACTGCTGGAGGAGCTGATTCCTCTCGGTCTGGACGGCGTGGAGGTCTGGCACCCCATGAACACGCCCGAGCAGCAGGAGCAGCTCAAGAAGCTTGCCAAAAAGAACAAGCTGGTCATGACCGGCGGCAGCGACTTCCACGGCGCCTACAACGTTGAGCCGCTTCGTCTGGGCGATTACGGGCCCGACGACGACGCGCTGGCCGCGCTACTGAGCTACAAGGCAAAGCTGCGCCGCAGGCAAAAGAAGCTGGAGGCCGCGGCCGCAGGCAAATAACGAAGAAAAGGATGGCGGTTCTATGCCAGACAACGATGTCAAGATCTATATGAGCAAGGCGCAGCGCCTCGGCGTGCAGGTCAACCTCTCGTCCGACTTTGAGGCGTTCAACCAAAACCGCGCCAACGGCAATCTGCAGAAGGCCCACGCGCTGGGCAAACGGCTCGCCACGCTGACCCCCTCGTTCGATTCCGACGGCCTGCGGGTCAACCTCAAGGACGTGCTGCCGCAGAAATATCTTTCGCAGGACATCCTCTATCAGATCAAGGTGCTGCTCGTGTTCGAGGCGGAGGCGTTCCTGCAGCTCGAGATTCCGCAGAACGCGCTGGCCACCACCGCGATCAACGCCCTGCACGACGCGCTGCGCGAAAACGCGCCGGCGTTCCACAAGAACATCAGCGACGGCGCGGCGTTCTCGTTCTATTATCTCGCGGTCAAAAAGGGCGGCGACGTGTCGCAGCGGATCGGCGAAGCCTTCGCGATGCTTTGCAGCGTGAAAAACAAAGAGGGCTTCATCGAAGCCGGCAAAACGGTCTGGAACCTGGCGGCCGACATCATTGAAAACGAGATCAAAAAAGCGGATTTCGTTCTGGCATAACATTACGGACAACGAACAGCGGACAGTTCATGTTCGCTGTTTTCTGACACAGCAGAAATTCACGCGCAGGAAGGAAAGGGTTCTGAATGAAAATCAAAGACATTATCGAAATTCTGGACGCGGAGATCATGTGCCGCGACGATCTTCTGGAGCAGGAGCTGCACACCGCGTGCGGCAGCGACATGATGAGCGACGTGCTCGCGTTTGTGAAGGAACAGGCCGTGCTGCTGACCGGCCTTGTGAATCCGCAGGTCGTGCGCACCGCGGAGATGATGGACATGCACTGCATCGTGTTTGTGCGCGGCAAACGGCCCAGACTCGACATGATCGAGCTGGCGGAGGACCGCGACATGGTCATGCTCTGCACCGGTCTTGAAATGTTCACCGCCTGCGGAAAGCTGTATGAGGCCGGCCTGAGAGGAGGCAGCGGCAAATAATGGAGTCCATCAAGCTGCATTACGACGTTTCCGGCGTTGATTTCACGCGCGCGGGCGCCGCTTCGGGCGACGTGAAGCGCGTGCTCAAGCAGCTGGGCGTCTCCCCTGTCACCACGCGCAACGTGGCCGTGGCCATGTATGAGGCCGAGATCAACATGGTGATCCACGCCGGCGGCGGCGAGATCGACGTGGAGATCACGGAAGACGCGATCCGCATGGTGCTGCAGGACCACGGTCCGGGCATCGAAAACGTGGAGCTCGCCATGAAGGAGGGCTATTCCACCGCCCCCGACAACATCCGCTCGCTGGGCTTCGGCGCCGGCATGGGTCTGCCGAACATCAAGAAGTATTCCGACGAATTCCGGCTTGAGACCGAGCTGGGGGTCGGGACGACGCTGTATCTGACGGTGTATATGAAATGAAAAGGGAACAGGGGACAGGGAACAGGGAACAGGGTGAAATAATGGCGGTAAACGATTTTAAAGATTTGGTCGTTTGGAAAAAATCTATGGAACTTGCAAAAGGAATCTATGGATTGGTTAAATACTTTCCAAAAGAGGAAACCTATGGCCTCTCCGATCAGATGCGGCGCGCTGCAGTTTCGATTCCGTCGAACATTGCGGAAGGCCATGCACGCCAGACAACAAAAGACTACATCCGCTTTCTTTATATTGCGCGCGGTTCCAGAGCGGAACTTGAAACCCAGCTCTTGCTCGCAAAAGACTTGGGTTATTTTCAAGCAGTATCCGAGCAGGATCTTGATTCTCTCCTGGCCTTAACAGATGAAATCGGAAGAATGCTGTTTTCGATTATCACAAAGCTGACCTCTGAATCCTGATCCCTGTCCCCTGTCCCCTGTCCCCTGTCCCCTGTTTCAAAGGAGCTTTGCTTTTATGGAAAACATCTACCATTCCGTGCGGCTGGACGACGAAAAGTGCCAGGGCTGCACCAACTGCATCAAACGCTGCCCCACCCAGGCGATCCGCGTGCGGGGCAAGAAGGCGTATATCATCTCCGACCGCTGCATCGACTGCGGCGAATGCATCCGCGTATGCCCGCATCACGCGAAATACGCCACGACCGACCATTTCAACGAGATTCTCAAATTCAAATACCGTATCGCGCTGCCGGCGCCCTCGCTCTACGGCCAGTTCAACAATCTCGACAACGTGGACTATGTGCTGACCGGTCTCAGAAAGATGGGCTTCGACGACGTGGTTGAGGTTTCCAAGGGCGCGGAATTCGTCAGCGACGCCACGCGCAAAATGCTGGAGCTCGGCGTGCTCAAAAAGCCCGTCATCTCCTCGGCGTGCCCGGCGGTGCTGCGGCTGATCCGCACCCGGTTTCCGAACCTGATCGGCAACATTCTGCCGCTGCTGACGCCGATGGACTTCACGGCCCGGCTGGCGCGCGAGCAGGCCAAGCAGAAGACCGGCCTTTCCGACGAAGAGATCGGCGTGTTCTTCATCTCCCCCTGCCCCGCCAAGCAGACCGCGATCAAGAATCCCCTGTGCTATGACGAGCAGTCGATCAACGGCGCCTTCGCCATCAAGGATATTTACCCCGTGCTGCTGCAGACGATGGACAAGCTGCAGCCGGACGAGCTGGAGCCGCTCAACGATTCCGGCATCATCGGCGTGGGCTGGGCCAGCAGCGGCGGCGAAGCCGCGGGTCTGCTCAAGGAGCGGTATCTGGCCGCAGACGGGATCGAAAACATCATCAACGTGCTCGAGGAGCTGGAAGACGAAAAGCTCAACGACCTTGATTTCATCGAGCTCAACTGCTGCACCGGCGGCTGCGTCGGCGGCGTGCTGACTGTGGAAAACCCCTACGTCGCCAAGGCGCGGATCCAGCGCCTGCGCAAGTTCATGCCCGTGTCGTGCAACAGTCTGCCCGAGGCGTTCAATCTGGACGCGCTCGGCTGGACCAAGGAGGTGCGCCCCTCGCCCGCCATGAAGCTGGCCGACAACGTGCTCAAGGCCATGCGGCTGATGACCGAGCTCAAGGAGATCGAACAGTCGCTGCCGGGGCTCGACTGCGGCATCTGCGGCGCGCCCTCGTGCCGCGCGCTGGCCGACGATATCGTGCGCGGCTACGCCGAAAAGAGCGACTGCGTGTTTTCGGCGCTGCGCGGCAGGGACGGCGACGACGGCTGGCTGCCGGCGCCCTTCCGCGCCGACGTGCACCCGCGCCCGCCCGCCACGGACGATTACGCCCACGACTTTGAGCGTGCATTCCTGCACCAGAAAGAAAACGAACCGCCAAAGGAGTAACGCCATGACCGTACAGACTCTTTGCAACAGCTTCGGCTGGACGATCCTGACCGAAGGCGACCTCAGCCGCGCCGTCACGGGCTGCTATTGCGGCGACCTGCTTTCGTGGGTCATGGGCAAGGCGCAGGAGGGCGACTGCTGGCTGACCGTGATGGGCAACGTCAACGCCGTGGCCGTGGCCGTGCTGACCGACTGCGCCTGCATCGTGCTGACCGAGCACGCCGCGCTGGACGAGGAGGCGAAAGCCCGCGCCGAACAGCAGGGCGTCACGATTCTGACCACGGAGCAGAACGCCTATCAGGCCGCCGCGGCGCTCAGCAAGGTGCTTTGACGTGAAGCTGTATTACGACCTCCACATCCACTCGTGCCTGTCGCCCTGCGGCGACAACGAGATGACGCCGTTTAATCTGGTCAACACGGCCAAGGTCTTCGGCTATGACCTGATTGCGCTGACGGATCACAACAGCTGCCGCAACTGCCGCGCCGCCATGGAGGCCGGCGAGGCCGCCGGCCTCACCGTGGTGCCCGGCATGGAGCTTTGCACGAGCGAAGAGATCCACATGGTCTGCCTGTTCCCCGACGCAGACCGCGCCGAAGCGTTCGGCGCGCTGGTGCGCGGCAACATTCCGCCGGTGAAAAACCGGCCCGAGATCTTCGGCGACCAGCTGGTGATGGACAGCGCCGACACGGTGCTCGGCAAGGAGGAGCTACTGCTCAACACGGCCAGCTTTTTCAGCGTTGACGAGGTGCCCGCGCTGGTGCGGCAATACGGCGGCGCGTGCTTTCCGGCGCACATCGACCGCCATTCCTACAGCATTCTTTCGGCGCTGGGCGATTTCAGCGACACGCTGGACGTCGCCGCGTTCGAACTGACGATGCAGGCGGACGAGGCACACTACCGCGACGCCTATCCGGCAACGCGCAACAAGCTTCTGCTGCGCGATTCCGACGCGCATTATCTGGAAAACATGCTTTTGCCCTCGCAGACGATCGACCTGCCCGAGAACACGGCGCAGGCGCTGATCGACCGCCTTTCCCCGCAGGAGAAGCAGCCATGACAACCTGGATCGTTTCCTTTCTGACGGCGCAGATGATACCGGTCACGTTTCTCGCGTTCGGCTATTACTATAAAAACCATGTGCCGAAAACGATGAAAAGCGGCTACCGCACCCGCCGTTCGACCCGCAGCCGCGAAACGTGGGTCTATGCCCACCGGCTGCTCGGCAGGCTGTTCCGGCCCCTGGGCTGGGTCACGCTGCCCCTGAGCTTTTTCGGCATGTTCGCCGTGCTGATCCATAACGAGCCCGCACTGGAAACGGCGAGCGGCGTGTTCTGTCTCGTGCAGGCGGCGGCGCTGCTTGGCGTCCTGATCGCGGTTGAGCGCGCCCTCAGGAAAAACTTTGACGAAACCGGCTATCCGAACGACGCCGAGATCTACGCGCAATGCCGCGAAGACGAAGCAGAAAACGACCCGCGCGGCTGAACGCGCTTTTGAAAGGATGATTCTTGTGTCATACGCTGAAACCGCGCGCGACCTGTTCATGGACGGCTACGGCTGCGCCCAGGCGGTGTTCACCGCGTTCGCGCCCCTTTTGGGGCTGGAACAGGACGCGGCGCTGAAACTTTCGATGGGCCTCGGCGGCGGCGTGGGCCGCATGCGCGAGGTCTGCGGCACCGTGAGCGGCGCGGCGATGGTGCTCGGCGCGCTCTACGGCGGCGAAGACAGCCGCGACAAGCCGACCGCCTACGGCAAGGTGCGCGCGTTTGCCGACGCATTCCGCGCACAGTACGGCTCCATTGTCTGCCGCGAGCTGCTGCAAAAGCGCAAGGATGAAAAAGAAAGCGCCGTGCCGCAGCCGCGCGACGCGCAGTTTTATGCCACCCGCCCGTGCGCAAGGCTGGTCTTTGACGCGGCGGGCATCGTGGAGACGATGCTGCGGGAAGACGGAATCATTGAGAATTGAGAATGGAGAATTGTTGACAAGCCGGATCGTTTCGGGTATACTATGATTCGCTGCGAGACAGCACATTTCGGGGTGTAGCGCAGTTGGCAGCGCGCGGTTTGGGCAACAACGCCGAAGCGCCGCCGGTGGCGGATGCAGCGAGGCGTTGTTGGCGCAGCGGTCGAAATGGCGCGCCGCTCCAAGGCGCATAGCCATTTCGGGCACCGCAAGAGGGCGAGCAAAGCAAGCCGTTCGGAGGAGCCGCAGCCTTCATTTCTTTTACAACTTTATATTTCGGGGTGTAGCGCAGTTGGTAGCGCGCTTGCTTTGGGCAACAACGCCGAAGCGCCGCCGGTGGCGGATGCAGCGAGGCGTTGTTGGCGCAGCGGTCGAAATGGCGCGCCGCTCCAAGGCGCATAGCCATTTCGGGCACCGCAAGGGGGCGAGCAAAGCAAG
>JAEEGF011166037.1_pt1 | contig 15355 bp, 9 predicted proteins | sample 9134171 | NCBI WGS metagenome assembly JAEEGF01 (sample SAMN16246542, study PRJNA631951) | gut metagenome | biome: gut microbiome; feature: rumen; material: AP-attached | host: Bos | place: Iran: Karaj | collected 2018-10 | reverse complement strand
GAAAATGAAGATGATGTCCATAAACGAAGTCAGTTCAAACTGCGGGTTCGGCGACGACGCGGTCGCCGGATTTCTTCTCTTCATTCGATATCCCTCGCTGTTCCTGCCAAACGTCTGCCGCTTCGGCTCACTGACTGCTTCCTGCCTTCTTGTACAGCTCCTTGCTCATCTTCTCATCCAGCCGCGTAAACGCGGAATCGATATCATTGATCACTCTGCCGGGCCCGATGGAGTCCACAAACTTCAAGACGATGGTGCAGATCAGTCCGACAAATGTGGTCCACATCGCCAGTCCCAGGCTCGACATCAGCGACTCGATCTCGATGTCACCGCTGCTGCTTAAGATCAGGCCGAGCACCGTTCCCAAAAGCCCGAGGGACGAGAACAGCGGAACCATCTGCGACCAGAAGACGTAGACGGAGTATTTGCTGTCATACTCATTTCTCGCCCGCTCCAGCTTGATATTGTCAAACGTCGTCAACACCGTCATCTTTTCCTCAAACGTGCCCTGAGCGTCGACCTTCTGTCCCACTCTGGACACCTCCTGCCGCGCGCTCTGCACTTCCTTCAGGATATCCGTGAAGAAACGCTTGTAGTACCAAAGCGCAAAGAAGCAGAACACACCGAAGCACAAAATTAACGCACAAAATACAAACGTAATTCCCTCTGCCATATCCTTGTCCTCCGTCAATAATTCGTGTCATTTCGAAAAATGACCCGCGATGGTGTTGATACTATATTTTACCGCATACGGAAGTGTAATTCAAGTCACTCCTCCGAACTCCCCGCCCAGTGATACCTTCCGTTCGTGATGCACAGGTAGCGCTTCGGAAACTGCGACTCGATCTGGAAACCGTTGTACTTATAATTCAACTCGTCTGCCTCCTCCGGTCCCTCAACCGGGAAGAAGTCCGTATAGTACGAGTCCGAATCGTCCGTGAGCGAATGAAACTCCGACCACTGGCACAAAATATACCCGCCGCAGCTGATGCAACGCCGCAGCTTCCGCTGCCCCTCGTCCCAGGTGTGCAGGGGATGATTGTACGCCGTATCTCCGTACTCCTCAATGCTCTCCCATCCCTCGCCCCAGTGCTCCAGAGCCTCGTCGATGGTCTTCATCATAAATGCTTTACACGCTGCCATGGTGTCCTCCTGAATAATACTCTATTTGTAAATCCCTTACCTCTGCTCCGGAAAGATGGACCGCATGCCCGGCACCTCTTTGACCTTGACCGTTCGCATTCCGTCCCAGGCAAAGAGGATGATCACCATCGTCGCCACCCAGAAGCCGCAGGACACGTGCGGCCAGAACAGACCGAATGTCCCTGCCCGGAAGAAGGCCGTCGCCCAGTATGCCATATAAAAAAGATATCCGAACACAAAGCACAACGCTCCGTGGACTGCGATAACCCACCGCGATTTCGTCCAGAAACATGTGAGTACAACGCTCAGAACGAAAACCGGCAGCCCGACATACGGTCTGGCGAACAAAAGCATGATCTTGACGAAAAATGCCGGATTCAACGTGGACTCCGACAGCATTTTGTAGTTGTCCCCGCTGAAGAATCCCCAGCAAATGATGGCAAACACAATGAACTGCTTGATCCAGTTCGCAATCTGCGCTCTACGCGTCCGGAGCTCGTTTTTCCGCTCAAGATATACTTTTTCGGTTTGTTCCGTTTTCTCGGTTTGTTCCATCTTGTGCCTCCATTACGATTATCCTTTCCGCATCTCCCATCACAACGCAACCCGACAATCATGTTCAAATACCATTATTCAACAAATACAGAAAGGCTAACAAACAAATAATCAAGACAATAAGGCTCGCCAAAACTGCCATAGCTTTCGCATTGGACTTCTTGCGATCGACAACAGTCAATTCGAAACCCGCGAAGCAGCAAATCCGTCAAACCCATCCAAACCTTCCTCCGCCCACCAAACTCTGATTCTCGGTTGTATTATATGCATTTTACCACACCGAAGAGGCGTTGAACAGTTTTTTTGCGCGAATACAAAAAGGCTGAACAACCGCCGATCGGCAATTGTCCAGCCTTGGTTTTCGGTTTTCGTCCCGCGATTACTGCTTTCCTTCCAACTGGATGTGCGGTGCGTACTTGAGCAGCAGGGCGCTGACCTTGATTGCCTCGTCCTGGCTCATGGAAACCGCGTTGTTTCCGAACATTTTCCGCGCGGCCTTCGTTCCGCCGATAACCTCAGCAGGCATCACACGCTTGCCTTCCGCGTCGGTCATGTAGAGCACGGTCTGCCGCAGCGTTGCGTCCCAGCGAAGCCCCAGATTGCGAATGTCGCTCAGGCGATAGCTTGCGAACACGACATTGTACTTCTGCACGAGGAATTCGTCCTGCGTGAAGAAATAGTGCATGGACTTGGAGAAGACGCCCTCCTCCAGGATCTTGTCGCCGTACTGTGCCCTGATCTTCTTTGCGCCGCCCTTGGCTGCATTTTTCGTCGACCAGAGCGAAAGCGCAATGATCACGCCGAAAAATGCTACAATTCCGATAACCGGACCGATGGGCGTCTGCCCGCTCGAAGTTGCTAAAAATGTTGCTAACCCGTTCATTTGATACCTCCCTATCCCAGCCGCCAATGACCTCTCGGGCGCCGATTACGGCGCCCGAAAGTTGTTACATAACTAGAGTATATCGGATATCAAAATGCATGTCAAGGTTGGTCCTTCGCCGATTATCCTCGGCAGAAATCATTTTCCGGAAACCGTAAAATCCTTCGGATATGCATCGCTTCCGTTCGCGTTAAGATTGACTCCGATACGGATCGATGCTCCCGGCGCAATCTGCGCATGGCTTCCGTCATCGCCGACAACGAAGGTCGTACCGGATTGCGAGAGAATTCTTCCGTTCCAGACACTGTTCACATGGCCGGTGCAGGTGAAGGTGACTTTCCAATCCTTGAGGGCGCTGTCCGATGTGTTAGTGATGATGATCTCACCGACGCATCCGCCGTTCCAGGTCGAAGTCGTCTTGAACTCCGCATTGCAGGCCGCATTGCCCGCCTGATTCTTCAACTCATAGACACAGAAGTTGGAAGGACTCACAACCGTGTTGCCCGCTACGGTGAAACCGACGGTGATCGTCTGTCCCGCAGCAATCTTTTTGTTCCATCCGCCGTTCTTGACGGTGTAGCGACCATTTTCCGCCTTCGTAATCTCGGCGTTCCAGAAGCCCGCAATATTGGCATTCATGTCAAATGCCATCGCCCAGTCGGTAATGTCATGTCCGGAGTTGTTGGTAATGGTGATGCTTCCGTTATAGCCGCCTGTCCAGGTCGAATCGGTTCTGTACGTAACGACCACACCGTCAATGTGCGCAGGCGTATCATCCACCGGGTCGTCCGGTCCGATCGGGCCGTCGCCGGAAGCTTCCTTGAACTTCGCCGTCAGCGTGACGTTCTCATCGATCAGGATGACTTCCGTCGTCAACTCGTTCGGGTTGACGATGGTACAATTGCCATCCGCCACCCAGCCGTCAAATTCATACCCGAATCCTTCGACTGCCGTCACCTCAAACGGATATCCGTCCAGTGCACGAATCACGGTATTCGGGATCACATAGCCGCCTTCCTCTGCGACGAGCGTCGCCGTGAAGACGCCGTTCTGACCGTACTGCGACTCACCCTCAAAGTGCGCGCTCAGCTGACGATTGCCGGTAACGCGGAACCGATACTCACGCTCCGTGGAGAGCAGCTCATTGTCCTCGTACCAGCCGAGGAACTCGCAATCCTCATACTCAGCCGCGGTGACCTTCGCATATGCGCCGAGAACATAGTCGCCGCCACCGGAGCAAATGCCGCCTGCCTCATTGGCATTCGCCACATCAACCGTGTACAGAGCCTCTCTCGCATCGTCGCCGCGCAGGATAACATCCGCCTCGACCGTTCCGTTCTTGGTTGTCAGGACATTGTTCGCTTCGATGACAGACACGTTTCCTTCGTCATCCACGAAAAATTCCTGCGGAAGCGAAACCGTAACTACTTCGCCCTTCTTCATCGAAATATCGTAGTAGTTCTCGATATACTCGCAGACGTCATCGAGGTCCGCCTTATTGACGGAGAAACTCATCGTGCAGTCTTCCCGCGCCGTAATCGTAACCGTATAGCCCTCATTGAGCGGCAGATACACTCTCTTGGCGCCGTCGGCCGTGACACCACTCAGCACGTAACCTTCGGTATCCTGCGTTTCGTCATCCTTGAACGCCGACACGATCACGCCCTGGCTGTCTTTCACAACAACATCCACAGGGCAGTTGATGTAAATCGTCCGATACGCATTCGGCACATAGTTTTTCTTATTGCCGGGGGCATAGTTGCTGTCCTGGCTCTGCAGCCACGACAGGCAGAGTTCAGGATAATGAGCCATGGGAATTGTCTCATAGCCGAATATTAACGAGAGAAGCTGGTCCGAAATCTCCTTCGATTTTACGGACTCCGCAACTGCTTCTACAATTACAGCAACTCCCTCTTTGAGTTTTTCCCGCTCACTTGATGTCAGCACTTGAGAGGTGTTGAGCCCGAAATCATTGAGATAGTCAAGAAGATTGTCATAAATTGTCTCAGCATTATCCGAAACGTCGGTACCGAAAGCCAGGCTGGCTGCCAGACAAAGAATCTGCCAATTGCCGCCGAGCGCTTTTTTGATGTCGAAATCATCATCGTGAAAATTCACCGTGGCAAATGCTCCGTTGCTGTTATAATACTCACGGAGTATCGCTTTCACACCCTCTTGAATCTTGTCATAATACGTGCTTCTTCCATTCAGATGGTGTGTGATTCTGTTCAACACGTTATTCAGGGCTTCACCCTGTTTTACCGAATAATCCGGCGTATAATTGTCATAATTATCATAGAGATTATACAATCCCTTAATTGTTGTAAGATCTCCGCTGTAACTTCTCACATGGAACAAATCAATTTTGGAAATCTTATCTGTCAGGACAGCGTTACTTGTCGGCCCGGCATAGTAATTCAACTGAATCCGGCGCATTTCCGCCAATCCCTTGAGATAATCGTATGCGTTGGAAAACATTCCGTACCCGGGACAATCTCTGAAATCCAACTGCGAATTATCTATCTTGGAAGTCATCGCTCCGGAGAACCAATCATGCCAAAGCTTCTTCTGCCGCTCTCCGTTCGGATCGTCAAATGCATCTATCGCATTTTGGACAATTGCCCATCCCTCTCGACTTCGTGGACCACTGGTTCTGCTAAGCTCAGCCCTGAACACTTGTTTCGCGCACTCCACGATTCCGGCGAAGACCTCACTCTGATGGTTCTCATAGTCCGAAACAGACGCAATGGACTCATTGATTGTATCTCCTCCGATTGCGCTGTATGACGCCATCATCTTGGCTGCTTTGTTGTTGTAGTGAGCATCTGTCTTCATGCTCGGAATGACGTCCTCGGTCACTCCATACCGGGTGAACCTCCATTCTGACATTGCCACCTTCGGTACAAAATCGTTCGGATTTACAATGTTATGAATGTTGGTATACGACATCGCCGTAGCTGACGGAACGACCAAAGTGTTCAATCCTCTCGGCGTCTCAAAGCAATATGCGTAGATTCCGTCAGTGGTGAGCGAAACCTGACCGTTCGTTCCGATCTTCCTATCGTGAGAAATCTCTCCCGCAAGGAGGTTCACCGTAGCAGCGGCACGGCTGTAACCGGTCAACCAGATCTTTACGGTTCCTTTGAATGTACTTCCGAACTGATCAACATACCAGTTGAGATGACTGAGGGCCTCATTTTTCGCAAGTGTAAAGCCCTGATGATTCCCCGTCAATCCGACGTTGAAATTTCCTGCCCACTCATTGCCGTAACCGGCTCCTCTGGTCGCAAGCGCAAGCAAAGTGAACTCGCCATCGGCGGTCAGGATATCCTTTCGTCCGATGATCACGCCCATGGTGTCGACATTGGGCGTCTCCGTAAAATTATCGTTCGGAACTATGTCCTCGAATCCGCAAGCCAGAAGCAGATCCTTTGAATTCACAAACTGCTGTGCGCGACTGTGTTCGGACGACGCAAACGTTGCCATCGCCAGACACAACGACATCGTGGCCAGACTCGGGTTGTACTTCTTCGCGGAAGTCGCAAAATAATCATCCTCGAAGTAATAGTTTCCGGTATAGTCTCCGCCGTTGATGGAATTATACTTAAACGTTCCCGCTTTTCCGGAAACAATATCCTGCGCCATCTGACCGAACGTGAACACAAAGTCTTTCACGTCGTAGACCGGATAGTAGCAGCCATCGCTCGAAATGTCACGAAGCACATTCTGGAACAACTGTGCCACATCCTTCACGGAATCCGGACACTGATCCATCATCTTCGTCATACCGATGCCGTAAATTTTGGTGCCGCCGGCTTTGATCTCTTCCGCACGCTGATATGCAGCATTGGAGTAATAGACAATTTTAACTCCGGTGTTAGAGTTCTGCCATCTGCCGCCGGTATCATTTGTCGACCAGTGTCCGCTGGTTACGTAGTCACCCCCGTCAACCATTCCCGGGGAAACAAGGATGAGCGATGTAACGGAACCCTCATTTGCCACACTGTCAAACTGCTCCTTGGCAAGAGTCAGCGCGGCGGTCATGTTCTTTCTGCCACCGACGGATCCCAGGCTTTGAAGCTTCGACCTCACAGTCGCGTAATCGTTCGTAAAATCACAAACCTTTACAGCGCTGTCACCATACGAAATAATAGAAATATACACATCATCACTGGACGAGCTAAGTGAGCTGACAAACTTGGTCGCAGCCTCTTTCACCTCCGCCATCGGCGATGACGCCGAGTACAACAACGTCGTTTGAGTACTGTCGTAAAAATTCGACGCTCCCGACGTGTCCAAAACAAGCACGATGTGGCGCTTGACACCACTCGCTGCTTTCGCCTTCCACGGACCGATCACCGAAAGCACCATCGCCACACAGATTGCAACTGCCGCGATACGCTTTCCGAGATCGGTCACTCTGTTACGAATCGACACTTTCATTATTCAACCTCCTAAAACACAAACAAAATTCCCCCGAGTATCTCTTCATTTTCCGCTAAAAATGCCGCAGATAGAAAGAGCACATAAAGCACTGAGTCGAAGCTCTCGCCTTATGCGCTCTTTTTGCCGAAGAATAATCACCAATTATCAGTCCAGACCTGTAACTTCACAGGGTGATAACCAGGTTGTCCTCCAAATGACCGTAACGTTATCAGTAAATGTACTTGCCGTCAACAACCTTCTTTACGCCGGGGTAGCAGCTGGGAATCTGCGTAAGTCCCTGATACACACCATCCTTGTAGCTGGGAACATAGTAGAAACCGCCGTTAACCTTCATCATTTCTTTCTGATTCATCGTTGTAAACATTTTTCATCTCTCCTTTAATAAGTTTTTGTTTGTTTTCGACGGCTTGCGCATAGCACGTTGAAACCTTGTCGTGATAATTTGTTAACAAACCCCAATCTCACAGAAGGAAGCCGTGAATCACCTGCTTTCTTCTGTAGGCTCATTATAACTGCACGTTCTTTTGAAAATCAATCACTTGTGGATGAACGACACTTTTTTTTGATGAACGACACCTTTTTGCGAAAAATGAGCCCTTTCCAACCTCCGGTTTCGCAAAATTCTATCGGGGAGGCTGTTGCCTCCCCGATTGACTGTCCTACATTTCATTAAGCGACTGATCGCTCTAATACTCTCATGTTTCAGTGCCCCACAAGAATAGTAAGGATTAACACTTACGGGGTGTAATACTCCTTGTACATCTTATAAAGGTAATCCGGAAGAGTATCCGCAAGGGATTGAATAAACCCGTTATGTTCAATTGATTCCTGATACTGTTTTATTCTCTTGTTATTTTTGCCCATGGGATCAAGCTTTGTGTCTCTGTTTATGTGCTTCGCCATATCGATTATTGACTCCACTATAAACTCTGGCACATCTAATGCGACACCTGTAAAGAAAGAATCAAGATCCGGGCGATTCTCAATACACATAAGTTCATATCTCTTAGAGTATTTATTCGCAAGGTACTTTCCAATACTCATATTGATTTTAGAATCAAATTCTGCAAAGCTGAGGAATGCGTCCTGCAGCATTCTCTTATACTCTTCCTCTGAACCTGCCAGACTCAGTTTAGAAATCACGTTTATCACTCCCCTAATTGAACCGTCATTTTGGGATAGAATGTCATCAATGTATTGATCGATTCTCGGCGCTATTTCTTCAATCATCGAAGAAATCATTTCTAACAACTCAGCGTCTACCAGATCATCGGTTCCAGAAACAGCTGCGTTAAAAATCTTGTTCAACACAGTACTAGTAAGAACTCGTTTTATTTTTCTATAAGCATCCCCTTTATTATCCCATTCAACCAAAAAATCATTCACTGCGGCATAGATTTCATCTGCCATAAGAATCCATTTCACGTATGGAACATTCTTTAACACAAGGAAAGCGCCTTTACAAGCTAACTTCCCAAATTCAGCAGATTCATCATCTTCGCTAGAATCTACTATAAAATACTCGATTTTCTTTTCTAATGATGAGCTTGTGGGACCTCCGCCATAAAATGTCCATTCCTTGCCATTATAATCGACAACCATAACCTTAGTCTCGTAATCCCTGCTATAAATGGATGATCCTATCCTTCTTGTCTTAAGGATAAAATAGGCATGGTCGTTTATTATTTCCCATTCTCCAGACTCATACTCATTTACGAACATATAGTCTTTCATTATTCCCTTGCCGTAGAGGGCTTGCAGCTCGGTTTTTATTATTTCATTAGACCTCACTGGAACCCATATAGCATATAATCTCAAGACTTTTGAGTCTCTTTCGACATAGCTTGGAAATGTCTTATCATCCACTCCAACTCCCCAGCTATCACCCCAACCGGCAAACCTATATCCATCTCGCTCGGGACAATTGTTGCTCAATCTATAGTCCGCTTCTTTTATCTCTGAATAATACTCTACTCCTGGTCCTCCTTTTCCGCCCGAGGGATTATATATAACCATAATTGTCCCTGGATAAACGTTTTGTCGTTCTTCATAACATGAATATAAAACAATATTCTTCTCCAAGACTTTCAATGTATTGTTTTTTTCAGTTATAATATCTTCCTTTTTCACCTCCCATGGTCTTCCTGCCGGATACTTTGTAGTCCACCCAACAAACGTGTATCCTTTTGGAGTCAAATTCAAAAACTTGTTCTTGTCAAAGATAATATTAACTTCTCCCTCGAACGAATAATGACCAAGCACACGCTCATCAAATCCACTGACATATGTAATTTCTCTCTTTTCTGACTTCCAAACAGCAGTAATTCTCATATCTCTTTTCGGAACTTCGATATACTGCCCTGGCGAATACACTTGATTACTCAATGATGTTTTCAAACCGATAAGACAACATCCTGATTTAGAAGGTATCCTTTTTATCAACTCATCTGTACTGATTTTATCCCCAGTAAAGTAAACATCGCTCAGTTTTTGTATCGGTTGACCCGATATATCAGGATCCAATTCCAGCTTATATTTGGACACCCAATGCGCAATCAGGAAAACTACATCCTGATCTGTAACAAAAGCCTTGCTGATCGTCTCTCCGCCTTTATAACTGCCGGCAACATAATATCCCGCTATCCTCCATCCAACAAAGAGTCGATCCTCCATATTCATCGGATCCTTAGCAACCACAATGTCTTCACTCTTTTTAAAGAAGCCAGGCGTAGGAGCTGCTATTTCAGCATTCGGAACATATATTACTGTTCTTCCGTTTTTCTTTTTCGAATCTTGCACATAACAACTGTATAATCTCACTATTCCATCTTCATACGGAAGCCTGAACATGATATCTCCCGTCTGATAGAACCTGTCTCGTTTCAGTTTTTTCTTTGTCCAATCCAGATCCCACTCCGATTTAGTTTCAGGTTTTTTATCAGTCCATCCATAAAACGTCATTCCTTGGACTTCGACGGGTTCCTGTTCTATTGAAGTAACAACAGTCGCCTTCTCCTGAACCCCTAACAAATTTCCCGTGATGCCATCATAATATTCTACCGTAAACTTTATTGTATCCCAAACGCCGTAAAGTGTTTGTCCGTATAAGGGAACAGTATATCCTGTGCCACCCGGATATTCCGGAGTCTTTCCATCTGTACTCCAACCCAGGAACACATATCCGTCTCTATGTGGAGATGGAAGGATATAATTGTCTGTATCAACAATAATATGTTCCGGGGGGAACCCGCCGTTATACCGAAGAACCAATTCCTGCTTGATGTATTTCCAGACAGCTGTAAAGAAAAGAATATTCGGATGAAGCAACACATCGTTGTATAGGATTACATCTTCCTTCGGAGCAAATGCGTGCACCCTATCCTGCAATGTTAATGGATCTCTTTGCATCCAGTAATCAAGCTCATGCAGTTGATCGTACGGAAGCAAAGAGGTCATACTAAACGATTCTGTGTTTACCGGAACATATCGAACCGTCAAGTCTTTGGTCTTGTTGGCAGGATCATACATCATTAACAAAATCTTATTCTTATCCTTAATTTCGTATACAGGATACAGAGTTAAGACATCCCCACTGTCAATCAACGGATCTGATGAACTGTACTCTACCGGACCGCCAATCATGTCTTTAGGTTTTGTAGTCCATCCCATAAACCTCAACCCTGTCACGTTTAACTGAGAAAAGTCCTCAATTCTTCTAGGGTAAAAGGCATGTGACACCTTTTCTCTCAGCGCCATAGTTCCTCGGAAGGGATCATAATATTCTACTGTTCCTTTTTTCCAAAGGGCATATAGTGTAATACTGGCATCGGATCCGGCTATATCGTATATAGGGGCTTGGTTTTTGGTAAAATACACTTTACCAGTCAATCCGTCTCGTGTTGTTCCCCAAGCATCAAAACCGATATCATGATCAAACAACTCCTCAGGCCAGTCTTCTGCTACCCCACGCTGATATCTTTTCTTTATCTGTCCCCCTTCCAGGCTACCATTCCCATCAAAAATAACAGTATAATATCCTGTTTCTTCCCATTCAGCGTAAAAACATTGGGTTGAGGTGGAAGTTATAAGAGCGTCACTCGGAACATAGTCACCGTTTGAATTTGTCCACGCGCCAATTTGGTATTTTTTCGGATTTGCTACTTTCGGAAAATAATTCCAAATTAAATCCCCGAAATCAGCAACGCGCTCATAGTATTGATCTACTCTCTCTCCATGTGTATCTTCCAGGAAAAACCTCAACCGAACCCTTACAGGTTTATAGTGTGCATAAAGACTTCTAATAGAATCACCCTCCCGCACAATCTGAGAGGGATACACGCGTTCACCCCCGGATTCCTCGGTATACCACCCCAAAAACATGTAGCCTTCCCTTCTCACATTAAGAGGAAGGTCATAATTTTCTCCGACCTCAGCATATCCATCAAGATAAACTTCTTCTGCTCCTGGATAATTCAGGTAACACCTAATTAAGCGGGCTTTGTCAGATCTCCAATGAGCATATATCGTGTCAATAAAATGATCCACCTTGTCCGTTGCCTTTACAACCAGCCCACCTTTTTCGGTTGTAAACCATCCAAGGAAAGTATAGCCGTGTCTTTCAGGTTCCATCGGAAGCTGAATTGTCTTCGAAGGTATTTGGTTTATGACCTCAAAAACACTTCCATAGTGAACAAATTTGACCGGCATCACTTCAGGTTTCGGATTACATTCCTGAGTGATATTCAGAATAACATATTGACCCGATTGCGGATCAATAAAAATAATTTTTCCACTTCGTATCTCATATTGATCGTTTCGGTCAACAGTAACAAGGCGCATATCGCCGGTTCCTGCGACATGAACCCATGGAAGATCCACTTTATCGAATTCGTAAGAAAGTTCCCCGACTACGTTGGTAAAACTGATAGTCTCCGTTAATCCTCCCGCAGGAAATACGAGGTCGTATTTGCTTGCTGTAAGCTTTCTGGTAGGCGCTTCCTTCTGATGGACGTTAACTGTTACCTTCTGTCCGGTTAATTGGTCGACAAATGTGATTTCAGCAGTCCGATCATAGTTTTTGATGTTTTCGCTTACAACTATTGTATATAGACCACCCTCTCCGGATACAGTAATCCACTTTTTCTGATTTTCTTCCCCATACCCAATAGAAACATCTCCGATTGCGTGATAAATCTTGATATTTTTCTTCTCCCCTTCATAAGGGAACTCAAGTTCACGGTCACTGGTTGAAAGTTTCTCTACTCCTGTCTGTCGTATATATACCTTTTCCACTTGACCGGTAGATTTATCTATGAAGGCAAACATGCCGGCCCTATCCCCGATTTCGAGATATCTATCTACTGAAATCGTGTATATATTTCCTCTACCAGACACAGACACCCAAGACTCCGTTCCTTCTGCGTATTCAATTGTAATCTCACCCTTGACATTCAAAAGTTCCACTTTTTGTTCAGAACCTTCATAACCAAAAGATTTCAAGCGATTCTTTAGCTTCAATTCAGGTGTCGGCGTAGGAGTCGGGGCTGCTCCCTGGTTAATATAAACACGCACACTTTCCCCGGTGGCTGAGTCGATAAAAACTACCTTACCGGTTCTTATTTCATACTTTTTGTTCTCTTTTACGTTAATTACATAAGAGTTTCCTCCACCAGACACGGTTACCCAGGAACTTGTATTTTGGTCATAATCTACCGTAATGTCGCCTTTTTGGTTGCTTAGGGTGAATGTTTTACTACCACCCTTATTGTCAACATCAAAATCCCTTGGAGCTACAGCAAATTTCGGTGTCGGTGTAGGCGAAGGAGTAGCCGTTGGCCTCGGTGAACCCTTCTGGGATATGGCAACAACTACACTATCGCCGGTTTTTGTATCAAGAAAAACAATCTGTCCATTTCGTACATCGTAACTGGAATTTTCCGCAACAGAAACAGTATAACTGTCACCACCTCCAGATACCGTAGCCCATGAATTGGTACTTCCGGTGTATTCAACAGTTATATCACCCACTCTATTGGTTAGTTTTATGGTTTGGCTGGAGCCCTCATGAGGAAAAGTTTTCGGCGGAGCTTCGATTGCGAGTTTGGCCCGCGGTGTAGGAGTATTCGTCGGCTTCGGACTTGGTGTAGGTGAAGATGTAGCGGTCGGCTTCGGACTTGGTGTAGGTGAAGATGTAGCGGTCGGTTTCGGAGTCGGTGTAGGTGCTGCGTCCTGGGTTATCGTTACAGACACACTATTCCCTGTTTTCGTGTCTATGAATACAACCTCTCCGCTTCTCGGACTGGCATTGGGGTTCTCTTTAACGGTAATAGTATAAGAATCCCCTCCGCCTGCAGCAGTTACCCACGAAGAAGTATTCTTGTCATATTCGATAGTGACGTCTCCCATCCTATTACTGAGAGTCACCGTTTTGCTTCCCTTACTATTTGAAAAAGGTAAAGTTGTTTGACTGATTTGAAGTTTTGGTATCGGAGTATTGGTAGCTGTCGGTTTCGATACTTTCTTGGTCGGAGTCGGTGTAGGTGCCGCATTCTGTGTTACGGAAATCTTAAACGTCGACCCATTTCCCTTGTCCGTCACAGTAACAGTTCCGGTTCTCTTGCTGCCAGTATTCTTTGGAGCTTTTATGGTAACACTTTCATTCGTGTTATTAACAGTAACAGTAATCCAACTCTTGTCTGCTGTTGCCTTGACCGGCGCATCCGGTTCGCTCTGCTGACTAAGCATGACCTTGTTCGATCCACCGTCACTTGAAAAAGTTACCGATGGTGTGGTGCCTTTGATTCCGAGAAGAACACCTCCCCATGAACCAACTGCTTCTTCAATTTCATATCCCATCGCGCCTTCCGTATCCAGCGCCAATCGTATTCCCTCGGTTGTTATTGGTGATGCCTGCACATTTTCTTTTGGCACCATACTTCTGGAACCTGCAGCATTGACGACATCTGTCCTGTCCAGCATCAGACTAACCATCATAATAACTATCATCGCGACCGAGACTATACGAACTTTGAAACCCCTGCCAATCCTCATCGTTGCACCTCCAACTTAAGAAAACCATTGTGACCAGTTTAGGAGAAACGCCTTTTGTGTTTATTCGCCAAAAGAAAAAAGACTGCAATAAATACTTATTGCAAACGGACTACCACAATAAACAAAAGAGGTTACATAATCCCACTGTCACGTTAGACTTCTAGCTTGCACCACTGTGTTTCCACAGATTTGCCCCATAAAAAGCATTAAAAATATGTTACCATTTTTAAGCAATGAAAGCAATTGTTTGTAGAACTTTTTCTCCGATGCATTTGCGCGTACCCTCCCCGGGAATCATACATCACATTATACGGAACAATGCCGCTCTTCGATACAGCCTGTAAACGCGATGTGTTTTTAGTATGTTTTCTCCCTTTTCTAACAATTTCCAACGTACACATACGGCAGATTCTCCCTCGCGACCTCGGCGAGCCGGTAGACGGTTCGCACGTTGGTGGCAGCGCGGTCCTGCATGTGGAAGCGTGGGAAAAAGCGCGAGATGTGGAGAGGCACGGCCTCTCCGTCCGGGTTGCGCAGGCCGCCCACCCAGCGGCTTAGTTCCCGCATCTCCTCTTCGGAGTCGTTTTCCCCGGGCACGATCAGGGTCGTAAGCTCCACGTGGGCAGTCTTCACGGCCTCCTCGATGAAAGCCATGACCATCGCTCTGTCGCCGCCCAGAACGTCTTTATAATAGCTATCGGTAAAGCCCTTCAGGTCGATGTTCATCGCGTCGACACAGGGCTTTAATTCTTGCAAAACGCTTAGATCCGCGGTGCCGTTGCTGACCATCACATTCTTTAGGCCACGGGCCTTTGCGAGGGTCGCGGTGTCCCGCACGAACTCGTAACCGATGAGGGGCTCGTTGTAGGTAAATGCAATGCCGATATTGCCCCTCGTCTGCGTCTGCAAGGCGATGTCCACAAGCGTCTCCGGGCTCAGCGTTTCCGCCGTCTTTGCGAACTCGCGGGCCTGCTCCGACCAAGAAATCTCATGGTTCTGGCAGAAGGGGCAGCGCAGGTTGCAGCCAAAGCTCCCGACGGACAGAATCCTACTTCCCGGATAGAACCGCGCCAACGGCTTCTTTTCGATTGGATCCAGCGCTAAGGACGTAATACAGCCGTAGTTGTAGGCCTCCACACGCCCGTCGCGCGTGGTTCTGCCGCCGCAGAAGCCAAGCTTCCCCTCCTGGATGTCACAATGTCGGAAACATACGCTGCATTTTGCCATGATGATTGCCCCCTAAAAATGCCTCACCACCTCAAAGCGCTCGAGCGTATA
>JAEEGF012402996.1_pt1 | contig 15357 bp, 15 predicted proteins | sample 9134171 | NCBI WGS metagenome assembly JAEEGF01 (sample SAMN16246542, study PRJNA631951) | gut metagenome | biome: gut microbiome; feature: rumen; material: AP-attached | host: Bos | place: Iran: Karaj | collected 2018-10 | reverse complement strand
CAGTTTCGGTACAGGTAATTTCTGCTGCTTACTGCTGTAAATGTTTATCAGGTTTTCCGGCTCCTTCACATAATTGCCGTAGACCATGCCTGCATAAATCAGAAGCCTTATTGGCATATTCGGATTGTACGAGCTCTGGACTTCATAAAAGTTCATGGTATTGCCGATGAGAAAGGAAATGTCATTCTTCATGGACATGTATACCACATCATTTAGGGTCCTTATCTGAATCTTTTCTGCATCGGAATCAGGATATGAGGAGCCGTTTATTGCATTGTACAGACTGAGCGTCCAGTTCTTTTTCTCCGGATTCCCGAAAATGAATTTAAAAAGTCTGTCCTTATACTCTCTGTTAACTGTTGATGACATAAATTGGAAAACCTCCTGAAATTAAGCCTTATCGTTCTGTATGCTTCATGATTCATGCTATCTGACTGTGTCGGATAAAATCATGAACAGAACATTTGAAATGTTTCTCCGTTTCAAACCGACGGAGTCCCTTTTTGGCGTTAAATTTCAGAGAACAGACAAAACCTGAAAACTGTCCCGGTTAAAATTTAGACTGTTCTTCCTGCTGAAGGTTCACTGTGTGAAGACTCAAACTGAAACCGGCCGGCAGTGTTCATGAAGCCATGGAAAATCCTCTGCTTACGCTCAGTCTAAACTGCCAACAGTAAACAGTCGGACAGAAATCATGATTAACGGCTTTGCAGTAAAGTTCGCCCAAAACATACAAATGCCTGACGGATTACCATGTTCAGCTCACGCTGACCGGACCAGACTGAACAAACCCGGATCAGTCTAAAAATCCTAAACTGAACCAAACTGAACAAACACGGCCTAATCAAACCAACTCAAACAGCCAGTACAGTGTTCATGCTGTTAACACTGAACCGGTTTTGCCTCTCCCGGTGGAAATTTAACGCACCGTTCACTGAATTTACTTAAACACTGAGAGCAGAATTATTCCTAACGGAGTGTTTCTTGCTGTATAATTCTCGTGACGCACTGCACTTTCATCATCATGGAATGAACATTTTGAAGCGCAGAGTTCTCCATGACGGATGATGTTAATACCTTATTGAAACAATTTGTTATATATACAGTAACATTTAAAAGAATTATTAATTTAAGTTAATAATCAATGTACATATATTTATATAATAAATAATTCAGTTAGTATGTGAGGTGCGTCACGTTTATCTAAATTAACTTTCTTAAAGAATCCCGTATATACAGGCATGTATCCGGATGTGCCGGAGCATAACCGCGCACTGTCCTGAATCTGATAACTGATTGATTGTTTGTGACCCGCCGTTTACACACGGGAGAGAGATAGCGCCCCTGGGGCTTGCGATCTTGCTGTCATGCAGGGACGTCCCCAAAAAAAAAACAGATCCATCTTTTTCTGAAGGATCTGCATTTTGGCATCTTTGCATCAGCTGTTTAACGAAGAAACAGAGAAACAGTACAGCGGCAGAACTGCTGCATTCACTTCAGCACAGACAGCCCTGCCTGGCAGGGCTCCGCCTCATATCACGCTTCACATCTGTCTGCAGTATGCAATCTGTCCCGACATACTAAAAATGCTGAACTGTCTTTTTCTGCTGCTACTTGGATGAAGAGGACTTGCTCTGTGAGTTTCCGCCCTTCATCAGATCAAAGAATTCCTCATTGGTCTTGGTCTTGGCAATATTTCCGATCACCATCTCGGTTGCCTCGATTTCATCCATGTCATGAATATACTTGCGCAGGATCCAGATATTGCGCAGTTCATCCGGACGAAGAAGCATTTCGTCATGACGGGTGCCGGACTTGGTAATATCAATGGCAGGAAAGACTCTCTTCTCGGCCACACGGCGGGACATTCTTACCTCCATGTTGCCGGTACCCTTGAATTCCTCGAAGATCACCTCATCCATCTTGGATCCGGTATCAATCAGAGCAGTTGCAATAATGGTAAGGGATCCGCCGTTCTCGATGTTGCGGGCCGCGCCGAAAAACTTCTTCGGCTTGTGCAGCGCATTGGCATCGACACCGCCGGAAAGAACCTTTCCTGAAGGAGGTGTTACAGTATTGTAGGCTCTGGCAAGACGGGTGATGGAATCAAGAAGAATTACCACATCCTTGTTGTGCTCCACAAGACGCTTAGCCTTTTCGATAACCATTTCAGCAACCTGGACATGACGGCTGGCAGGCTCGTCAAAGGTTGAAGCTACAACTTCGCCCTGCACCAGGCGGGACATTTCGGTAACCTCTTCAGGACGTTCATCTATCAGAAGAACAATCAGCACGCACTCGGGATTGTTGGCAGTTATGCTCTGCGCAATATTCTGAAGCAGAACGGTCTTGCCGGCCTTCGGAGGTGCCACAATGAGACCGCGCTGACCCTTGCCGATTGGAGAGGCAAGATCAAGAAGTCTTGCAGTGATGTCTTCACGGGAGCCGTTGCCGCGCTCAAGTCTGAGCATTTCATCCGGGTGGATTGGAGTTAGATTTTCGAAGAGGACTTTGCGATTCTGATTTTCTGGTTCACCGTTGATGGTGTCAACTTTAAGGAGGGCGAAATATTTTTCACTGTCTGACTTGGGATTGCGGATTTTTCCTTCTATGGTATCACCCGTTCTCAGATGCAGCTTTCGTATCTGATTCGGCGATACATAGATATCATCAGGTCCTGACAGATACGATGTATCGGAGCTTCTCAGAAAACCATATCCGTCCTGCATGGTTTCCAGAACACCGCTGCCGTAGATATCCTCGCCCTGGTCGGCATGCGCCTTCAGAATAGCGAAAATTAGATCTTTCTTGTAAGCCCTGGTGACCTCGAGTCCCATGTCGGCAGCCATGGTCTGAAGTTCGTCAACAGTTTTAGTTTTTAAATCTGATAAATGCATCATGACAAAATCAACACTAATTTTAATAATGAAAAAGCGTTACTGGTATTATTTTCAAAAGACAAAATTTCAACAAAACTCACAAATGCACAGCTATTTCAGTGAGAATATTAGAAAGCAGCAGATGCTGGAGAATTGAAATATTGATCAAAAAGAATTGAACCTTGATGGACTGTATTATAGGTTGCAGACGGTCTGAAATCAAGTATATTCAAGAATTTTTAAAAATTTTCCGATATGCGGGAAAGCACGGAAAAACATAGCGGCAGAGTATGCTCCAGCTGCCGATCAGGCAGGGACAGCGACAGAAAAAGTCATTCAGAAACAAAACCTGCGGCTGCACCCGTTTCCCCTGCACATCTTCCTTTACCCTTTACTCCGTCAGGTTCTCTTCATTCTTTTCTTTTTTCACGTTCAGTTCCCGGGCCGGAATTCAGACCGGACTCAAACAGGAAAGCGAAAACATGCCTAAGTCTATCTGCAGCTGCCCGCATTCAGCGTCCATGTCAGAAACTCGTTTCCGTCCTTTCTGAACACCAGATTTACACGGGCGGTCTTATCCAGAAGTTCCTTCAGATGTGCGTTGGTGCAGTAGCTTTTTATAATCAGATCCCGTTTGAGATCTATACTGCCGGCGGCACTGCCGTCCACATCAAAAATGTGCCTTACGCACTTTTCACCGTCGGCCTCAACTGCGGCAAGCTGCCCGAAGCTTGTCTTTATCGGAAGATTTTTTGAAAGGAGAGAAATATGATTTGTCACCGCAGGATCTGCCGCGGCCGGACCGTTCTGCCCGCCCCTGCCGTCACCGCCGCAGACCGGATCGACATCCTGCACCGAAGACGGATCATCGCTCTCCGGAACATCAGGATCCACACTGCCTTTCGGTTCATCTGAATCCTTTGCCCCGCTGCCGGAGGAGCAGAGTTCATCGGAGACCTCCATGCCGAACAGGAACTGATCCTTCTGATAGAAGGAAATCGTGATCTTGTCCAGCTGCTTCAGCATCTCCGCCACCTCAGGGTTCGAACACTGAACCGATGCCATGTGGTTTACAACCTCCTGGCGGTGCTTGACATAAAAATCCACCTTGTCTTCGTCGATTCTGTGATAGTAGTTGATCTGTCCCTTCGGCGGATTACCGTCAGTATAGTTGTATGTCACACCGACAACCGTGGTATCCGTGGTTTTGATTGGTATGAGACGCTTAACCTGCTGCACCAGAGAAATAATTCCCCGCCTGTTAAGTTTGCCGTCCTTGTAATATCCATACACGTCCGAATCTATTGTCACCCCGGAAAAGAACATGCGGAACAATACGTACAGCAGTGCACATATCAGTATTACCACCACCTTTCTTCCCATATGAAGGATCCCTCCTGGCTTTGCCCGGTACTGTCTTCCCGGACACATTTGTTTTCAGCGGCATGACTCTTCCGCATCTCAGAAAAAATACCGCACTGCGCCCGACAGCGCTGCAGACCATACCGCAGCTGAATAAAGGGCAGTCTTTACATCAGCTGTTTCGCCCTGTCCGGCTGATCTGCACTTTCTGCTCTGATTCACTGCATTTTCCGGCGGAATCCGTCCGCTGTGCACATCATTCCCGGCCCCGCGGATCCCGCAGCGCTGAAACGGCAGTTCCGCACAGGGGCATCATCCTTTCATGCGGTGCCGGTACATCCCGCACCGAATTATTACGTTTTCAGTCAGAAACATCATACGGTGCCTGTAAATCAGCTCACAGCAGAAACCTCCGGAACCGGACTTAACAATCCGCGCCGTTCAGCAGCAGTTCCGTCCCGATCCGGCAACGCCCTGCATCAGAGACACGATCACATCAGCCGCAGACAGCCGTTCCGCCTTGGCATAACATCGCCGCATCACGGCAGAGTCCGCGAATCAGACGGCCGCCGGCCTGCTCTGCCGCATCACATCAAAAAAGACCGTCATTCATCAGAAAGCTTCTTAAGTCCGGCAAACCTGAGACTCAGCTGCTTGACGCTTCCGTTCTTAAACTCCACAGTAACCTTGGTGTAGGCGTCATTTACTATATTCAGGATTTTTCCCTCCCCGAATTTCTGATGCAGGACTCTGTCACCGACGGCAAAATCAAGTTCACCGCTGTCAACCCTGCCGTCCTCCAGAGAAAGCAGCTTCACTATGGAAGAGAGCCGCTCCGATACCGTCCCGCCGCTCTTTCCGGCATCGGCCGTTTCATCTCCGCCATGTCTGCTCATTCCGGGATTTTCTTCAGACGCGTTTTTCCCATGACTGTCTTTTCCTGCAGAATACGGCACCTCCGGAACAGCATTTTCATAACCTTCGGTTTCATGATCTGATATCATCCCTGCAGGCAGGTTCTGGAAGATACCTCTCTCCTGCTTTAATCTGCTTCTGAAAATATTCATCAGTTTTTCGTCTTTCCGGACATGTTTAATATCTGATTTATTAATGAGATCGAAAAACTGGCTCGGTTCGCTTGAAAAGTTTTTGCCGTACAGACTGCGGTTTCGTGCAAATGAAATGTAGCACCTGGTTTCGGCCCTGGTTACCGCCACATAGGCAAGCCGGAGCTCTTCATTCCAGCCGTCGCTTCCCTGTACCTCGCGATCAGATGAAAGGGCCCTGCTGGAAGGAATTATTCCATCCTCAAAGGCCACCAGAAACACCGTGTCAAATTCCAGTCCCTTGGCTGAATGGATAGTAAGGAGGTTGACTCTGTCATCAGAGGAGGTCTTTCCCTGCCCATCATCTATCTCATCCAGATCAGTCTGCAGAGTAAGATCCTGGGTATATGCCGACAGCGCCTCAATGCCGGTACAGTCAATTTCATCCAGAAAGGAATAATTCTGACACGAGTTTACCAGTTCCTCCAGATTGCCGGTGCGGCTTTTGCCCACATCCTTCTCCTTCAGTTCCTCCTGCATGTAATAGTCAAGAAGTCCGGAATCCTTCAGTATAAGATTTACGGAAAATACAAGATCCTTTCCGTCAACCTTTTCAATGAGACTGTTTACGGTATCCACAAAGTTTTTAAGACCGGAAAGAGCTTTTCCCTTCAGCAGTCTTTCCCTGACGGCAGTCTCGGCGGCTTCAAAAAGGCTGATGCCGCCGTCACCCGCATATGACACAAGAAAGGATATCGATTTCTCACCGATGCCTCTCTGGGGAATATTTACCACTCTGGCAAACGAGGCATCATCCTTCGGATTCGCCACCAGACGGATATAGGCCATGGCATCCCTGATTTCCCTGCGATCATAGAAACGGTGACCCGCCACTACACGGTACGGAATATCGGCAGTTCTGAGAGCGTTTTCAAAACTCAGGGAAAGAGAATTGTTCCGGTACAGGATCGCAAATTTTCTGTAGGGGATCTGTTCCCGGGAATGAAGCGACAGGATCCTGTTGACAACGAATTCTGCCTCTTCCCTCGGAGTGAGAGCCTGATAGACACCAACCCTGTCTCCTCCCATGCGCTCGGTCCAGAGATTTTTGGTATTTTCCTGGCAGCCTGCAATAAGGCTGTTGGCAACATTGAGGATATGAGTGGTGGAGCGGTAGTTCTGCTCAAGTTTCACCACCTTTACCATAGGCATTCTCATGGCAAATTCAATCAGATTGCGGGGATTTGCTCCGCGCCAGGAATAGATGGACTGATCGTCATCACCCACCACGGTAAGATGACAGTCATCTGATTTCATACAGGCCAGAAGACGCAGCTGAATATCATTTGAATCCTGAAACTCATCCACCAGGATTTCACTGATCTGACTGTGAAAGCGGCTGCGGACAAATACATTGTTCTCCAGCAGTTCACAGACCCTGAGGATCATTTCCCCGAAATCCACCACTCCGGCGTTGAAACAGTACTCCTCATACAGGCGATAGATCCGGGCCATGTGCTGCCGCTTCACATCGCTTCTGTATTTCTCGATTTCATCTCCGAAGCAGTTGGCGGCTCTCAGCCCCTTTTCCTTGCACCGGTTGATAAAATTTCTGGTATCCTTCGGGAACTCCTTGTCAACAGCCTCTGTGGACTCCCTCTTGACAATCTGCCTGATCAGAGCCAGTTGATCGGTATCATCAATAACGGAGAAAACGGGAGGCAGTCCGGCATCACGATTGTAGCGTCTGAGAATGCCCATGCAGATGCTGTGAAAGGTTCCGATCTGCAGCTCTCTGACGTCAATGTCCTTTCCTACGGCGGCCGCTATGCGGGTTTTCATTTCATTGGCTGCCTTGTTGGTAAAGGTGGCCGCCATGATACTGCAGGGCGGGATCCTTTCAACAGTCAGAAGATAAACAATGCGGGACACAAGAACTCTGGTTTTCCCGGATCCCGCACCGGCATAAATCAGCATATTTGTGCGTTCGGCGGTAACAGCCTCCAGCTGCTGGGGATTGAGTCCCTCTGTCATGTTACTAGATCCATCACTCATAAAAGAATCGATTCAAGCTCCTCCGGTCCGGATATTTCCAAATCCGGCAATGGTTTAATTTTATCATGAAAAGCCTCCGTCCTTATCATGCAGGTCATGAATCCCGCCCGGCAGGCTCCGTAGATATCGGTTACTGGATCATCCCCCACATGAAGAATATTTCCGGGAGGAACGCCGAGAAGACGTGAGGCTTCAAGAAAAAGAGCCGGATCCGGCTTTGCCGGAAGACGTCTGTCCGCTCTGATGCAGCAGGAAAAGCATGACGCAAGACCGATGCGCTCCGCATCCACATTGCCGTTGGTAAGGGCTATCATCGGGTATTTTCTTCCAAGCAGATGCAGAATTCTGAAGCTGCTTTTCGGAACCATAAACGAGGATCTGACCTGAATAAAACGGCGAACCAGCAGAGCGGCCTCGGTGACGGCAGCCGCAGGATCGGTGCCGCAGCTGACAAAAAGCCGTCTCAGAACCTCTGTTCTGAACAGTGTAACGTCACTTTCCAGCAGAGGATCCTCCCGCCGGATTTCATCCTTAAGCAGCGGGATCATTTCGGATGCCCTGATCTTCCGAAGCCACGGATGGAACTCCAGCATCGATGAATACCATCTGTCGGCAGATTCGATTACCGGACGGTTGTCATAAAGAGTGTCATCAAGATCAAAGGTAAGTGCCAGAACCTCGTTCCCTGCGCCGCCAATCCTCATCAGGGCTGCTCCTGCTCAGGCACCGGACTGTTTCCCTTGTTCATTGCATCCCGGGGATGGGCGGTACGGTACACCCGGCAGAGAGAGGTGATATCGGAATGGGTATATATCTGGGTTGTGGAGAGTTTTTCGTGACCGAGCATATCCTGCACCGCCCTAACATCCTTTGAATTGCTGACCATCACCGTGGCAAAGCTGTGGCGCATCTTGTGAGGATGAATGCGTCCGCTGAACCCGTGGGTTTCCGCATATACCCTGAGTCTCATGGCCACATTCCGGGCCGTGGTCCGTCTGCCCTGAACATTGATGAAAAGAGCGTTCTCACCGGAAGCCGCATACAGTTCACGAAGCTTCAGATACTCCTCAATGGCGGCAACCGCTACTTCACCCATGGGTACAATTCGCTCCTTTCGCCCCTTGCCCAGCACCTTCACCGTCAGATCATCAAGAAAGACCCTGTTCAGATCAAGCCCCACCAGTTCACTTACACGAAGTCCCGATGAGTACAGAAGCTCCAGCATGGCATGATCCCGCTTTGACAGAAAAAGATCCTCCTGTTCATTTTTAACCGTTCCCTCCGTAGTGGTCTGATCAAGAAGAAACGACATCTGATCGTCCCTGAAAAATGAGGGAAGCCGGTGCGGGATCTTAAGTCCTGAAACAGCAAGAGACGGATCATCTGCAACAATCTGCTTGAAGGTCAGAAAGCGGTAGAGGCTCCTGACAGACGACAGCCAGGTATCAACGCTGGAGGGCTTCTTTCCCTGTCTGTTCATTTCCACAATAAACATCCGGATATGGGCGGTTGATATTTTCTCGATCTCGGTGATGTTCAGACTGTCTGAAAGAAAGGTGCCGAATACTCTGAGACCGGTCCGGTAGGTATCCACCGTCCTGTCACTGAGGTGACGTTCACTGCTGAGATATGTGAAGAATTTTTCAGAAGCCTCGGATAAAGTGATCATTGCCTTCCTAACGTCTGAAACGGATAAAACGGGGCAGAAGAAGAGCTATGTAATCTGCCAGCTGTTCAATAAAAAAGGTATCGAGATTTTCGTGGTAGTGGTTGGCATCGGCATGTCCGAAGGCAAGGATCCCCAGATCCCCGTACTCTCCCATGCGGACAAGAGCTCTTGAAAACACCAGATCATCATCAGAAAAGATAATTTTTCTTTCATGCTCCGTGAGTTTGCCGAGACTTACCTTTTCCCGCCTCATGATGTCGTTGCACACTGCGGAGAAATCTCCGATATCCATAAGATATTCCGCATCCCGCGGATTCTGACAGTCTGCCACTCTCTCCTCATTGATCCATAGATGTGTGCACGGAATGAAAAGATATGCCCTGCAGGTGTCGTTGAGGAGTTCTGTCAGCTCTCTGACCGAGCCGCACTGGTACAAATCATTGTATAGTCCGAAAAAGGTACGGAAGATATTGGCATTGTGACAGGCAATGTTGTTCACGTCGTGCATTCTGGTGGTAAGCAGACGGATCTGCTCCTTAAGACGCTTCTGCTGGGCCTCCACCAGAGAAATGGATCCCTTCATCGGATGAGGAATTTCTACAGAGTCAAGGACCTCTGGATGACGGATAAAGAAGGCCGGATTTTCGACCAGGTACCGGGCTATATCATCCTCGTGCACCGGCTTGAGATTAAGTTTCCTCTGAGTTTTTGACGTCTGGGGTTCTTCCATAAACATGTCTGACTGTCCACCTGGTATTCGATTTCTGATCCTGAAGGCAAATTTAGTTCAATATACAGAAAAAGGATCAGTTAAAGAAGAGTGTTGCTCTTACAAATCGTGACATATTTCACATTTTGGCACAGTTGTCTGCAATGTAAACAATATGCATCTTACTACACAAATCAGGGATCCGACAGTATTGAATACATGGCAGGATACCTTAACCTGCAGATTAAACAGACTGTTATTGAGCACCGCACATCTGATAACCTGACATATCTGTCCCAAAATCTTCACAATGTCTGTTTATATGCTGAGCGACAACAGTTTTTCAGAACGGGACCTTCGGGAAGGTTATATAAAACGGCCGGGAACAGATATCAGATAAAAATCCCCGATGAAATCCCGCAGTACAAGATTCAGAAGGTTCATGAACTCCGACGGGATGCGGAGTTTTGATTTCAGGCTTCATCTGCAGAATACCGGGACCCGGCTGAAGGAAGACAACGGCAATTGCCAGGATATTGATTCAGGTGCAGGAAATCCGGCTGCAGTTGCATACAGTGACGGTTCAATACCGGCTGTCTGCGCCGCAAACAGAATCAGGTCTTATACAATCAGCACTGCGATAAGAAAATGGCTGCTCTGCAGTCAGAAAATGCAAAATCAGAAAGAATATTCCGTATCCCCGACAAATGAAACAGAGAGGAGCTGAAAGGCGTGTTCAGACCGGAGCCGGCAAATGTTCCGGATCCGCCATGGTGTTTCTGCTCCTGAACGTTCCGGACAGTTCAGAGACAAAAGCAGAAAACTGACAAAGCATCAGGCCGGAACACGAGATTAATCCCATCTGTGTTCCAGACGCCTCACGGAAAGTTTAAGGTAGTCCTCCACGCTGTCTATGCCGATATACTTTCTGCCGAGTTCCTTCGCCGCCACACCGGTCGAAGAACTGCCGCAGAACGGATCGAGAATAACATCCCCCTCTTTTGTGGAAGCTTCAATAAGACGGCTGAGAATATACAGCGGCTTCTGTGTAGGATGTTTTCCGTACATTTTTTCCTTCGGAGGAGTCAGAGCTCCGGTCCATACATCCTTCATCTGCCTGCCTCCGTTCTTTTCCTTCATCAGATCATAATTGAACAGATGTTTAGCCTTTTCATTCTTCTTTGCCCACAGAATCGTCTCCGTACTGTGGGTGAAGCACCTGCAGGCAAGATTTGGAGGAGGATTGGTTTTCTGCCAGGTGATATTGTTGATGATTTTGTAGCCCTCCTGTTCGAGAGCCATGCCGATACTGTAGATATTATGAAGAGTACCGCTTATCCAGATTGTCCCGTTGGGTGCCAGAACGTCACGGCACAGTCTTATCCATTTCCGGTTGAACTCGTGGCGATCCTCCGGAGAAGCGGCTACATCCCAGTCAGCCTTGTTCACAGACACCATGCAACCCGATTGGCATGTAACACCGTTGTTGCTCAGAAAATATGGAGGATCGGCAAAAATCAGATCGACTGACGACGGTGTCATTTTTTCAAGAATGGAAAAGGTATCTCCCAGAATAAGCATTTCCGATTCAGTGCAGTAGTATGGTTCTATACTGCTGTCTATTAGTTTGCGCATGGCGGTATCTCAGTTGAAGGAACTGCAGGCTTCCCGCCTGCTTCAAAGTACAGCTGATTATCCCAAACTCTGAAGAAAAAGAAAATTGCCTGTCACCATTTTTTGCTGAACTGCGAAAAATCCCTGCTTTCTGCAGATTTTCAGAACTGTTTCAGCATGAACACGGGTCACATCTTTAACAATTTTCCTGTCTCCTTCAACTCTGTCTCTGATGTTTATTATGATTCCGGCAAAGTCAGATAAAAGCATCCTTGAAAGTTAACTCTGAAATGCTCCGTTTCTGCCGATCTCCCGGACAGGTCACAGATAAAAAAAGGAGCTCTGCAATCAGGTTGCATGCATTTCTGCATCATCAGGGAATCCGCAGCGGTCAGGTATGGCATCGTCAAAATCTCCCGCCGTGCACAATGTCTGATTGCCGGGTAATCTGACTTCTGCTTATGTTCCACAAAACAGCTGTCGATGTTGATATTTGAAGCAAATATCTTTAATATCTGACAGTAATTGTTTAATCGTGTTTCTGTCTCTTTGTAAAAAAAGAGTAATTAATCAGAACAATGTAAACATCATTTGTTAACAGCATGACTTAAAAACAGCGGGAAAGTTAATGAAGAAGAAGGTTGCATTATGAATGAAGATAAAATCCAGTTATTAAACAATCCGTATGGACAGGTTGCTTACGAAAAATTTCGTAACTCCGGACTGGCATTTGCTGATAAAAGCAGCGTAATAGAATCTCTTGATAATGCAGAAATGACTCCATACCCTGTTCTGCTTCGCCCGAGACGGTTTGGCAAGAGTACCTTTGTACAGATGCTGAAGTGTTTCTACGACATATCTTATGCAGACAGATATGATGAAATCTTTTCCGGAAAGGATATTTATACGAAAAACCTGCCAGGTCACAATTCGTTTCATGTAATTGACTTTGATTTTTCCGGTGTATCAGGTGATGATAAAGATACATTAATCGGCAGTTTTATCACGGCACTTGATTTAGGACTTGCAGATTTTATTGAACGCTATCCTGATTTTGTTTTCAATCCTGCAGAAACAGAGAAAAAAACACCTTCCAGCTTTATAAAATCCTTTTTTAAAGCATATAAGCTGTATCCTTCTAAAAAATCTCTCTATCTGATGGTGGATGAATACGATAATTTCGCCAACAATGTTCTTTCACAGGATTTGGAGCTGTTCAAAGCAATCACCAGTACCGGTGGATTCCTCAAGGATTTTTATGCCGCCATAAAGGAAGGTGCAAAGAGCTGTGTTGAAAAAACTTTCATCACGGGCGTGTCATCAGTATCCCTGGATTCTCTTACCTCCGGATTTAATATTTCTCTGAATGTCACTTCAGATAAAAGCTTTAATGAATATGCCGGTTTTACTGAAGGTGAACTCAGAAAACTTATTCCGCAGCTTGTTGATATTAAAAGTCTCGGCGTAAGTACAGATGAAATCATTGCCAGAATGAAACCTGTGTTTGACGGCTACTGTTTCAGTCAGGAGTCTGAGCACACTGTTTTCAATTCATCAATGTGTCTTTATTATTTAAGAACAGTACAGAATAAACAGAAATTTCTCCCTCCGGAAGATTATCTGGATCCTGCATCAGACCATGACAGTTCCAAACTGCAACAGTTGTTTGACATTGCTGAACCCGACCTTGCAGATACTATTATCAATACCTGTCTGAGCGGTAACAGATTTTTCATTAAAAATCTTGCGGAAAACATCAACCTGAATAAAACATCCAAATATGATCGTATTCAGATTCTGTCAATGCTCTACTATCTGGGGTACCTTACTATCGATAAATCACTCTCACAAACAGGAAGACTTGCTCTTAAGATTCCTAATCTTTTCATGTCAAAACTCTTTGCCCGGTGCACTGCAGAACTGCGGTTAAAACCCAGCAGGGTGTTCCGTGATTACGTACTTGATATATCGGCACTGCAGAATGTTCAGGATGACATCAGCTCATTCGCATCATCATGCACTGAATTTCTGAGCAGTATTTTCACCAATCAGGTACTGACTCACATGAGTGAAATGGCTCTTAATCTGACTCTATTCACCAAACTGAATTCCATGGACACGGTGTTTTCAGAAATGCAGAAATCACTCCAGGTAGTCAGAGACGCAGAGAAATTTGCAGATCTGGTGATTACCGTAAATGCTGGTCGGGATAATGAATGCATCTATCTCTTTGAACTTAAATACATCACCAAATCTGATGCTACAGAATCAAAGATTCAAAGTACCATAAAAGATGCAACAAATCAGGTTCAGGTATACAAATCAGCCTTTGAGTTCCGGGACAGACAGGTTAAAGCATATGCAATGATTTTTGTCGGTTCTGACTGTGTGTACTGCGGGTAACCTTTGAGATGTTTTCACTGTACATAAGTCCTCAGTTTATCCTGCCGCCGAGCTGCTGTTTTCCTTTCTACCTGAAAGATTCATCGACGGCTTTGATAATCTCACTTCGAAGTTCGTCACGATTTACGTACTCATCCGCACGCAGCATAAGATAATCTGTGACAACCCAGGTAACAGTACCTCCCGCCACGGCACCCAGGACCGTACCGACCACAGGAACTGCAGAACCTCCGGCCGCACCCGCAGCAGCTGCCCCCACAATTCCGGTACCAACCCTGGTTAAAACCTTTGCAGCAATCCCGCCCAAGCACTTTGCTGGCGGTTTCGCCGACAGAAGTATTGAGTACCCCGGCGGTTGTTTTTATCCCCGGTTTCTGTAAGGTTTTATCTTTTCGAACTGACTGCCTCTCCCGATTAAAATTTTCGAACCACCTTCTACAGAGCAAGTGCACGGCAGTTAAACCAGGCGGCGGACATGCATGAACTTCAGAGACCGGACTTTGAATATCATGGGCAGTTCTACCCCCGGACTGAAGATAAAATTGCACAGGATTAGTTTTTCGGGTATGTCACGCCAGTGATGTTGAGGGACAGTAACTCCTGCAGACTCAGAACCAGGTTCCCGAAGACAGACGGAGTTCATACCCGTCATCTCTCAACTTTCTGAGAAACATTCCGACACCGTCACTTCTCATTACAGCATCATTCACCATATGTTCCGGAGCCACGATAAAGGTTGCTATTTTTGCTCTGCTTGTTGCCACGTTGAAGGAGCTTTCCCTAAAGAAAAAAACACTTTCTTCTGTCACCGCATAAATGGCAAAGTGAACAGTCATTCCCTGACAGCGGTGAACGGAATCCACCGTAACCCTCCTGTCGTCGAATTTTGCCTTCAGCTTCAGTTTTCTGTACAGATTTGTACAGTCAGCCACACGGGACGAAATAACGGCTATTTCCGCCTTTTTCCTTCTGTCATTTTCAGGTCTGTACTCATTGAGCTGTTCAAAAATCTCCGTCACAGTTCCGTAAAAAATCTCGTTGAAATCGACTCTTCCAGGGCAGATCGTGATCAGATAATTCCCCTGCATAAGAGTAAACTCCGTGCCGCGTATCCTGAGCTTTATTTCATGGCTGCCGGTATTTTTTGACAGAAGAGGATAGCGGTAAAACATTCCGGTGCAGCCGGCGGCATAGGGATTAAGTCTGTAGGTTGCGGTAAGCTGACAGGTCGGGATAATCTGCGAAACAGACTCCAGTCCTTTGACTACAGGATCAAAATTCCTTGAAGCAATTTTATCCCTGGTGAGTTTCACTACAGGAGAAAGCTGTCTGGTATCACCGATGAAAATCTGTTTTTCGCCAATAGACAGAGTTGCCGCAAGAAAAGGAAGCAAGGTCTGACTGGCCTCATCCACAATTACATAATCATACTTCCGCAGATTCCTGTTGAACAGCAGAGCAGAAAGAGATGCACTGTAATAACTGCATAAATGTAGGCTATGTTCAAGAAAAGTGTTGATCTTATCTTAAACTGCTAAGGAGTAATCATAACCCGCAGGCTTTGACTTGAAAGTCAAAACGCCACTTTGCATGCACTTTCTTAATGGATTAGCCAACCCA
>JAEEGF010667983.1_pt1 | contig 15361 bp, 14 predicted proteins | sample 9134171 | NCBI WGS metagenome assembly JAEEGF01 (sample SAMN16246542, study PRJNA631951) | gut metagenome | biome: gut microbiome; feature: rumen; material: AP-attached | host: Bos | place: Iran: Karaj | collected 2018-10 | reverse complement strand
CGTAGGGCTCGCCTTCACGACCCACACCGAGGGTGAGCGTGTCGCCCACGAACTTGTCGGCATCGAAGCCACCGATACTGTAGCCATAGGCGATGCTGGCGAGGTTGACGAGATCGACGAGGGTGTCGATCTGATAGAGTTCCTTGCCTTGCAGCATCCGACGGATGAGCTGTTCACTGGCAGGACGGTAGCGCGAGGGGTCTTTGCCACAGGCTTTATAGACACGTCGCGTGGCGGCGATGCCTGAGAGCTCCTTCAGACTCTCGGTGGTGAGCTCAGAACGGAATCGCGCCTCGAGGGCGTGGATCTCGTCCCACAGGGCAGCGTGATAGGGGGTGTTGACCACCTGTGCCTCGACGGCTGCCCCCACGAAGTTGGGGCACACGCTTTCTATCTCCTGCGAAACGATGATGCGCATTTAGTTCTCTGGATTTGCCTCGTAGTGGTACTCCGTAATATTCGGATTCGTGCCCAGGTCGGTCTCCTCTGCTGTTGGGAGACTCGTGATGTCGATGAGCTTCTGCTCATAGCCTTTGTGTACAGGCTCCACATCGAGCAGCAGGTCTTTGTATTGCACCGTAGAGAAGATGAAGCCGAGGAAGCCCACGCCGACGCGGATGCCCTCTGGGTGCAGGTTGTTGTGGATATAGGCGGTGGAGTAGAAGAGGTGACGATGGGGCACCAGTTCGTTGTACTTGTGGTAGGTCTCGATCACCTCAGGGGCGATGTTGGCCGTGTCGGCCTCCGTAAACGAGTAGCCGAGGTTATGCACGAAGTCATCGATGACGTCGCCCTTAGATGTGCTGTTGTCTTCCAGACACTGCATCACGTTGTCAGTCATCACCCTGGTCATCTCTTTCTTGGTGGGTGCGGAGATATAGACGAAGATCAGCAGGAATACAAGGATACCACATGCGAAGATGATACGTCCGCTCTTACTGCTGAGGAGCCTCTGGAAGAAATTCTTCTCGCCGTCTCCGTAGTTGATTCTTCTTTCTCTGCGTTTGATGTTCAGCATATTCTAATCAAGTTTGGTTGTTATGTATGAGGTTCATGAATTCCTGTCGCGTCTTGGCCTGGTTGAAGGCGCCGCTGAAGTCGCTGGTGGTGGTGATGGCATTCTGTTTCTCGATGCCACGCATCTGCATGCACATGTGCTTGGCTTCGACCACGACCATCACGCCGAGGGGCTTGAGGGTGTCCTGGATGCAGTCCTTGATCTGCTGCGTCATTCGCTCCTGCACCTGCAGGCGGTGGGCATAGATATCGACCACACGGGCAATCTTCGAGAGACCTGTGATGTAGCCGTTGGGGATGTAGGCCACATGGGCCTTGCCGTAGAAGGGCAGCATGTGGTGTTCGCAGAGGGAGAAGAAGTCGATGTCCTTCACGATGACCATCTGCGAGTAGTCTTCCTTGAAGAGGGCATCGGTGAGCACCTTGTGGGCATCCATCTCGTAGCCTCTGGTGAGCACCTGCATCGCCTTTGCCACGCGCATGGGGGTCTTCATCAGACCCTCGCGCGAAGTGTCCTCGCCCAAGAGGGTCAGGATCTCCTTGTAGTGGTCGGCCAACTCTTCAAGTCCCTCACGGTAGTGGGGCTCATAGCCGGAGTGATACTCTGTCTCGTAACTCATGGATATTGTACGGTGATTTTTCCTTTGACGATGATGGCTGAATCGTAGCCCAGCTGCTTCACCCGCCGCAGCACCTCGTGGGCCTCCTCGTAAGTGCGGTAGTTGCCGATGCGGCAGATCCACCTGGGGGAGTAGAAGTGTACATAGACGGGGATGCCTGGCATGGCGGTCTTGATGTTCTCGCCTGCGCGTTCAGCCTTCAGTCGGTCGTTGCGCGAGTTGCCTCCCGCAAACACCTGAACGCGGTAGCCGTTGATCTTATAGCCCTTCATCACCTTCTTGTGCATATCGATGGTGTCGGGTATCTCAACGACGGCCTCGTTGTCCTTGGGGGCGACCTTCTCCTTGTCCTTCGACTCGGCTTTCTCCTTGTCGTCGGCCTTCTCCTTAGGTGTGGTCACCTTGTCCTTCTGTTCAGGTTTGATATTTTCTGGTTGTTTGGTCACAGCGGACGGGCCGTTGACAAGGGCGTCGATGCTCTTGTCCTGGGTCACGCTGATTTTGCCTTCACCCGTGTTGCTCTTCTGCAACCGTTCGGTGAAAGTCGATTGTGCATCGGCTGCCGTGATGCAGCCGACACACAATACGATGGTAATGAGTAATTGTTTCACTGCGATTACTTCTTCCAAGCGTCGATGATACCCTTGAAGTCAGCTGCCTTCAGTGAGGCACCGCCAATGAGACCGCCGTCGATGTCGGGCTTTGCGAACAGCTCAGGAGCGTTGCTAGCCTTGCAAGAACCGCCATAGAGGATGGTGGTGTCGTCGGCTACTGCCTGACCGTACTTCTCAGCGATGATTGAGCGGATGTAAGCGTGGATCTCCTCTGCCTGCTCAGCGGTAGCGGTCTTACCAGTACCGATAGCCCAGATCGGCTCGTAGGCGATGACGATCTTGCGGAAGTCCTCCTCAGAGAGGTTGAATACGCTGCCCTCGAGTTCAGCCTTTACGACCTCGTTCTGCTTGCCTGCCTCACGCTCCTCGAGTGACTCACCGATACAGAAGATCACCTTCAGGTCGTTCTTCTGAGCGAGCAGCACCTTCTCCTTCAGGATCTCAGGAGTCTCCTTGTAGTACTCACGACGCTCTGAGTGACCCAGGATCACATACTGAGCACCAGTGCTCTTCACCATCTCGGCACTTACCTCACCAGTGAAAGCACCCTTCTCCTTGTCGGCGCAGTTCTCAGCACCCAGACCGATGATGTCCTGGTCGAGGAACTGTGCGATAGAAGCGAGGTGGATGAATGGAGTGCAGATAACTACACCACAGTTAGGCTTCTCAGCCTTCAAAGTCTCGTTCAGCTCCTTTGCAAGAGCGATACCGTCCTGGAGATTCATGTTCATCTTCCAGTTTCCTGCTACAATTTTCTTTCTCATAATTTTAATAAATAATTTAATATGTATAAAACTCTATTCTCTCTAAATTCTCAATTCTCAATTCTCTTCTCTCGTCTCACCCACTTGGTCCAAGCCCAAAGTCGGTCGGCGATTGTGAGGAGCAACAGTGGCAGCACAAACCATGTGATTACCCAGAGCATCTTGGTGGTCACAGTCTCGGTGGGCAGTTGGCCCAGCTCGCTGTCCTCCAGTTTCTTGGTCAGCTCTTCCTCCTCGGGCAGGTCGTTGTGGCTCCACTTGCGTATCACCTTGCCATCCTTCATCAGCACTAGTCCTGGATTGCTGCGTATGATGGTCTTAAGCGTGATGTCGTCGGTCTGGCAGAACGGATATTCGGCTCCTGTCAGGTCGCGCCAGTTCTCCATCGCCTTCTCGCCGCTTGCTGTCAGACAGTAGAATGGGTATCCGTTGTCGAGCGCATACTCGTACATCTGGTTTATCTCGTCCAGACGCGAGTCGTCGGCCTGTTCCAGATGGGGCGCTATTAGCAGGAAGGTGTAACCCTCGTCGTTCAGTATCTGCTCGGTCAGGTCTTCGCCATCCTCAGCCTGCTCTATAAACAGCTCGGCGTATGGCGAATCTTCGCCTTCCATCATCTTGTTCCACCCCTCGCGGATATCGGCTCCGATGTGATAGGGACGGAAATCGAACTGGGGTAGGGTGTACAGACTCTTGGCCGATATGAACAGCAGAATGAACACTAGCGAGTAGTTCATCACAATCCACTGGTTAGCTTGACTGATCAGTCGGGGCTGTTCCAGAGGCCACTTCCACACCACGATGGCTGCGCAGAGCAGTACGACGTTCTTCCACAGAGTCTGCCAGTTGGTCAGCACCAGTGCATCGCCAAAGCATCCGCAGTCGCTGATGGGGTTGGCAATAGCAAGCCATAGTGTGAGCGGCGTCATCACCGCCATGATGGCCAGCACCAGTTTCGACACTATGCGGCGACGGATGGCAAACAGCAGACAGATGCCCAGGAAAAACTCTGTGGCTGCCAGCAGTACCGAGAATGCCAGCGTGGTGAAGTCGGGCACCAGTCGGCCCAGTCCCATCGCCACCAGATAGTCGTGCATCTTGTACTGAGTGCCTAGTGGATCTACGGCCTTGACAAATCCTGAAAAGATAAATGTCAGAGCCAGCACTATTCGGCAGATGTTAACGGCAGCTTTCTTCATGCTGTTGCGTCGTCGTTCTCCTCAGTTAATTTAATTACTCCAAAGACCGCGTAATTTATTATGTCCATATAGTTGGCATCGATGCCCTCGCTCACGAGTGTCTCGCCTTGCAAGTTCTCGATCTCCTTTATTCGCTCTATCTTAGTCAGGATCAGGTCGGTATAGCTGCTAACCCTCATCCCGCGCCACGCCTCGTCGTAGTCGTGGTTCTTGCGCTTCATCAGCTCCAGTGCCTCGCGGGCGTGCTCGTCATACAGAGCCATGGCCTCGTCGTTGGTGATGTCTACGGTGTCGGCAAAACCCTTAGCCAGCTGTATCAGTCCTACTATACCGTAGTTGATAAGTGCCACGAACTCCGGACGAATGCCTTCGCCCACCAGAGATTCCTTCTTGATCTCCAGCGAACGTATGCGCTTGGCCTTGATAAACAACTGATCGGTGAGTGATGCTGGACGCAGAATGCGCCAAGAGGCTTTATAGTCATGAAGCTTCTTCTCAAACAGCGCTCTGCACTCAGCAAGAGCCTGCTCAAACTGAGCGTTTGTCTTTTCAAATTGAGTCATATCGGCTGCAAAGGTACTAAATTTTAGCGAAAGGCGGATAGCGAATAGCTACTTTTTTTCACTTTTTCACTTTTCCACCTCTTTAATTTTCTTATGGATGTATCTGATTTTCAGTCCCAGTGCCTCGTACTGTGTGCGGATAGAGTCGCGGCGCACCCGTAGCTGTGTCAGAGCTGTAAGCTCTTCGGGCGTGGCCTTCAGGGCTTTCTTGTGTGCCTCTACCTCGGGTGTCATCGCGGCCAGCTCCTTTTCGGCTATCTGCAGCAGACTGTCGGTCTTCCACAGTTCGTCTTGCGCCTTCTTCAACTCTGTTTGCTGTTTCTCTGCAAGAGCAGCCTTGCGGCGAGCAATCTCCTTTCGGGTACTACTCTCGCCGCAAGCTGTTAATATGATTGCCGTCAACACGGCCCAAATAATCTTCTTCAATGTTCAATCTTCAATGTTCAATGTTCAATCTTCAATGTTCTACTCCTCTCCAAGTTTCTTTCCGCTCATCAGCAGTTCAACCAGTGGACGGTCCTTATAAGTGTGGCGCTGCTGATCCCAGAATCCGAAGTCGGCATCGTAGCACCATGTGGTCCAGGCGATGTTAAACTCGTCGAATACGGTCAGCATATCGCGTGTCCAGTTGTAGGCCAGTTCGCGGTCGACGGGCTCGTAAACACCCCACTCGCCGCAGAACAGCTGCAGGTCGTACTTCTGTGCAGCCTGGATAGCGTCCTTAAACTGCTCGCGAATCTTGCTGATGTCCCAAATCTCTTCGGTGTAGGGCTTCAGTTCGGCCTTGATCTCTGCAGGAGCAGCGTCGTAGTCCTCCTTCGATACCAGCACACCGGGATAGTTCACCTTGCCCTTATACTTGCCCAGTGGTGTCCACCAAGCGCCGTAGTGGGTCAGGATCATCGGGTTGTAGTAGTGGAAACTCAAGATGATGTTCTTGTCGCCCTCGGGCACCTTCAGATATTTCATAGTCTGGTGTCCCTGCCACAGGTTGCTGCCGATAACCAGTGTGCGCTGGGGTTCAAGCTGGCGCAGAGCCTTGTGTACCTTGGCCACCAGTTGGTTCCACTGCTCGTGCTCAGGAGCTACAGGCTCATTCATAAACTCATAAGCCACCGAGTCGCAGCTGCGGTCCTTCAGTACTGTCGATAGCTGACTCCACAGGTTCAGCAGACCCTGCTGTGCCTCCTCTGATGTAAACAGAGTGTTGGCAGCCTTGTCGTCCTCGTTTACTGCGTTAAAGTAGTGTGCGCGGATGATGTGCAGGTCTACGATGGCACGCAGATGGTGCTTCTGTGCCCAGTCCAGAGCGTTGTTAAGCAGTCTCCAAGCCTCGGGCAACTGTTTTCCCTGCTCATCCCAAAACTGTACCTCGTCGATGGGGATGCGTACAAAGTCGAATCCCAGCTCCTCCAGGCGGGCAAAGTCGTCCTCCTGTATGTGCAGGCGGCGGGCCTCGCCACGCTGCTCGCTCTGACTCAGCCAGTGGCTGATGTTAGTACCGCGCTTAATGCGGAAATTGTTTACCTGTCCTGCCTTGCTCTCCTCCTTTTGAGTCTTGCTACCGCACGACGTAGTTGTCACACCTACAGCCGCTATCAATGCCACGGCCCAAATCACCAAGTTCTTTTTCATAATTCTGATAATATATTAGTTAGTTTAATTCAATATTCAATGTTCAATGTTTAATGTTCAATCTCCTCCATCTCATCGTCTAGTCTGCCTTCCCATAGATACTTCTTCGTTTCGCGTGCAGCTACACCGCTCAGCAGTATCAGAGCCACTAAGTTTGGGATCGCCATCAGAGCGTTCATACAGTCGGCTATGTTCCATATTATGTCAAGATTGATGATGGAACCGAAGAATAGTGCCACAATGAACAGAATGCGATAGAATCGGTTGGTTTTCCGCCCCTCCAGATAGTTAACCGCACTCTCACCGTAGTAGCTCCATCCAATGATGGTGCTGAATGCAAACGTCAGTATGCCGAACGACAGCAGCGGGGCGCCTATGTAGGGGATTTTAGAGAATGCTACCTTGGTCAGCGCAGCACCGTCGTCGAATGTTATGTCGGGATAGGCCAGAATGCTGCTAACCAGCACCAGTCCTGTAAGCGCGCAGATAATGACCGTGTCCCAGAATGTGCCCGTGCTGCTCACCAGCGCCTGTCGCACCGGATTGCGAGTCTGTGCCGCAGCAGCCACAATAGGAGCGCTGCCCAGTCCGCTCTCGTTGCTGAACAGTCCGCGGGCTATACCATATCGTGCAGCTATCATCACCGTGGCTCCAACCAGTCCGCTGCCCGCTGCTGCAGGATTGAATGCCGAGTCGACTATCAGTTGCACAGCCGGCCACACATAATTATAATTAAAGCACAGTATAGCCACGCATCCGATCACGTATAGCACGGCCATAAACGGCACCAATATGGTGCACACCTTGGCTATCGCCTTCACTCCGCCCAGTATCACCAATGCTGTGAGCAGGCATATCAGTATACCTACTATCCAGGTGGGCACGCCGAACGTTTCGTTCGCCAGTAGTGCTATCGAGTTGGCCTGCACCGTACAGCCTATGCCGAATGATGCAAGTGCTGTGAATATGGCAAACAGTATAGCCAGCCACTTCATACCCAGTCCGCGCTCCAGTGCATACATCGGTCCGCCCAGCATCCTGCCGTCGGCTGTCTTTACACGATACTTCACCGCCAGCAGTCCCTCGGCATACTTGGTCGACATGCCGAATATGCCCGTAAGCCAGCACCACATGACTGCGCCAGGGCCGCCTAGTGCCACAGCCGTAGCCACGCCTACAATGTTTCCTGTACCTATGGTGGCAGCCAGCGCGGTAGCCAAAGCGCCAAACTGACTCACGTCGCCCTCGGCTTTTGCGTCCTTTTTTATGCTTAGCTTTATACCCGTAAATAGTTTTCGTTGTGGTATGCGTAGACGGAATGTCAGAAACACATGCGTTCCCAACAATAATATCATCATCGGCCATCCCCACAAGAATGAGCTCAACAGCGAGAAAAAGTCGTTAATTGGTTCCATTTGTATGTCTGAATTATAACTTTTGCGGGCAAAAGTACAAAAAAAATCGCAAAAACCTAAGGTTATTTCAAAAAAAGTCATAACTTTGCACCATCAACCATAAATGGTTACTAACAATATATGAAGAAAACGATACTAATTATAGCTGCTATGATGTTGGTTTGTCTGGCCTTCTACGGTTGGAAACCATTGTTACAACCACCCTCTAATCCTCAGATGGAAGCCTACTATCGCGAGTCGGCCAATCTGGGCTCAGTCCCTGCCGACAGCGCCAGCCGCTTCATCGCCAACTTCCTGGGTTACTCCTTAGCGAATCCATCAGTACAACTAGACCCTCTATATCCCGAAATAGAGAAGAATATGCATAAATACTCGATGATGCATTAGTGTACAGTCCACTCTACTCCGGGTAGACGAGCGATCTACTCCGGGTAGATTGACAATCTAGTTCGGCTAGAGCAAAAAGCGGCGAAAGTCTTTCATTCTTTCAATCTTTCACTGCTAGATTTTAAGGCAAAAAATAATCAATAATAATATTAATATTATTATTGGCCTTGTTTAGGCGTGTTTTTGGCGCGATGAAAGAATGAAAGAATGAAAGATTGAAAGAAAAAGTCGTAAAAATGTATATTAATGCTTAAATAGTTGGTAGATTGAAAGAATTTGTCTATCTTTGCACCCTGTAAGAGATTTATTGATGATGAAACTATATAGCGACGAAGAGTTAGCAGAGATATTAAATCAGGAAATATTCCACCAGATAAGCGAAGCTGCAGACCATTTGGGCCTGGAGTGCTATGTGGTTGGAGGATACGTCAGGGATATATTCCTGGAGCGCCCCTCTAACGATATTGATGTGGTTGTGGTTGGCAGCGGTATCAAGGTGGCCGAAGAGCTGAAGCGCATGGTGGGAAAGAAGGCTCACCTATCTGTATTTAAGAACTTTGGTACGGCACAGGTGAAATTCCGCCAGAAAGGTGTGGAGTACGAGGTGGAATTTGTAGGTGCCCGGAAAGAGAGCTATAGTCACGATTCGCGCAAGCCTATCGTTGAAGATGGTACGTTGGAGGACGACCAGAATCGCCGCGACTTTACTATCAACGCTATGGCTATATGTCTGAACAAGGACCGTTTCGGCGAACTGGTAGATCCGTTCAACGGACTGGCTGATCTGGAGGACGGCATAATAGCCACACCGCTGGAGCCAGGAATAACATTCAGCGACGATCCGCTACGAATGATGCGCTGTGTGCGCTTTGCTACACAGCTGAACTTCCAGATAGAGGACGAGACATATCTGGCGCTGGAGCGTATGGCTGACAGAATAAAGATTGTTAGCGGCGAGCGCATAAAGGACGAACTGAACAAGATAATACTTGCCAAGCACCCGAGCATAGGACTGGAACTGCTACAGCGCTGCGGACTGTTGCAGATAATACTGCCAGAGCTGTCAGTACTTGATATAGTAGAACAGAAGAACGGACGCGCGCATAAGAATAACTTCTATCACACGCTGGAGGTGCTGGAGAATGTATGCTTGCACTCAGACAACCTGTGGCTGCGCTGGGCAGCGATACTGCACGACGTGGGTAAGACCAAGTCGAAGCGATGGGACGGGGCTATCGGATGGACATTTCATAACCACAACCTGATAGGTGCGAAAATGGTGCCGCAGATATTCCGCCGACTGATGCTGCCGATGGATATGAAGATGAAGTATGTGCAGAAACTGGTTGAGATGCATATGCGCCCGATAGTCATAGCCGATGATATTGTGACTGACTCGGCTGTGCGCCGACTGCTGAACGATGCCGGCGAGGACATTGAGGACCTGATGACGCTGTGTGAGGCTGATATCACATCGAAAAACGAGGTGAGGAAAAAAATGTTCCTGGAGAACTTCCGTATGGTGCGCGAAAAACTGACGGATCTGAAAGAGAAGGACTACGTACGCCTGCTACAGCCGGTTATCGATGGTAACGAGATAATGGAGATGTTCCACCTGACGCCAAGTCGCGAGGTGGGCACTCTGAAGCAGTATCTGAAGGATGCTGTGCTGGATAATAAGGTGGAGAATGAACGTGAACCACTGATGGCACTACTGATGGAAAAAGCAAAGGAAATGAAACTGATATAATTATGAGAAAACTACTAACTATTATAGGAATTCTGCTATCAATGCAGGCGTTCGCCAATCCAGTGGACGAACTGATTGATCGTATCGACAAGGGGGCTTCGGCCAAGTTTAAGACTCAGTTGGTAAAGAGCGACATGGACTTTTTTGAGCTTGACCAGCAGGGGCAGAAGGTGGTTATCCGCGGAAACTCATGGGTGAACATCGCATCGGGACTGAACTGGTATCTGAAGTACTACGCTGGTGTGCACCTCTCGTGGAATCAGATGCAGGCAAAGCTGCCTGCTGCACTACCAAAGGTGACCAAGAAAGAACGTCACGAGACTGATCTCACATTGCGATACGACTTTAACTACTGCACATTCAGCTACTCGATGGCATTCTGGGACTGGAAGCGCTGGGAGAAGGAGATCGACTGGATGGCGCTGCACGGTATAAACCTTCCGCTGGCTATCGTTGGCGAGGAGTGTGTGTGGCGCAATATGCTGCTGAAGCTGGGATACACAGAGAAAGAGGTGGGCGAGTTTATAGCCGGACCTGCATTCCTGGCTTGGTGGGAGATGAACAACCTGGAGGGCTGGGGCGGTCCGCTGCCCACATCGTGGTACACCCGACAGGAGAAACTGCAGAAGCAGATACTGGCACGTATGAAGCAGCTGGGTATGCACCCCGTGCTGCCCGGATACTGCGGAATGGTGCCTCACGACGCCAAGCAGCGACTAGGACTGAACGTGGCTGATGCAGGACTGTGGAATGGATTCCAGCGTCCTGCCAATCTGTTGCCTACAGATGAGCGATTCGGCGAGATCGCTACATTATATTATAATGAGTTGACAAAGCTTTTCGGCAAGGCCGACTACTACTCGATGGACCCATTCCACGAGAGTAACGACGACCCGAATATAGATTATGCCAAGGCCGGCCAGGCTATGATGCAGGCTATGAAACGTGTGAATCCTAAGGCTGTGTGGGTGATACAGGGATGGACAGAGAATCCACGCGAGGCAATGGTGGACGGTATGAAGACGGGCGATCTTTTGGTGCTCGACCTGTTCTCTGAGTGTCGCCCCATGTTCGGTATCCCCAGCATCTGGAAGCGCGAACAGGGTTACAAACAGCACGAGTGGCTGTTCTGTCTGTTGGAGAACTTCGGAGCCAACGTAGGTCTACACGGACGTATGGACCAACTCCTGGATAACTTCTACTCTGGCAAGAAGAACTGCAAGGGCATAGGCTTCACGATGGAAGGAAGCGAGAACAATCCTGTGATGTTCGAGCTGATGAGCGAGCTGCCCTGGCGTGCCGAGAAGTTCAGCAAAGAGGCTTGGGTTAAGAACTATGTGAAGGCGCGCTATGGAGTAGAGGATAAGACTATTGAGAAGGCTTGGATGATTCTTGCACAGAGCATCTATAACTGTCCGGCAGGAAACAACCAGCAGGGCCCTCACGAGAGCATATTCTGCGGCAGACCTACACTGAACAATTTCCAGGCATCGAGCTGGTCGAAGATGAAGAACTACTACGATCCTGCTGATACCAGGAAGGCTGCCAAACTGATGAACAGCGTGGCTGAGAAGTATCGTGGCAACAACAATTTCGAATACGATCTGGTGGATATCACTCGACAGGCACTCGCCGATCAGGCACGCATACAGTATCAGAAGACTATCGCTGACTATAAGGCTTTCAGTCGCAAGCAGTTTGACAAGGATGCGGAGCGATTCCTGAACATGTTGCTGATGCAGGACAAGTTGCTGGGCACTCGCTCGGAGTTCCGTGTAGGCCACTGGACCCAGGACGCTGTTAATGCCGGTAATACCGCCGATGAGAAAAAGCTTTATGAGTGGAACGCGCGCGTACAGATAACCACATGGGGTAACCGCTATTGCGCTGATACAGGTGGTCTGCGCGACTATGCCCACAAGGAGTGGCAGGGACTGCTGAAGGACTTCTACTATGTGCGCTGGAAGGCGTACTTTGACGCTCTGGCTGCACAGATGAAGGCCCAGACCGCACCACAACCAGAACTATTGGGTGGTGGCCCGAATGCTACCAAGACTGCTGCCGAGCTGTTTGCAATGGCTCTGCCACAGGAGGTTAAGCTGGACTACTATGCAATCGAGGAGCCCTGGACTCTCGACCAGACTCCATACTCAGCCGCCCCAGAAGGCAGCCCCGTAGATGTAGCTAAAGAAGTAATGGAGATGATAAAATAATCATTAATGTTTAATCTTTAATGTTTAATGGCAAGTAACAGTCAACGTCTATTGTCGCTCGACATCCTGCGAGGTATCACCGTGGCAGGCATGATATTGGTAAACAACGGTTGGGGCGAGAGTTTTGAGATGCTGGGACACTCTAAGTGGAACGGCATGACGCCCTGTGATCTGGTTTTCCCATTCTTCCTGTTCATCATGGGTATCTCGTGCTATCTGTCGCTGGTAAAGAGCGAGTTTAAGCCCACACCACTGGTAATTCGCCGAATAGTGAAGCGCACGGTGCTGCTCTTTGCCATCGGACTGTTTATCAACTGGTTCGATCACGCTATCGAGGGCGATCTGTTGTGCTTCGGCCATCTGCGCATTTGGGCTGTGATGCAGCGTATTGCGCTGTGTTATGGTATAGTGTCGCTGTTTGCGCTGTTCTGTAATCATAAGTACACAGTGCCAGTTATAATAGGACTGCTGGTGATATATACAGCAATACTGATACTGGGCAACGGATATGCCGAGGATGCCAGCGTGAACGTGCTGGCACAGGTAGATCTGAACCTGTTTGGTTACGACCATATATACCACAAGAGTCCCGTAGACCCAGAGGGACTGATGGGAACAATATCGAGTGTGGCACATGTGTTGCTAGGATTCTATTGCGGTATGCTGATTAAGAAGCGCGAGACGGTTGAGCAGAAGGTGATAGCCCTGTTTGTGGTTGGTACCATCTGCGTGATAGGCGGCTATCTGCTCAGTTACGGACTGCCGCTTAACAAGCGTATATGGAGTCCCAGCTATGTGATGATGACTTGCGGACTGGCATCGCTGTTGCAGGCTGTGCTGATGTATGTGATCGACATACAGAAGAAGAGCGGCTGGACCACATTCTTTCATGTGTTTGGCGTAAATGCATTGGCGCTATATGTGTCGAGCGAGTTGCTGGCTATTTTGTTAGGAAATATTGGCGTGTCGGAGGTGGTGTATAATGGTATCCACGCTGTTATCCCTGCACTCAAGTGGGCGTCGCTGGCATACGCCATCTACTTTGTACTGCTGAATTTCGCAATCGGCTATGTACTGTACAGAAAGAAAATCTATATCAAACTATAGAGTATTTGTATTATTAATTAATTTCTTAAAAAACAACTGTTATGAAAAAGATCTTAATGGTAGTTTGCGCAATGATGTTCAGTGTAGCATCTTTCGCACAGGTAGGTAAATCAACTGCAAGTGTTCACTTCGATTACATGATTGATTCGCCAAACAATGTTGGTATCGGTGCTAATTATGGTTATGAGTTTGCTCAGAACGTACGTGGTGTGGCCGAGTTCAACTATTTCTTTGCTAAGGATGGTGTAAGCGCTTGGAATGGTAATGTAAATGTAGAGTATCTGTTCCACCTGGCTAATAGCAGCGTAACAATCTATCCTTTGGCTGGTCTGAATGTACTTGGTTGGAGCGGTGATGCCAGCGACTCTAAGATGGGATTGAACATCGGTGCAGGTGTAGAAGTACCCCTGACTTCGAGTGTAACATTCAAGGCAGAGTACAACTACAAGACTCAGTACGATGGCAAGAGCACACTGAGCGTTGGCCTTGTATTCCCTCTCTAAATGTTAAAAAGTTAGTTGCTAAAGTTATAGGCAATAAACTTTGTTAAATTTCATTGCAGAGGATATATCTTAAGATATATTTTTAGTAACTTTGCAGCCCGAAAACCCTGCGTAATGCTGAAAGTTTTCGGGTTGCGTTTATTTTTTTGAGATTAAATTAGATACAAATAGTTAGTATGATGAAAAGTAAGTTTTTGGTAATGGCTGCTGCATCGCTGATCCTGGCATCGTGCGGTGGCGGCGGTGGTCGCCCTCAGTTTGGCGACAACGAGTATCCTGTTACTGCAGTTGGTACTCAGAGTTCTGAAACTCAGACCACTTATCCTGCAACTATCAAGGGTGTGCAGGATGTGCAGATCAGTCCTAAAGTAGCAGGATTTATCACACAGATCAATGTGAAGGAAGGTCAGACAGTAAGCGCCGGACAGGTATTGTTCGTAATCGACAATGTAACCTATCAGGCTCAGGTGCGTCAGGCTCAGGCCAGCGTTAATACAGCTCAGGCTAGTGTTAATACTGCAAAGTTGAGTTATGAAAATTCGAAGAAACTGCACGATAACGGTGTGATTGGTGACTTTGAACTGCAGAGCGCTACCAATCAGTACGAGCAGGCTAAGGCTGGACTGGCTCAGGCAGAGGCTTCTCTGTCATCAGCCAAGGAGATGCTGAGCTACTGCTACGTGAAGAGCCCTGCTGCTGGCGTGGTAGGTACTCTGCCTTATAAGGTAGGTGCACTAGTAAGCACAGGCAACGTGCTGACAACCGTATCTAACAATTCGTCTATGGAGGTTTACTTCTCAGTAACAGAGAAGGACGCACTCGAGATGAGCAAGGATGCAGGCGGTCAGGCTGCTGCTGTGGCTAAGTTCCCACCAGTTAAGCTGAAGCTTGCCGATGGTACAATGTACGATCTCGACGGTACTGTGACAAAGATGAGTGGTGTGATCGACGCTGCTACAGGTAGTGTGCAGATGATCGCACTGTTCCAGAACCCACAGCGCGTACTGAAGAGCGGTGGTTCGGGCTCTATCATTATCCCTCACACCAGTTCGTCGGCTATCATCATCCCACAGGGTGCTGTATCAGAGGTACAGAACAAGAAGTTTGTTTATCTGGTAGGCAGCGACAACAAGGTGAAGTACAGCGAGATTCAGGTGGCTCCACAGAACGATGGTATGAACTACATCGTGACTGGCGGACTGAAGACTGGCGACAAGTACGTGACCAACGGTATCACCAAGCTGAGCGATGGTATGGAGATTGTGCCCATTACTCCAGAGCGCTACCAGCAGAAGATCGACGAGCAGGCTAAGGCTATGACATCTGGCGACATCGTAGGAGCTATGAAGTAATTAAGAGTTAAGAATTAAGAGTTAAGAAATAATGACTTTTACGAATTTTATTAAACGCCCAGTGCTGTCGACGGTGATATCTATCCTCATCGTGCTGCTGGGTTTTATCGGACTGGTCTCGCTTCCTATCGAGCAGTATCCGAATATTGCACCGCCTAACATCGTGGTGATGGGTAGCTACCCAGGTGCCGATGCACAGACGGTGAAGAATGCCGTTGTGAC
>JAEEGF010499208.1_pt1 | contig 15361 bp, 7 predicted proteins | sample 9134171 | NCBI WGS metagenome assembly JAEEGF01 (sample SAMN16246542, study PRJNA631951) | gut metagenome | biome: gut microbiome; feature: rumen; material: AP-attached | host: Bos | place: Iran: Karaj | collected 2018-10 | reverse complement strand
GTTACTTGGTGTATTACTTTCAACAACAATGGTAGCTGGCGTGATCGCTGGTTGTGGCGGAAACAATGCTGCACCTGCAACAGAAGCACCCGCTGAGGAAGCATCAACAGAAGATGCTACTGAGGAAGCATCAACAGAAGATGCTGCTGAGGCTCCTGCTGAGACAACAGAAGAGGCAACAGAGGATGCTGCTGAGTCAACTGAGGAAGCTACAGCAGAGGTTGCAGCTGACGAGGGTAAGGTTCTTAACATCTATGCTTGGAACGAAGAGTTCAAGTCAAGACTTACAGACCACTATAAGGGATATGAAGAGGTTGACGCTACTCACGGTAAGATCGGTGATGTTGATGTAGTTTGGAACATCACTCCCAGTGAGAACAATGCTTATCAGAACAACCTTGATGAGACACTTCTTAAGCAGGATAGCGCAGCTGCAGACGAAAAGATCGATCTTTTCCTTGTTGAGGCTGACTACGCACTTAAATATGTAGATACAGATTACACAATGCCTATGGCTGATCTTGGCATCACAGATGCTGACCTTGCTGATCAGTATTCTTACACACAGGCAATCGTTACAGATAGCAACGGTAAGCTTAAGGGCTCATCATGGCAGGCTTGTTCAGCTGGTCTTATCTACAACCGTGATGCTGCTAAGGAAGTTCTTGGCACAGACGATCCCGATGAAGTACAGGCTGCTGTAGCTGATTGGGATAAGTACGTTGAGACAGCTAAGGCTGCTGAGGAAAAGGGCTACACAATGTGTTCTGTAAACGACACATATCGTACATATTCAAACAACGTATCTGGTAAGTGGGTACAGGATGGCAAGCTTGTTATCGATGATAACCTCATGAACTGGATCAACGATTCTAAGGAACTTGTAGACGCTAAGGCTGAGAACACATATGACCTTTGGGGCGATGACTGGGCAAAGGGTAAGACTCCCGATGGAAAGATCTTCTGCTACTTTGGACCCGCTTGGTTCTTCAACTTCTGCCTTGACGCTGATCAGGACGGCACAATCGCTAACAACGGTGGTTGGGGATACTGTGTAGGACCGCAGTCATACTACTGGGGCGGCACATGGATCTGCGCAGCAACAGGTACAGACAACGCTAGTCTTGTAAAGGATATCATCCTTACAATGACAACTGACAAGGACGTTCTTAAAGAGATTGCTCAGGCTGATGCTGACTGTGTAAACAGCAAGACAGTTCTTGCAGAGCTCGCTGCTGATGATTCAGGTAACCTTGCACTTCTTGGTGGCCAGAACCCTTACAAGCAGCTTGCAGAAGGTGCTGAGAAGGTTGACCTTTCAAACCTTTCCGCATACGATCAGGGATGTAACGAGTCATTCCAGAACGCAGCTAAGAACTACTTCGAAGGCAATGCTACTCTTGACGAGGCACTTGATATGTTCAAGAAGGCTGTAGTTGAGAAGTATCCTGAGGTTACAGCTGACTGATTTAATAACTAAAAAATATAGGCTAAAGCCTGTAGGTTAGATTATTAGGGGAATTTAAGCAGGGCGCATGGAATTATCCACTGCGCCCTGTATAATGAAAAATTTTAACTATTTAAAGACTAAACACCCAATTTTTTGGAAAAGATAGAAAGAGGATGCTTATGAAAAAAAAGAGTAAAGTAGTAAGCTACAATAAGTGGGGATACATTTTTCTTATACCTTTTGTTGTTGTTTACCTTGTTTTCCAGATGATACCGCTTGTATCAACAATCTATAATTCATTTTTTGAAAATTACCGTTCAGGTCTTACACAGGTTGGACCTAACTTCGTAGGATTACAGAACTATTTAACAATTATCACAAACGGCGATCTGCCGACTTACACAGTCAATACACTCATTATGTGGGTTATGGGCTTTGTACCTCAGATCATTCTTTCACTTCTTCTTGGTGCATGGTTTACAGATCCTTCACTGAGACTTAAGGCACAGGGATTTTTCAAAACAGTTATTTATATGCCTAACCTTATCATGGCATCAGCATTCTCAATGCTGTTCTTCACACTGTTTGCAAACACTGGCCCGATCAACTCACTTCTTTTACAGCTTGGAGTAATTAAAGAAGCATATCAGTTCATGTCACACGTATGGTCAGTTCGTTCACTTGTAGCATTCATGAACTGTGTTATGTGGTTTGGAAATACGACGATTCTTCTGATGGCAGGAATGATGGGTATCGACCCTTCACTCTTCGAGGCAGCTCAGGTTGACGGAGCTACAGCTACTCAGATTTTCTATAAAATTACATTACCGCTGCTCAAGCCTATTCTTATCTTTGTTATGATTACATCACTTATCGGTGGACTTCAGATGTTCGATGTTCCTCAGATTCTTACAAACGGAACCGGAGATCCGATGCGTTCATCAATGACACTGATCATGTATCTGAATAAGCATCTGTTCAGCAAGAACTATGGTCTTGGTGGCGCGCTTTCAGTATTCATGTTCATCATAACAGGTATACTCAGCCTTATAGTATTTAAGTTTACAGCTTCACCTGAAAAGAAATAAGACTGATACAGATTAACAACATCTGTTATCGTTAGTATAAGAAAGGATTATAATATGTCAGCATCTACAACAGCAGTAATGGCGAATACAAGCTTAATGGCAGGACAGAAGGAAAATGGTGCTTCTATCCGTGTCAGAAGAATAATTGCATATATCGTGCTGGGCCTTGTAACTTTCCTCTGCCTGTTCTGGTTTTATGTTCTTTTTATCAATGCAACCAGATCTCATCAGGAGCTTAGTGGAGGATTTACAGCGATACCCAGTACTCATCTTATTGAAAACTGGACTAACCTTAAAAATGGTACATTACCTATATTTAATGGTATTTTTAACTCACTTTTGATTGCAGTTGTTACTGCAGTATTTTCAACATATTTCTCAACTATGACAGCTTATGCAATCCATGCATACGACTTCAAGTTTAAGAAATTTATGTTCACTTTCATTCTTATGGTCATGATGATTCCTGCACAGGTTACTGCGCTTGGTTTCCTTCAGTTGATCGGTAAGATGGGACTTGATGATTCATTTATCCCGCTTACAATTCCTGCAATTGCAGCACCTTCTGTATTCTTCTATATGAAGCAGTACATGGATTCAACACTTCCTCTTTCACTTATCGAGGCAGCAAGAATTGATGGATCAGGTGAGTTCAGAACCTTTAACAGCATCGTAGTACCGCTTATGAAACCCGCTATTGCTGTTCAGGCTATCTTCACATTTGTAAGCAGCTGGAATAACTACTTCACACCTGCACTTGTACTTCACACAGATACAAAGAAGACACTTCCTATTCTGATCGCACAGCTTCGTGCAGCAGACTGGTTGAAGTTCGATATGGGACAGGTTTATGTAATGATCGCATTCTCAATCTTCCCTGTAATTGTTGTATATCTTCTCCTTTCAAGATACATCGTTGGTGGTGTTACACTTGGTGGTGTAAAGGGGTGATATAGTATAGGTTATACTTACTCTTTTTAAATAAGCGTTAGTAAGAGAAAACCCGCGGCATTCCCCAATGCCGCGGGTTTTTTATCTAAAATATGATTCCGACCCACAAAATGCGGGCCGGAATTTTAATTAGTGTATAAACTCAAAGCTCTTAAGTGAGCAGCTTCCGCTTCCTACGAAGGTGAGATAAAGGGCATTTACACCTGTTATCGGGGCAAAGCTGCAGGTACCCTCTGTCCAGATGTTCTGTGAATTAACATCGATTTCTCCGAGAACTTCGCCGTCCCATTTGGTCTTAACCTGAACCTTACCGTTGAAATATCCTCTGGTTTTGATCTTAAGACCACTGACAGCCTTCATATCGAAGTATTTATAGCCTGCTGTTGAGTTATTTCCAAGCTGTCTGATATATCCGATCTCACGATCACCATCACCGCCATCCTGAACAACTCTGGGGCCTTCCTTACCTACATATATCTCATGTGCCTCTGTAAACAGGTTACAAGCGATGTATGAAGGATATTCACCTATATCTGTTAAAGGACCGTTATTTAGGCCACAAGAGGTGATTTCAGCCTGTATTATGCTTCCGGCAGGTCTGAATTCAAGCTTCTCTGCACAGCCCTGTCTGCTATACCAGGTGTTATTTGTATGTCTGTGATAGAAGATATACCAGGAATCGCCTATCTGAACCATACTTCCGTGGTTATTTGCGCCGCAGGCCATGGACATTGAAGCATCCTTATAGGAATCAATGTGAAGGTCACAGTTACTTACGATAACTCCGCCATAGGAGAAGGGACCTTCCGGGCTGTCGGAGGTAGCATAGCAGAGCTCGTGCATAACCTCTGAGGAGTAGATAAAGAAGTATTTTCCGTCCTTTTTGCGGATGGAAGGAGCTTCGAAGAAGGCGTGTCCTTCATATTCTGTGCCCTTGCTGTAGCAGCTGCCGGGAGCAACGATCACAGGAGCCTTTTCAACTGTGAGCATATCGGGACCAAGAACAGTCAGCATAGCGCCGTGTCTTGAGGTATCGCCCTGTCCGGAGAAGCCCGTGAACAGATAAGTCTTATCGCCCTCTGTGAGAACACCGGGATCAAACTGAGGCTCATCACCCTCTTTTTCACCAAGCTTTGTTCCGTCCGGATAGTGAACGTATCCAAGGAATTCATATTTTCCTGCAGGAGTATCGCATACTGCAACAGAAACAATTGATATTTTATCAAGAACATAATACAGATAATATCTGCCATCCGGGCCTACTGTAACGTCAGGTGCATAGAGGCACATATGTCCGTCCTTATTGAGCGGATCTGCAGTCTTAGGATAGATAACACCCTCATAATGCCAGTCTCCAAGGCTGTTTAAAGGAGCTGACCAGCATACATAGTCGCCAAGGCAGAAGGTTTCGCCGTTGTAAAGGTCGTGTGAACCGTATACATAAACTCTGTCACCGAATACATAGGGCTCTCCATCCGGAATGTATTCCCAGGAAGGGAGATAGGGGTTAAGAGCCTGCTTTTTACCTGTGATTCCAAGTCTTATGCCGCCTTCCTTCTGAGGAACGGCGCCTCTTCCGTCAAATACCATCTCGGCGCGGTTTTTGTCTGTATAGGGCTCCCAAACGGGAAGATCTTCGCCGTCCCAGCCTTTTCCGTTAGGATCGCCTGTTTTAATGAAGTTGGCGAACATATCGCACATCTGTCTTGCAAGCTTGAAATGGCGGCCTTCCATAGGTCTCCAGCACTTACCAAGTGTCTCGAAGAAGAACCAGAGGTCAACTGAGTGGAAGGTCCCGGGTGTATCCTCGCCCGGGATATCGGGATCGAATCTATAATAGTAGTGGTTCTGATTTCTGCCGTTCTTTTCAGCGTCAAGGAAAACAGTCTTAACTGAGGATTCAACGCTGCTTTCACCATCAATCTGGAATTCATCGGAAGTATTTCCCGAGATAACAGGAACGGGGGCATTTCTTCCCTCAAGGAACTTGACTGCAGGATCCTCTTTGCAGAATACACCATCCTGGAAGGGGAACATTCTGCGATGATTCTGGGCAAATTCACCATATTTTTCTCTAAGTGTAAATACATCAATGCTTCTTGCTTCTTCAAGAGTTTTTACACCGATAAATTCAAAGAATTCCTTGCCAAGCTTCTCGGCTTCAGTTAAATTCAAGGGTCTAAAAATATCTTCTGTCATTTTTGGATTGTGGATCATACCGCTTATAACAACAGCGCCCTTGATCTTATCAAAGTTATCATCGCAGGCAAGCTGATGCATTGTGCTGCCGCCACCTGCGGACTGTCCTGAAATAGTGATCTGGTCGGGATTTCCGCCAAATGCTGCTATATTTCTGTAAACCCATTCAAGACCGGCCTTCTGGTCAAGGAGACCGAAGTTTCCGGGTGCCTGGGGTGCTTCCTTGGTAATCTCGGGGTGAGCCAAGAAGCCCAGGTGATTTAAGCGGTAATTTACGCTTACAACGACGATTCCGCGTCTTGCGAGCTTTTCACCGTCAAATTCCATCTCTGCTGTGTAGCCCCACTGGAATCCGCCACCAAAGTACCATACAAGTACGGGGAGCTTCTCTTCGGTCTTCTTTGCAGGTGTCCATACATTGAGGTAGAGGCAGTCCTCATCCATGGGAATCTCGGGATCTACGTGCCATTCCTTGCAGTAAATATCGGTTCCGAGACCGGGAGTATCCTGCACGGAAATAGGACCAAATTCATAGGCTTCTAACACGCCGTCCCAGTTTTCACAGGGCTGGGGTGCACGCCATCTGTTTTTGCCTACAGGCGGAGCTGCAAAGGGAATACCTTTATATACGGTAATTCTCGGGTCTGAGCCGGGAAGGCCTCTGACCTCGCCGTTCTCTACTTTTGTCTGTCTTAACATACCTTGTATCCTCCATATAGAAAAAAAGTTTCTTAATATACCTAATCTCTACTCTGATTTTAGCTACATAGGTTTTTGAAGGTCTATGCGAATCTTGCTATTTAGCTTCTAAAGATTGCTATGTACTACGCAATTTATGCAAAAAAATCAGCAATTACTTTGTGGAAAGATATTCCCTATAACAATAAAATTACATTAAATTGGGATAAACATAGGGTTTTGCGTCATTCGCAAGATTCGGGAGGTAATAATGCAAGTTTTAGAAGTAAGTACAATGGAAGAAATGTTTAAGGGCGTAAAGCTCAGCCCTGCTTATAAAAAGTATTCAGATCACAATCCTGTAATGACACAGAGATATGGAGCAGACCCATATGTTCTTGTATATGATGGCAGGGTTTATCTTTATATGACCGGTGATGATCCGATGTATGACGAGAATGGTGAGCTTAAGGAGAATACCTACGGAAATATCAATAAGATCAACGTGGTATCCTCAGCAGATCTCGTTAACTGGACAGATCACGGAACAATCTACGCTGCATCAGAAACAGGCGCTGCAAAGTGGGGAGCTAATTCATGGGCTCCGGCTGCAGCTTATAAGAATATTGATGGAAAGGACAAGTTTTTCCTCTATTTTGCCAATAATGGTAACGGAATAGCTGTTTTGACAGCTGACAGCCCGGTAGGACCTTTCACAGATCCTATTAACGGACCTCTTATTTCAAGAGAGACTCCTAACTGCGCTGAGGTTACATGGCTTTTCGATCCGGCAGTTCTTATGGATGATGATGGAAGTGCATACCTGTATGTTGGTGGCGGCGTTCCCTGCCCGGAAAAGGCTTCAAATCCCGGCACAGCCAGAGTTGTAAAGCTTGGAGCGGACATGATAAGCCTTGATGGCGATCCGCAGCCTATAGAGAATGTTGCTTATCTGTTTGAGGATTCAGGCATCAATAAGATGGGCGGTAAGTATTACTATTCATATTGCTCAAACTTCAGCATGACTCCTGAAGCGGAGAAAGAGCGAGGATTTGAGCAGGGTGAAATAATAACACTTGTTTCAGATTCGCCCATGGGACCTTTTAAGCATTATAAGCCTGTACTTAAGAATCCTGAGTTCTTCTTTGGCCTTGGTGGCAACAATCATCACTGCATGTTTGAGTTCAAGAATCAGTGGTACATCACATACCATTCAAGAATTCTTGAGGAAGCTAAGGGCAAGCTCGGTGGATATAGAAGCACTAATATAGATGTTCTGCAGATAGAGGACAATGCGCCTTCTGTTTCAAAGGGAACAAAAGCAGGCGTAAAGCAGCTATCATACCTGAATCCCTATGAAGAGGTTAAGGCTGTAACAATGTCCAACTGCTCAGGAATTGATACTGTTCAGTATGGCGATACAGCTGAGGAGTGCGGATCCGGAGATATGATCGTGACCGGAATAGAGGATGGAAGCTGGCTTAGCGTTACAGGCGCAGATTTCGGTAACGGCGGAGCCTTCGAGGTCAGCCTCGAATATAAGGGCAGAGGTACCGGAGCAGTGAGAGTCAGCCTTGATTCACCTGAGGGACCGGTTCTTGCATACGTTCCGGTTGAAGATACAGATGGCGAGGTTGAGAATACCTTCGTCTCACTTGAGATGAATCCTGACGGAGTGCATGATCTTTTCTTCACCTTTGTAGGAAAAGATTACGATATGATTTCTTGGAGATTTATAAAATGATTAAAGAAAAAGTTTCTTTGGGGACAATTAATCCGATAATTCCATCGGATTATCCGGATCCAGACGTGATCCGTGTGGGGGATGTGTACTATCTTGCTTCAACAACCATGCATTTTTTTCCGGGATGTGAGATCTTAAGGTCTTACGATCTTCTCCATTGGGAGCATGCTGCCTATGTGTATGATAAACTCGATAGCACAGAGGGACAATGTCTTACCAATGGGGTAGGCATATACGGAAAAGGTATGTGGGCGCCGTGTCTTAGATACCATAACAACTGCTTTTATTTGATGTTTGTGGCTAATGACACACAAAAAACGTATTTATATAAAGCCGATTCAATTACAGGACCTTGGAAAAAACAGTATATTGAGGGCTTTTATCATGATGGCAGCATTCTGTTCGATGAGGACAGGGTATTTGTTGCCTTCGGCAATACCGAGATTAAGCTTGTGGAGCTGGACAGCGACCTGAAGGGTCCTAAGGAGGGCGGACTTCAGAGAACGCTTGTGAAGGACGTGGGCAATAAACGTCTTGGCTATGAGGGTTGCCATTTTTACAAGATAAATGATAAGTACTATCTGTTCCTTATTCATTCTTTGCCGGACAGATGGATGCGAACACAGAACTATTTCGTTGCTTCTTCTTTGGAAGGTGAATTCCATGGCGGCGAGATTTTCTGTGATGATATGGGATATTTCGGACAGGGCGTTGCTCAGGGCGGTATCGTGGATACACCCGACGGGCATTGGTTTACCATGCTCTTCCAGGACAGAGGCGGAGTTGGAAGAACACCATTTTTACTACCTCTTAGATGGAAGGGAGCTATTCCTTATATAGATGAAAATGGTAAGCTTCCAGCAGAGATTGAAATCTGCAATACAAATCCTGATCATGAGTATATTCCCCTTGCGGGAAGTGATGACTTCAGTGAGGGAGCTAAGATTTCTGATGTGGCTGAGGGCAGAAAAACCGATAATGCCGAGTTTGACAGCTTCGGAATGAGGAGCTTCTGGCAGTTCAATCATCAGCCTGAGGTATCACTTGTTAAGCAGGACACTAAAAAGAAGCGATTGCTCATTAAAACAGACAGACTTTGCGATAAGTTCGATCAGGTCATAAACACGCTAACCCAGCGTATGACGCTGCCTAGAAGCAGAGCGAGTGTTATTGTAAACGTTGAAGATCTGAAGGTTGGCGATAGAGCGGGCCTTGGAATTTTATTTGAAGAGTACTGTTATCTGGCTATTGAGAAGACTGTTGATGGGAATGACCTTATTCTTATTTCCAATGAAGAGGGAAAAGAGGTTGAGAAATTCAGACAGTCGCTTGGAAATGAGAAGGCATATGCGTTAAGATTTGATGCGAATACATTTGCGCCTGTAGGAAATGCAACAGTATTCTACAGGAAGCTTTCTGAAAAGGAGTTCAATCCGGTTCCGTTTTCAAAGAGTTTAAAATTTACACTGGCTCATTTTGTTGGCTGCCGTTTTGCATTGTTTATGTTTAGTACGAAGGAATCCGGTGGCGAAGCAGCATTTTCTGAATTTAAATATGAAATTTATTAAAGCTTCGTATGCAACTACACAAGTAAGAAATCGAATTAAAATGTTTACCTGAATTTTTAACACCGTTTTGGCAATCGCCGAGACGGTGTTTTTTATTTCCGCAACGATACATTTTACGTTTTATTGACTAAAAAACGTCATAGGAAGAGAAACACATGTTATCGAATTGAAAAAGCCCGGAAAACACCAGGTTTTCCGGGCTTGTGATATTTTAAATGATTCTTGTAGCTACTGCATCCTCTTCTGATACAGCTCCATCAGCGGAACCTTCCTTGCCATGTCTGAACAGAGCTCGATATTCACCCGGGGTGCAGCCCTTCTTCGTCTTGAAGGTACGGTTGAAGGTTGAAATACTTGAAAAGCCTGCCTGCAGGGCTACGTCTGTTATTGACAGTTCATGCTGTGAGAGCAGGATCTCGGAAGCCTTGATACGGCGGCCGATCAAATAATCATAGAAGGTACAGTTCATATATTCCTTGAACAGTCTTGTGAAGTGGAACTTGGAGAAACCACTGAAGTCCGCAACTTCATCAAGTGTAAGATCCTCAGTATAGTGCTCGTCGATGTACTCAAGAACGCCGTTAAGTCTTGTGAAGTAGTCTCTGCGCTTGTTAGGGCTGCTCTCTGTAAATAGATGGATCTGGTTGAGCTGACATCTGGTGAGCAGAGTAAACGCCTGCAGAAGGTTGGCATATATTGAGAACTCGTAGAACTCAGTATTCTGGAAATATTCATTCCAAATCTGTGTAAAAAGGTCGTAAATCTCGCTGTAAACAGGTGCATAGGTCTCAGGAGTGATGTGAATGCAGCTATTTTTAACAAAGAGCATACCTGTATAATCTTTTACCTGTGAAAAGAAATCTACATTAAAGAGACAGATAAAACGTGCGCCGTTCTCAGGAGCATGCAGGTGATGCATCTTTCTGGGAGATATCATGAGGATCTCTCCGGGAAGCACATGATGAGGCTCGTTATCTATATCAACATCATAATAATTCTCTATAGGAATAATTACTTCCATAGCATCATGCCAATGGGGCAGATAATCGCTGGTCTGCACATTGTACCATATGCGGACAGAAGCATCCTTAGGGAAGATACTGTTCTCCTTCTCTGCAACCATAACTCTGTTACGGAAGTCAGTATTCTGCTGATAAAAATTCAGATTAAGGTTCTCTCTCTTGTTCTTCATGACATCCTCTTAAAATCTCAAAATCTGATAAACAGATATTTGCATTACCTATGCAATAATTGCGAAACGCAATCTTATATTTTCGTACTTTAGCATATATTGCGGGGAATAGTAAATAGAAAACGCCCTATTTTAGCAACTTTGTGAAATGCATACAAGAAATTGCTCAAATTTTCGTACCGCAAAGAGCAATAATTGAGAAGCATTTAGCAATAAAATGGAAGATTAATGTAGGAAATAGTGGTTCTCAAATTTTGCGATTATGAATGAATTATGTATCATCTATAAAGTAATTATAAACAAAACTTGATAGCAGCAATAATGCATTGTACAATATTCACAAATGGAGAGTGGATTTTTTGGAAAGTATATAGCAATAAGCGCGTATGGAAAAGCAAAATGTGATAAGCACAATATGCCATAAACGTCTATGCTTTAGTAACAGCATAGCTTTAAAGACTTTTAGCAAATTTTGAGAAGTAGAAAGGAATATTTCATGAAGAAATATGATCTTATAAAGCGCCGGAAGATTGGCGCGGCGGTATTGCTGGCAACAGCAGCAATAATCGGCGCAGGATGCGGACAATCTTCAACAGGTGGTACTACTGAAACAAATATAGCGGATGAAAATACCGCAACATCTGAAGAGTCAGATAAAAAAGATGAATCTTTGGAAGAATTTGCTGAAAATGCCTCAAATATGGAAGAAGGCACGACAGAAGATGCAGATAATATAGAAGGCTCTGCAGAAACAGATAATAAAGAAGAAACTGAAGAGGCAGACACTGCCGATACAGAGGAAACTGATACAGAAAGCGAGGAAGACACCATTCCTGCACTAAAAGACAGCGTAGAAAAAACAATGGGTTGCAGATTTGGTTGTGCGATCACCGGACAGGAACCCTGGGACATTGAAAACTGGAATATAGTAACAAAGCATTTCAATTGCGTAACGCTTGGAAATGAATTAAAACCGGATTCACTTTTCGGATACAGCAATGCAAAGTGTCCGGGGACTGAAGAAGTAGAGCTTAACGGCGAGACAATAACAGTTCCGGTTCTGAGCTTTAAGAATCCGGAAAAGATCCTGGATAAAATCCTCAAATGGAATGAGACTCATCCGGATCAGTCATTACAGGTCAGAGGACATGTACTTCTGTGGCATTCACAGACACCTGAGTGGTTCTTCCATGAAGACTACGATAAGGAAAAGCCTTATGTAACTGCTGAGGTGATGGATAAGCGCCAGGAATGGTACATAAAGTCAGTGCTTGAGCATTTTGTAGGTGAAGATAGCAAGTACAAGGATCTCTTCTATGGATGGGATGTTGTAAACGAAGCAATATCTGATTCAACAGGAACCTACAGAACAGATACTGAGAGACCTGATGAAGACCTTTCACAGGACACCCACGGAGGCAACTCAAGCTGGTGGCACGTATATCAGGATGAAAGCTTCATTATAAATGCATTTAAATATGCAAATAAATATGCACCTGAAAGCCTTGAGCTTTATTACAACGACTATAACGAGTGTGATACTAAAAAGCGAGGCGGAATCATAAAGCTTCTCGAAGCAGTAAAAGCTGAGGAGGGGGCTCCCGGAGAAGGAACCAGACTTACAGCGATGGGAATGCAGGGACACTACAGTGTAAGCGGTCCTTCAAGCACAGAGTTCGAGAATGCGATCAAGGCCTACGGTGAGGTTGTTGAGAACATACAGATTACAGAGTGGGATTTATCAGCAAGTGATCAGTATGACAGCTCAGATCCTGAATCTGTGGATGCTGAATATGAGAAGATGAGAAAACAGTACAATCTTCTATATTATGCACTTAAGTCAGCACAGAACTCCGGCGCAGCCAAGGTTACCGGAATGACCTTCTGGGGAACGATAGATAAGTATTCATGGCTTCAGTTCCGATCCAATGTGGGCGGCGGTAACAAAACGGGACAGTCACAGTGCCCGCTTCTATTTGACAGTAAATATGAACCCAAACCGTGTTTCTGGGTATTTGCAGAAACAGATGCGGAATAAAAGATTTTGGTGGATAACATGAAAAAGACTTCCAGAACATTATTAATAGTAGTTGGTGTGGTAGCAGCCATCGCAGTGATATGCGTGCTGTTATCCATGAGAGGGATAGAAACCTTCCATGATAAATACGAAGGTACAGATCTTACAAAAGATGTCGAGGGTATGGAGCGAACAGGTACTTATACCAATTACCTGAACGGACATGCTGATACAGACAGACCGAGCGAGTCAATCGACGTAGACGTTTTTGATGTCGAGAGCGAGGGAGAGGTTCACGAAGAGGGCAATCCTGAGGGAGATGTAGAAAAAGCTCTTTACACAGGAACAGGTTCTAAGGTGACTTGGAAAGTCAATGTTCCTAAAGCAGGAATGTATTACCTCTATATGAAGTACTATCTTCCCGAGTCAAGAGGTGTTGCAGCTGAGAGATCAGTTTTCATAAATGGTGAAGCTCCTTTCGAAGATGCAAAGAACATCACATTCACAAGAATCTGGGCAGATGGCGGAGATGTTAAGGTCGACAATCAGGGTAATGAGATAAGACCTACACAGAAAGAGGTATTTGACTGGCAGACAGCTTACTTCAGAGATGACATGGGATTCATCACAGATCCCTACCAGTTCTACTTCGAACAGGGTGAGAACATCCTTACATTTGAAGCTGAGAACGAGCCGATGCTTATCGCAGAGCTTCAGGTAAAGGCCATTGAGAAGGCTAAGACCTATGAAGAGTATTCTGCAGAGGTTGCCGGAAAAGAAGGCTCAGATGCAGCTAAGACTTACATTCAGACAATCCAGGGTGAAAATTCAACATTAAGATCAGAATCTTCACTTTATGCAAAATATGACAGATCTTCACCGACAACAGTTCCTAACAGTGTTACACACACAGTTCTGAACTACGTAGGAGGAGATACCTGGAGAAGTTCAGGACAGTGGATTGAGTGGGATATGGAAGTTCCCGAAGATGGTCTTTATAACATAATGATCAAGGGACGCCAGAACTACTCACGAGGCGTTGTATCAAGTAGAAAGGTTCTTATCGACGGAGAGGTTCCTTTTGATGAACTTAATGAAGTATCCTTCCCGTTTGAAAACGATTGGAACTGCCTTGAACTTGCAGATGAAAACGGAACACCCTACAACATATATCTGACAAAGGGTACACACACATTAAGACTTGAAGCTACTCTTGGTGGTGTTGGTCATATCCTTCAGGAACTTGAGGATTCAACCTTTAGACTTAATCAGATATACAGAAGAATCCTGGTTTACACAGGTGTTAACCCGGATATCTACAGAGATTATCACATTGATAAAACCTATCCTGAGATCATGGAAGCTATGGATCTTGAATCAAAGCGTCTTTACAGGATAGTTGATGAAATGACAGAGTTTACCGGTCAGAAAGCAGATCAGATTGCTTCTGCACAGACAGTAGCTCAGCAGCTTGAGAGATTTGTTGAAAAGCCTCAGAAAATAACAACTGAGTTCGTATCCTTCAAGGATAACATCACAGCTCTTGGTACAGCATCACTTAACATGAGTGATACAAAGCTTGATGTAGACTACCTGGTAGTAAGCGGAACAGGTGTTACACCTAAGAAGGATAAGGCTAACTTCTTTAGTAAAGCCGGACATGAGGTTGCATCTTTCGTTGCATCATTCTTCGTGGACTATAACTCAGTCGGTGACGTATATGATGCAAATGGTTCAGATAAGGTAGTAAAGGTTTGGATCCTTACAGGTCGTGACCAGGGTACAATCCTTAAGTCAATGGTAGATGATTCATTCACACCTGAGACCGGAGTTAAGGTTAACGTAGAAATCGTTGCTCCTGATGCACTTCTTAATGCAGTACTTGCAGGAAGAGGACCGAACGTAGTTCTTTCCGTAGGTGCAGATCAGCCTGTAAACTACGCGCTCCGTGGTGCAGCTGAGGATATTACTCAGTTCGATGGCTGGCAGGATGTAATGGCTCACTATTCAGAGAGTTCATACGAGCAGTACCGTCTCGACGGACACATTTACGGTGTTCCTGAGACACAGACCTTCAACGTTATGTTCTATAGAAAGGACGTACTTGAAGAGCTTGGACTTGAGCCTCCTAAGACATGGCAGGAACTTATAGAGATGATGCCCACAATTCAGGGTCACAACCTCTCAGTTGGTATTCCTACCGCAGCAGGTAACAGTTCAACAGCAACAGCTTCAACATCAATCATGTCGAACGCTCCTGACCTTTCAATGTACTTCTCACTTCTCTATCAGAACGGTGGAGATATGTACAACGAGGCAGGCACCAAGACAACGGTTAATACCGAGGCAGGTGTTAAGGCATTCGATGAGTATGTAAGATACTTTAATGACTATGGTCTTCCTGTAATTTATGACTTCGTCAGCAGATTCAGATCTGGTGAGATGCCGATAGGTATAGCTCCTTACTCAACATA
>JAEEGF010463913.1_pt1 | contig 15361 bp, 5 predicted proteins | sample 9134171 | NCBI WGS metagenome assembly JAEEGF01 (sample SAMN16246542, study PRJNA631951) | gut metagenome | biome: gut microbiome; feature: rumen; material: AP-attached | host: Bos | place: Iran: Karaj | collected 2018-10 | reverse complement strand
AGGAGGTGAAGAGCGAGGCCATCGAGTTGCGCCCTACATCTTCGGTTGCTTCGGCTCTGGAAGGAACAGTTACAGGTGTACGTGTAAACAGTAGCGTAGGTGCACCTGGTCAGGATCCCTCTATCCGCATCCGTGGTGTGGGAACTGTGAATGGTAACACTAACCCACTGTACATACTTGATGGTGTGCCATATAGCGGTAATATCAGCGACCTGAACCCTCAGGACATCGAGAGCATGTCGGTACTTAAGGATGCTGCTTCGGCTGCTCTGTATGGTAACCGCGCCTCGAACGGTGTTATCCTGATTACCACCAAGAAGGGTAAGCAGGGTAAACTGAACGTGAACCTGGACATAAAGCAGGGTACATACAGCCGCGGTATAGCTGAGTACGATCGTCTGGATGCCCGCCAGTGGATGGAGGCCCAGTGGCTGAACATGAAGAACAATCAGATGACCGCAGGTGCAAGTGCTGCTGCCGCTGGTGCATACGCATCGGAGCACCTGATAGAGGACCGCGTGCTGTTGAACATATTCAACAAGGCCGACAACGCTCTGTTTGATGCCAATGGCAAGATGGTGAGCGACGCACAGATGCTGGGTACATACGGCGAGGACCTGGACTGGTACGACCAGACCATACGTAGCGGTTATCGTCAGGAGTACAACTTCAACGCCAACGGCGCCAGCGAGAAGAGCGACTATCTGATTTCGCTGGGATATCTTGACGAGCAGGGTTATCTGAAGACTTCGGGATTCAACCGTCTGTCGGCCCGTCTGTCGACCAATATCAATCCTACTCCTTGGTTCAAGGCTGGACTGAATATCAATGCCACTCATCAGAACTTCGATTCAAGCTATGGCACTGGTAACACCAACAACAACCCATTTAACTATTGTCGCAAGATTTCGCCTGTTTACCCCGTGCACACTCACGATGTGAACACAGGTGAGTATCTGCTGGACAAGCAGGGCTATCGCCAGTACGACAGCGGTTCGTATACCGACGCTAACGGACAGGTGATCGTTACCCGCAACCAGTATGCCGACCGCCACGTGATTTGGGAGAACGAACTGAACCAGGACAAGACTATCCGCAACACAGTGAACGGTATAGCTTACATGAACATCATGCTGCCATACAACTTCACATTCACACTGAAGGGTAACCTGAACCTGCGCAACAACGAGGAGAGCATCTACGAGAGCTCGGTAATCGGCGACGGTAAGGGTAACAACGGTCGTGGACGTCGTCGCGACTACCGATACAAGAACTACGCATTCCAGCAGCAGCTGCACTGGAACCACGAGTATGGTGTACACTCTATCGACGCCCTGCTGGCGCACGAGAACTACGACTATACCGTGAACGAGCTCTATGTAACTAAGAACATAGAGATTGAGCCAGGACTTAACAACCTGATAAACTTTGCTGAGCCTGTGACATCGCAGGACTACAGCGAGACTTATCATACTGAGTCATATCTGGGCCGCGTACGCTATGGCTACGACAGCCGATACAACATAGAATTCTCATTCCGTCGCGACGGTTCATCACGATTCTCGAAGAGTGCCCGTTGGGGTAACTTCTGGAGTACTGGTGCCAGCTGGGTAATCAGCAACGAGAAGTGGATGAAGGAGTACAACTGGGTGAACTTCCTGAAACTGCGCGCCGACTATGGTGAGGTGGGTAACGACTCGGGGTCGGGTCTGTATGGCTACATGGCCCTGTATAACCCCACCATCAACGACCGCAAGGGCGCATTCTACAACGCACAGCTGCCCAACGAGGACCTGAAGTGGGAGACCGGACAGTCGTGGGGCGTAGCACTCGAGGGACGCCTGTTCAACAAGCTGAACTTCAACATCGAGTACTTCGATAAGCGTAACAAGGACCTGATATTCGACGTGTACAACCCACTGTCGGCTGGTGCCACAAGCACTACTATGGCTGAGAGCGTGATCACCAAGAACCTGGGTACAATATCTAACCACGGTATTGAGATTTCGGCCGATATGGACGTGCTGAAGACCAAGGACTGGAAGGTGAACGTGGGTGCCAGCTTCACCATGGAGCGCAACAAGATTACCAAACTGCCCGAGCAGAACAAGGGTGGTATCATCGATGGTACCAAGAAGATTGTTGAGGGCATGGACCGCTATCAGTTCTACACCTACACATGGGAGGGTATCAACACCAAGAACGGTTTCTCGCTGTATAAGTTCAACGACGACGAATATTACTTCACCATGGACGGTACTACCTATGGTAACACCGCTGGTAAGCAGATTAAGGGCAACGAGCTGAATGCCGTAGTGGTAATCGACGGTACACCTTACTCATATATGACAACCTATGGTAAGCGCGAGTTCCAGGGTTCGGCTCTGCCTTCGTGCTTCGGTAGCTTCAACTTCAGCGTTAGCTACAAGGACTTCACTCTGTTCACACTGTTAACCTATCAGCTGGGTGGCAAGATTATGGACAGCAACTATCAGACACTGATGACATCAAGCGGCACACCAACATCGCTGCACAAGGACGTGCTGAAGGGTTGGACCAGCGAGCAGGCAACCTCTGTCGATGCCATCGACCGCAATGGTGTGCCCATGCTGAGCGACGTTCCTACCATCGTTACAGGTATGGCGGCCGATTTGAACACCACTTCTTCACGTTGGCTCACAAGTGCCAGCTATCTGATACTGAAGAATGTAAACCTGTCGTACCGTCTGCCTAAGGACCTGGTGCGCAAGGCTGGACTGGAGAACGTGATGCTGACACTGACCTGCGAGAACCTGTACACACTGACAGCTCGCAAGGGTATGAGTCCACAGATGTCGTTCAACGGCACTCAGTCGGCTACGTTAGTAACACCACGCGTATTCTCGGCTGGAGTGAATATTAAGTTTTAATTGATAATTGATAGTTGACAATTGATAATTATGAAAAAGTATTTATATATATTGAGCATCGCTGCACTAGGACTTAGCTCATGTTCGAGCGATTATCTGAATACAAAACCAGAGGCTCAGATGGACAAGGCTGTTGTGATGAGCACCACAGAGAAGGCCGAAATGGCTGTGAACGGTCTGTGCAAGGCTATGTCATCGCAGTATATGAGCACTCAGGGTCTGAACGGCGAGGGAACCATACTGAACTGGTATGGCACATTTACCGGCAACGATGCCCAGAAGTGCAATCAGACCGGTTGGGCCGGTGTGTGGAACAACACCTATCACCTGCGCCCCACAGTTACATATACTGTATATCCTTGGTTCTATTATTATAAATTGGTGAGCAATGCCAACTCTATCATCTGCAATATCGATGGTGCAGAAGGTGTCGAGAGCGATAAGATGTTTCTGAAGGCTCAGGCGCTTACATTCCGTGCTTATTCTTTCTTCCGTCTGGTGCAGCTCTATACTAATCGCTGGAGCGACCATCAGGGAGACACCGAGGGAATCGTACTGCGTACCGATGAGAGTCTGGGCGACCACGCCCTGAGCACTCAGGCTGAGGCTTATGCACAGATATATAAGGATCTGGACGATGCTATCAGTCTGTATCAGAGAAGTGGGCGCAATCGCGAGAAATTCTACCAGCCTGGTCTGGATGTAGCTTATGCTATCTATGCCAAGGCTGCACTTACACGCGAGGACTGGCAGACAGCTGCTACCTATGCAGCACTGGCTCGCGAGGGTCACGCACAGATGACTGTGGATGACTATATCAACGGTGGTTTCCATTCTGAGAACGCTGAGTGGATATGGGGTGTGTTTGAAGAGGAGATTCAGACCATCAGTTACTATAGTTTCTTTGCTTACATCGGCTGTAACTCGAGCACCAGCAACTGCCGCAACTATCCTGTGGCCATCAGCAAGGAGCTTATCGATCAGATTCCTGAGACTGACTCACGCAAATACCTGTATCTGGTTCCTACCGACGAGGAGTATGCTGAGTGTAATGCCGCTGGTCGCAGCACAAAGAGCCTGTACAAGCGTGCACGCAGAGATTATCCTGACTGTCTGTACAGCACATCGCTGGTATATGCATACATGCAGTTTAAGTTTATGGTGGACTTCTATCCCGGTGGTGGTTCGTTCCCAATTATCCGCTATGCCGAGATGCTGTATACCGAGGCTGAGGCTGATATGCACCTGGGTAAGGAGGATGAGGCTAAGGACCTGCTGTTTGAGGCTGTGGCTCAGTATGACGAGGCTTACACCAAGAGCGAGAAGAGTGGCGACGAGCTGATGGACGAGATTAAGCTGTATCGCCGATTCGACTTATGGGGCGAGGGTAACGACTGGTTCGACTATAAGCGTTGGGGACAGTCGATCGTTCGCAAGACCAAGGAGCAGGGTGGTAACTTCAAGACGGAGTTTGCCGTAACCATCAATCCTGAGGACGGCAACGCATGGACATGGGTTATCCCTCAGAAGGAGACTGACTACAACCAGCTTGTTGACTAATGGCGCAGGCTACAATATAAGCGGTGGTCCACGCGGCCTGGAAATTGAATCCGCCCGTGATGCCATCGATATCGAGAACCTCTCCAGCAAAGTAAATGCTGGGGAGGTTTTTACTTTCCAGCGTATTAGGATTTACGCTAGCTAGATCGATGCCGCCACAGGTCACAAACTCGTCCTTGAACGCTGAGCGACCTGCTATCTGATACTGGTCGTTGCACAGGGCATTGGTCAGACGGTTAAGTTCCTTCTGATTAAGGTTCTGCCAACGGTTCTGTGCTCGCTCGCCAAGAGTCTTGGCCACGAGGTAATCCCACAGGCGTGATGGTAATCCGAAGGGACGGATGGTGGCTATCTGCTTCTGCGGATGCTGGACGATGATGGAGCGCAACTCCTGCTGGATATCAGGCTCTTTGAGTGATGTCCAGTTCACAGCTAGCGGCATCTGATAATTGTGTTCATGCAGATCGCGAGCGGCATAGCTCGACAGCTTGAGTATAGCTGGTCCGCTCATGCCCCAGTGGGTGATGAGCAACGGGCCGCTACTGCGGAACTTTGTGCCGGGGATAGATGCTGTAGCGTCTTCGACCACCGTGCCCATCAGTGCTCGTAGCGCTTCATCGGCGATGGAGAATGTGAAGAGCGATGGGACAGGAGAGATGGTTGGAGAGATCATGTCCCCGTGATCTCTCATGCCGCCAGTAGTTATCACTTTAAAATCGTAGTCGCTCAGTTCATCGAGACTCTCGATTTTATGCTGGGTAAGGATTTCTATGTGGTGGCGACGGGCCTCGGCTAGGAACATGTTTATGATAGTGTGCGAATCCTGCGACATGGGGAACACACAGTTATCATCTTGAGTCGTAAGGCGTACACCATGACTTTCGAACCACTGGTAGGCATCCTGGTAGTCGAAGGTCTTGAACAATCGCTTAAGCAGACGATGACCGCGAGGGTAGACCTGTGACAGATCAGTGACAGCATCAAACGAGTTGGTGCAGTTGCAGCGTCCACCGCCTGATACTTCGACCTTGGCCAGCACCTTCTTTGATTTCTCAAAGATGGTGATGTCCATATCGGGGCACATCTCCTTAAGGTTTATCGCCAAGAAAAAACCAGCCGCCCCTCCGCCTACTATCGCTGTTCTCATCGTTAGAAATTGCCACCCTTCTCTATTAGTATGCGGGCATCTACTGCTACTACGTCGTTTTCGTCGGCCAGGAGGGGGTTGATGTCCATCTCCTTGATTTCTGTGGCGAAACGCAACAGAGTAGAGAGGCGCACGATTATCTCGGCAAACTTCTGTTCGTTGATGCCCTTCTGTCCGCGCGTACCTTTTAATATCTTATAACCCTTCAGCGAGTGAATCATCGAGTAGGCCTCGCCATAGCTCAATGGGGCCAGACCGCTTGATACATCCTTCAGTACCTCGACGAAGATGCCGCCCAGTCCGCAAAGGATGACATGACCGAAACGGGTCTCGTACTTTGCGCCGATAAACAGTTCGGTGCCCTTCATCATCTTCTGTACCATCACGCCTGTGGCGTCCTTTATCTGCATCATGCGGTCGAACTCCAGCTCTAAGTGCTCGGGGGTGCGGATGTTGAGTGTTACACCACCCACATCGCTCTTGTGGATAGGACCCACCACCTTGGCTACTACGGGGAATCCCACACGCTCGGCAAAGGCACGCAGCTCTTCCTTGCTGGTGCTTACCATCTCGGGAACTTGTGGTATGCCAGCACATGAGAGGATGTCGCGTACCACCTGGGGCGATACGTAACCATTATCCTCGATACCCCTGATGATAATGTGCAGACGGGGGAGGTCGATGCCATAAAGCTGCACCTCGGGTGGTGCAGGGCGAGGTGTGCGCATGATCTGCGAGAGTGCTGTGGCCAGCGTTACCTCGTCGCTGAAGTTTACATGCCCACGCTTCAGGAACTCCTCAACCTCTGGACCAGCTGTGTGCAGACTGGGCAGGATGGGGAAAATAGGTTTCTTGCACTCCTTGATTTTCTTGTCGAGCACATCGTAAGCCTCATATAGTCGGGTGAGACCAGGGGTGCCGTAGATTACGGCAATGGCGTCGATATTGTCAAACTTGTTTTCGCAATAATCTATCACGGTGCCCAACTGCTCAGGGGTGCCTGTGGCAAGGAAATCGATAGGGTTGGCTACTGATGAGCCGGGGAATAGTTTTGTCTTAAGTTCTTCGGCATCGGGCCCTTCGATCTTTGGCACGTTCAGTCCACCCTTCGACAGGGCATCGGTAAGCATCACGCCAGGTCCGCCTGCGTGGGTGACAATCGCAAAATTCTTGCCCTTAAGTTCGGGCAGAGTGAAGATACAACCCACGGTGGTGAGCTCTTCGCGCGAGAAACAGCGCACGATACCGGCCTTACGGAACAGAGCCTCGACAGCCGAATCGCTTGAGGCTATCGCACCAGTATGCGACGATGCGGCACGACTGCCACTCTCGCTTGAACCTGCCTTGATGGCCGCTATGCGACAACCCTTACGGATAAGGTTGCTGGCATGGAACAACAGTTTATCGGGGTTGGATATGTTTTCGATATACAGCAGTTTTACCTTCGAATCGGTCTCAGGATTAAATCGCTCGTCCATATACTGAAGCACGTCCTCGATACCAATCTGTTTGCCGTTGCCAATGCTCCACACACTGTTGAACTGCAGTCCCTTGATGACAGCACTCTCGAGAATGAACACTGCAGTGGCACCAGAACCCGAAACGAAATCCACACCCTGAGGGTTGAGATTAGGTATGGGCAGCGTAAAGACGCTATGGTGATTGCGGTTGAGCAGTCCGATGCAGTTGGGGCCTATGAGTGCTGCGCCAAACTTCTTGCACGTATCAAGTATGCGCTGTTCGAGCTCAGCACCAGCCTGAGTCTCCTCGCCAAATCCGGCTGAGATGATGACAAAGGCGCGCACACCCTTCTCGGCACACAGATAGTCGACGTAGTCGGGACAGAACTTGGCCGCTACAACAAGCACGGCCAGATCGGTCTCGGGTATGTCCTTAACATCGTGATAGGCTTTGATTCCCTGCACTTCGTCCTCCTTGGGGTTAACGATGTGCAGAGGACCATCGAAACCACCACTGATAATGTTACGCACGATAGACCCACCGGGCTTATGCACGTTGTTAGAGCCGCCGATAACGACGATGCTCTTCGGATTCAATAATTGTTGGTTAATCATATTGCAAAGATACGAATAAACGAGCAAAAAACCAAATTTTATTTGAGTTTTTTTCAGGGCAACAGAAACGTAACTTCTGATGGTTAAAAGTTACGTTTCTGTTTTTTTGTTTAGATGTTTAGAAGAAAAGGGACGGTTCTTTGCAAGCAAAGCGGCAAAGCCGAGCCCCTTTTGTGTACTTATCGCGATATTACATCACTTCGCCTTCGTTGCTGATTTCTTCGGTAGGATCGTCGTATAGCTGAAGGCTGCGGTTGCTGCCTACAAGCAATGGAGCCTGCTGATGCAGCTGGACGACGGTTATTTGGGGTTTGATATATATCTTTTTCATTTTGCGTGATCCTTTATTTAATGATTACTTTTTTGCCGCGAAGAATATACAGACCCTTGGTGGGGTGGGCTACCTTGCGGCCCTGCAGGTCGTAGTACTGTGGCTGGGCTGTCTCGCGCTCGGTTTCTATGGTGCTGATGCCTGTAGCGTCGCCATCGTTCCAGGTGATGTTGAGACTTCTAGTCAGGGCTGAGCCACCGTTAAGCAGCAGGAATGCCTTGTTGGCGGGCATGTATTCGCCGGTGTATTTATGGAAGCCGAAATGGCTGTTCGTGTTGCCCAGCACATAGAACGTGCCGTCGCCGTTGTCGCCCAGCATGGTTCTGATGGTGTTGGTTGCTGTACGCACATCCACGCCGTGCAGGGCGTTGTCTGAGTAGTCGGCGGTGCTGGCTGCGGTCTGAGGTGTCAGGCTGACGGCACCCTCCGTGCTACGCCTCAATACCACGGCCTGACCGGCATTGATCACCTTGTCGCTAATCGCGGTCAGAACAACGTTAGAGCCATCGACGGCAGCCTTATAGACGGTGGTATATGCGTCGGCCTTCATGTTTACAGCGCTATTGAAGTAGGTGCCCCAGTAGGCGCCATCAACGCTGCTCGTGGTGGCTGTGGGTGCCAGGTCGCCCTTGAAGGTGACGCAGACATTTGAGCCGAATTTTGAAGTCCATGCGTCAGCAGCTTCATTGCCGCCATAGACGTGGCATCTGGTGGCCTTGAATGGCTTAAAGTCATCGCAAGCATTTTCGTTCCAAGTCAACGCCGACGGGTCGGCATAGCAGTAGACGTCCGTCACTGCCTGACATTCGTAGAATGCATCTCTATCGATGCTCGTCACGCCGCTGCCGATGGTCACCGTGGTCAGACTAGAGCAATTATTAAAGGCGTAACTGCCGATGCTCTGCACGCTGGCGGGAAGGTCGAGTGTCGTGAAGTTAGTGTTGTTGCAGCCCCAAAAGGCCTTATCACCGATGGTCGTCAGCTTCGAGCCTGAGGCAAAGGTAAGTGACTCCAGGGAACTGCACTCATAAAAGGCCTCGGTGCCGATACTTGTCACGCCATTGCCGATAACAATGTTCTGTATATCGTTCTGAAAATTGTTCCACGGCTGAGAATAATACAAATAATCAGCCATCGCGTCCGTACCGCTGATGGTGAGCGTCTTCGAAACCTGATCGTAGGTCCAGGTGAGGTTGTCGCCCGATGCGCCGCACTCGCCAGTAACGAGGGGGCTGATCGTCTTGTCCGCGATGGCGTTTCGCTCATCGCTGGTCAGCGTACCGTTGTAGTGGTGGATGCCGTCTGAGTATGTCAGACCATCGGCAACAATGACACCTTTGCCTGCATAATAGCTGCTGGCCGTTACCGTAGCACCAGCAAAGATGGTTCTGCCGTTGTTGCTATAGATGCGATAGTCTCTGCTGCCAGTGGCAGTGACGCTACCGCCATTTAGGTTGACATCACCATTGGCGTATATGCCATAATTCGAACTACCAGTACCCGTTGCTGTTGCGCTGAGCGTGCCGCGGGTCATTGTGAATGTGTCACTGGTAAAGAGACACTTGTTGCCGCCTGATGCTGTAACCCTGCCACCATACTGCTTATACATGCTAACGCAAATGCCGTAGTTGCTGCCGTAGGCGTTGAGCGCACCCGTGCCGTTGGCCTGTCCGTAGATGGTGAGTTCCATGCCTGCAGAATTGTTGCCCAGGGCTATGCCATCATTGTCGCTGACGGGGCTGTTGCTGGTGCCGATGTTCATTGTCTTACCGTCACACAGAATCAGATGCACTATAGCCCACTGAGGAATGTTCACGGCATTGGAGTAGTTGAGGTTGATGTTCACAAAAAGCCACGTTGTCTGATATTCAGTACCGATTGAGGTCTCGGTGCCGTCGAGGGCGATGGCCTGGGCGGTCTGCTGTATGCCGTTCTCGTCGATGTAGCTCACGGCGACGGCCTCGCCTGTGGAACGAGGACTGTCAATGCTGACGAGGACGTCGGCAGCTGGCATGGTGAGGGTCCAGCCGTCAGTGGTGTTCCCGCTCAGTGTTCCTGCACTGGCAGTGTAGCTGTTATACTGGTAGCCGAGGGGTGCGCCTGTAGCGGTGTTCGAGAGTGTCATGCTCACCGTCTCGCCCTCAGGGAAGTATTTGTTGCCATTGTAGGTGAAAACTCCGGTGGATGTGGAATTGACGATGGTGGTGTTGTTGCCAGCGGTCACCTTATATACAGCAGTCTCGCCATTGTCGGTCTGCGAAGGAATAGCAGCCACGCCAACAATGTGGTAGTAGTTGTCGTGGTAGTTCGAGGGGTCGGTCGTGCTGCTCAGATAGCCGGCGATGCCACCCTTGTTGTCGCCCGTGAGCGTCGCATCGACAAAGTTATTATCCACGTTCTTGCGGCAGGCGAGGACGCCGAAAAGCCCGCCGCAGTACTGGCCGCTGATGTTGTTGGTGATGCTGGTGGCGGTAACGCTGCAGCCGCTGACGGTGGCTAATGGTTGACTGGACTGATCATCTTCGACAGAACCGATGAGACCACCGCACTTAGCGTTGGAGCCGCCCGTAATGGCTAGCGAGCTGCTGACTACGTGGCAGTTGGTGATGCTTACATTGTTATAGATTGCCCTCGCCAGGATACCCATTGTGCCGCCCGTGACACTGGTAGAGATCTCGGCACCGCTGATGGTCAGGTTCTTTACCTCGGAAAGCGTGTACTGTAGATAGCCTGTTTCACCCTTCTGAATGCTACCAAAGAGCGGCTGCGTGAGGCCGCTGATGGTGAAGCCGCCGCCGTTGTAGTGGCCGCGGAAGGGGTTGTTGGTGCTACCGATGGTCGCCATCGTGTTTGAAGCAGTGATGTTGGCCTTCTGCTCGAAGTACTTGTTGTTGTACCTGTTGCCGCCGTTCACGTCGGTGGCCAACTGTGCCAGGTCGCTGGCGTTGGTAATCTGGTACGGGTTGGTACTGGTGCCTTGGCCCGACCATGCCCACGCCGAAACAGACGTGAGCAACATCACGAGCAACGTCATGGCTGCTTGACAAAAAATGGATGTAAATTTCATTTCATTATTATTTTTTTACTATGCTTTCTTATTTTTCGGCCGCAAAATTACAAAGAATTTTTGAAATAAGGTGTTCAAAAATCGCAAATTGTGTTAGAAAATCCACAATTAGGTGTTAAAATGGCCACGTTTTTAACACCTTCGCCCCAAAAAAACGAAAAAAAGTACACAAAAAGAACCGTCCCTTTTGTGTATTGAAAAAAATAAGTTACCTTTGCAGAAATATTAAATGCGTAACACGTATGAAGAGACTTCTATTGATAACTATAGCTTTGATCATGCCTATGTTCATATTCGGACAAACATATTCGGCACTCTGGAAGAAGGTTGCAGATGCCGAAGAAAAAGACCTGCCTAAGACCCAGTACGAGGTGCTGCAGCAGATAGTGACCAAGGCGGCCAAGGAGAAGCAGTACGGACAACTGCTTAAGGCTGAGCTTATGGGCGCACAGACCATGGCTGCCATAGCTCCCGACTCGCTGAAGCCCGAGATTACACGTATAGAGAATCGCTATAAGGCAGCTACTGACGAGGTGCTGCGAATGGTATACCAGACAGTGCTGTGGCAGATATCTGACGAGAACTATAGTCTGGCACTAGGATATAAGAAGCCACAGCTTACTCCTGAGATTTGCAAACTGTTGGCCAAGGCCAAGGACAAGAGTTTTGAGCCGTTTGTGATATTGGGCACTGACGCATCGGTGTTTGGCAACGACATGCTGAGCGTGATAGGTGCCGAACTGGGTGAGTATAAGCTGATGCGCGACTATTATAATAATGTGGGCAACAAAAAAGCTGTGAGTGCTCTTGACGCAAAACTGGCTGTAGAAGAGTACCATAACTTATCGTATAGTACACCCTTATCGCTTAGTCCTTCTACGGCAGAGAAGATTGCCTATATCGACGACGCAATAGCAAAGTGGGGAAAGTGGCCTATCATCAACGAACTTCGCAACGAGAAGACAATACTGACCAATCCGCAGATGCAATTGCGCTACGAACTGCAGGTGGCTCGCCCCATGCAGGCACAGAAGGTGGAGCTAAAGGGCTTGCGCAATCTGTCGCAAATCACCATGACGGTATATCCCGTACGCTGTGAGGGATATTTCGACTATTCGCCATCTAACGAGAAGGGGTGGGCAAAGATTCGTCCACTGCTTGGACAGCCTGTAATCAACAAGACTGTGAAGTTTGATGCTCGTCCTGACTACGAGGAGTTTGATGATTCGCTGGTGCTCGACGGACTGCCAGTGGGCATATATCTGGTGGAGTTTAAGAGCACCCCAACTACAGAGGTGGTACGCACGTTGTATCACGTGACCAACGTATACACCATCGCCGAGACTCAGCCAAACAATCGCATACGTTATGTGGTAGTGAATGCAACAACTGGTCAGCCAATAGCTGGTGCACACCTCAAGATAACTGAGCGCAGAAGCTATCGCGACGAGAAGATATACATAGGTGAGACCAACGCCAAGGGCGAGTATATCTTCCCCACGGAAGATGTGACACGTAGCCGCGCTGTATTTGCCTATACTGATGACGACAAGGCAAGTGCTGTGCTGCATGGCACTAATCGCTATGATTACTATGAGGCCGACGGTGTGCGCAAGCAGACTGCCATATTTACCGATCGTAGCATATATCGCCCTGGTCAGACGCTTCATGCTTCAGCCCTGGCTTATCAGGTGGTGCATGGCACTGAGCAGACGGTATGTGCCAAGCAGGATATGACGTTTACACTGCGCGATGCCAACTATAAGGTGGTGGCCGAGAAGAAGGCTGAGACTGATGAGTTTGGTGTGGCCGCAGTCGACTTTACTCTGCCATCGAGCGGACTGACGGGTATGTTCACCGTTCAGGTAAACAACAACTCGCTGCGTGTGCGTGTTGAGGAGTACAAGCGTCCGACATTCCACGTGGACTTTGCTGAATATAAGGAAGCCTACAAGGCTGGCGATACAATAGACGTGAAGGGTACAGCACTGAGTTATGCTGGCGTGCCTGTTCAGGATGCCAAGGTGACTTATAAGGTGATGCGCCGTACTGCCTTCTGGTGGTGGTCGTACAGTCGTTATTACGATCAGGGCGCCTTTGGCTACAGCAATAATGGCGAAGAGATATTTACTGGCGAGGCAACCACCGATGCTGATGGTAACTTTACAGTTAAGATGCCACTGACGATGCCGGAATCTGAGCATCCGATGTTCTACAACTTTGTGGTGATGGCCGATGTGACAGACGTGGCGGGAGAGACTCATAACGGTCAACTGTCGTTGCCTTTGGGTAATCGCCCGACAGCATTGAGCATCGACGTAGCTGATAAGGTATTGGTTGAGGATAATCCCACTGCTACATTCCATCTGCGCAATGCCGCAGGAAAGGATATCGATGCAGAGGTGCGCTATCGCATAGATAATGGCAAGTGGATAAGCACAAAGACAAATCAGCAGATAACACTGGCTAAGCTTGCTTCGGGTAAGCATATTGTTGAGGCTAAGTATGAGGACCAAACTGTAGAAAAGACAGTTGTGATCTTCTCGCTCGACGATGAGATGGCTGCTACTGATACTGACGATTGGTTCTATCAGTCGGCAGGGCAGTTTGCTAACGATGGTACACCTGTTACCATCCAGGTGGGTTCGTCGGATAAGGATGTACATATAGTATATAGCATTTTCTCGGGCAAGAAGTTGATAGAGCAGGGTAGTGTGGATCGTAATAATCAGTTGATTAATCGTAAGTTTACATACAAGGATGAGTACGAAAACGGACTGCTTCTTACTTACGCTTGGGTGAAGAACGGCAAGTGCTATACCCACACAGCACAGATTATGCGCCCAATGCCTGACAAGAAACTCACCCTGGAGTGGGCTACATTCCGCGATCGACTGACACCAGGACAGAAGGAAGAGTGGACGCTGACCATCAAGGATGCCGAGGGCAAACCCGTAGATGCCAACCTGATGGCGACACTCTACGATCAGAGTCTCGACCAGATAGCTAAGCATCAGTGGTCGTTCAGTCCATATCTGTGGGTTCCACTGCCAAGTACCAATTGGAAGTATCAACTCACACGCAACTTCTATCAGAGTTGCTCTCGCTCATGGAAATCGTTAGATTCTGACGAGATAAACTTCAGTCGTTTCGATCGCGAGGTTTATCCAAGCAGCTATCATGTCCTGGGCCTTCGTGGTTCTAAAGTAAGGGTTAGGGGCCTCGGACGTACGATGGATGTTGAAGATGGAATGATGCTGATGGAGGCTGCTCCTGCAATGGCTGCTTACGAGATGAAGGTTTTCGATGTAGTGGCTAATGACGATACTTCAGGAGAAGTGTTGAAATCAAAGGAAACTGTCGAGACTTCGAGTGCTGGTAGTGCTGATGCCGATGAGAATCAGGCAGAAGATGTACAGATGCGAGAAAACTTGAACGAAACCGCTTTCTTCTATCCACAACTTACTACAGATATGAATGGTCGTGTGGCCATCAAGTTTACTCTGCCTGAGAGTCTTACCACTTGGCAGATGCTTGGCTTCGCACACACGCGCGAACTATATTATGGTAACATCCAGGCAGAAACTGTAGCCAAGAAGGATGTGATGATTCAGCCCAACATGCCTCGCTTTGTTCGCGAAGGCGATAAGGCTACCATCTCTGGTCGCATTTATAACACAGGTGCCAAGGACCTGCAAGGCAAGGCTACACTGAAATTGATAAATGCTGAGACCAATGCTGTAGTTTACGAGAAGACTAAGCAGGTATCGCTAAAAGCTGGCGAGACTACATCGGTAACATTTGATGTAAACACCACTGGTTATGAGCCAACTATGCTTATCTGCAAGATGAGTGTAAGCGGCAAGGGATTCAGCGATGGTGAGCAGCACTATCTGCCTGTACTGCCAGCTAGCGAGCGAGTAACTATCGCCCTGCCTATCACCCAGCATAAGCCTGGCACTGAGGCTATCGACCTGTCAAAACTGGTTCCTGCAGATGCCAAGAACGCTAAACTCACTCTGGAGTATACCAACAATCCAGTATGGTTGATGGTTCAGGCTCTGCCTACAGTTAGTTCGCCAAATGATGATAACGCCATCTCGCTGGCAGCATCGTACTATTCCAACGGCATCGGCAAATATATCATCGACCAGAACCCACAGATCAAGCCCGTATTCGAGCAGTGGATGCTGGAAGATAAGACCTCTAAAATCTCATCTCTAAATTCTCAATTAGAAAAGAACGAAGATCTGAAAAATCTCGTTCTGAGCG
>JAEEGF011120756.1_pt1 | contig 15362 bp, 9 predicted proteins | sample 9134171 | NCBI WGS metagenome assembly JAEEGF01 (sample SAMN16246542, study PRJNA631951) | gut metagenome | biome: gut microbiome; feature: rumen; material: AP-attached | host: Bos | place: Iran: Karaj | collected 2018-10 | reverse complement strand
TACCGGAGCATCTCTTCCAGCTCCATTCCGGAAAAATCAGGGAATCGCTATTGAACCGGAATTTTACCCGGACAGCCCGAATCATCCCGAGTTCCCGTCTACAGTTCTTCGTCCCGGCGAGAGTTTCAGCAAATATATAGAATACAGATTTTTTGAAGTTTAATATGTTTACCCCGGGACAGTTTTCAACAGCCCCGGGGATCTCTATAAGGAGGAAAAATGAAATTCCTGTTTGCTTCCGATTCATTTAAAGGCACCTTAAGCAGCCGACAGACCGCTGACCTGCTTGCCAGTGCTGCAAAAGAGGTTTTCGGAAAAGCAGTTGAATGCGACAGTGTGACAGTAGCAGACGGTGGGGAAGGTACTGTGGACGCTGTTGTAACGGCAGAACATGGGGAATGGCTTGAAACAGAAGTATACAGCCCGGTTATGGAGAAAATGAAAGCGGGCTATGGTAAACTGGATGAACACAGAGCAGTGATTGAAATGGCTGCAGCATCCGGACTTCCTCTGGTTCCAATAAATAAGCGTAATCCACTGTATACCACAAGCTATGGGACGGGAGAACTGATCCTGCATGCGCTGGATCAAGGGTTTACCGACATATCCATTGCTATCGGAGGAAGTGCGACCAATGACGGCGGTATGGGTTGCGCCAGGGCGTTAGGTGTTCGCTTTTTGGATTCGAAGGGGGCTGAGCTGGAAGGACGCGGGATTGACCTGGAAAAACTATGTTCAATTGATGTGTCCGGCCTGGACAAGCGTATTCGAAAGACCGCCATTACAGTGATGTGCGATGTGACAAATCCTCTCTGTGGACCGAACGGTGCAACCTATACATTTGGTGCGCAGAAAGGAGCAAGCCCGGATATGATGGTAAAGCTGGAAGCCGGCATGATAAATTACAGGGACATTATCCGGAAACAGTTTGGCATCGATCCGGATACTATTCCCGGTGCAGGAGCAGCGGGAGGGCTTGGAACAGCATTGATGGTCTTTTTTGGAGGAAAAATGAGATCAGGGATTGATACAGTTCTCGACCTGATTGACTTTGACAGCAGGCTTGAAGGTGTGGACCTTGTTGTTACTGGTGAAGGCCGTACTGACTGGCAGAGTTGTTTCGGGAAGGTTATGCAGGGCGTCGGCGAGCGGGCTGCCAAAAAAAGTATCCCAGCAGTAGGACTCAGTGGTTCTCTGGGAAAAGACGCTGCTCAGATTTTTCATCATGGTATTCTGTCCCTGATGACAACGGTTGACGCACCAATGGAGCTGGAAGAAGCTCTTAACCGGGCGGAGGAACTTTATTATCTTGCAGCTGTTCGGATGTTTCGCTTTCTGAAAGCTGGAATGAGTCTGCGTTAAAATCTGAGAGAAGTTTTACGGAGAGATGAAACATGGAGCTGACGGAACTGACGGCTTATGCCGAAGAAAAATACAATATTCAGGAACAGCATAAGTGGACGGATTTTCCCGGCTTCTCTGTTTTATGCAACCCTCATACCGGGCAATGGATCGCGCTGCTGATGCGGCAATGGGATATGGACACCGGTACACAGATAGAGAGCTGTGATCTTAAATGCGGACGCCGGAGCCTGACAGAGTTTTCCAGAGCTTATCTTGCCCTTCCCTTACGGATGAAAGGACAGAAGTGGATTAATATTGTTTTTGATGACAGAACAGAGTCGGAAATTGTCTACAGACTCTTTGACAGGGCAGTAAACATTGAAGAACAAAAAGGCTGTACAATAGTTCTTGACGCTTTTAAACCTGCCGGTGAAAAGACGTGGCAGGATACGTTATTGCCTTTTAAAGGCAGTAGTTATAGACCTTTGAATGAAGCACCTCCGGAGAAACTTCGCAAGATGAAACACCTTTTCAACTACGGAAAGGAATCAATGGAGGCAAAAGCGAAAAATTTTTATCAGCAGGGGAAATATATGCAGGGATATGAGGACGACTTTCCCTGGGAAGGAGATTTTTCCTGCTATTATCCGACTTATCATGATATGACGACCAACCAACTGCGGGGATATTTCACTTGGAGAGCGCATATCCGAAAAGGAGATTTTTTTCCGATTCCAACTTCAGCTGCTTATCTTTATGTCTATGAACTTCTTAATGGAATTGGAGCTACATCACCGGAAGACGGTCTGGAAAAACTGAGACTGTTTGAGATAGGGTATCTGGATTCCGGAATCGGTGACAAGCGGATGCGACAGAATCTTCGACGCTGGATGATGGAATATGCTGTAATCCATAATCTTCCTCCGGAATTATCCCGTGAATTCGCTGACCCGGAATTGTTAAAAAAAGATGCTGCGCTTACAACCTTGCAGAATCCGAAGGATTATTCAGATGAAGAGGTTTTTAAGGCATTATGCTGCTTCGCCGGTAAAAGGCAGGCAGAGTCACCTGTTATTGTCAAAGAACCTGCCAAAGGTATGCATCTCTTCAGTGAAGCATGGAGAAGAGCAGTTTCCTGTTTTAAGAAGGAGGATAAAGATCTGTTTGCTATTTGTTTCGGAAAACGTAGCATCAGACAATGGTATCCGCTTTCAAATGCTGTATATTGGCAGCAGAAGAGACAGCTGGACAGAGAATATATGCTGGACGAAAACCGTATTTACCGGTGTCGGAACGGACTGTGGCAAGTCGAAGCATATGAAAAGCTGAACTATGACAGGGAAGTGTTTTACGGTTTTTTGCATGAAACGGATCTCTGGCTGCGCAGATATCTGAAAACAGGCCGTTATCTGCGAGCCAGAGAGGAAGATAAATGGGCAGAAAGATTTGTTGGATGTGTTATTGAGAATGACAGACTAGCTGCCGCAAAAGCAGTAAAGCCAAAAATTACAATCGATCTTTCAGGCCTTGAACGGATCCGTGAGGATGCATTGACAACGCAGAACAGTCTCCTGACCGAAGAAGATATTTCAGCTGCAGAAGAAGTGTTATCATCTTCAGAGGAAGAAAGCGTAATGCCTGCTGATAGCTCATTCCAGCCTTTCAATCCTCTTCATGTTCAGCTTCTTCGCGCTTTTTTACGGGGAGAATCCGGAACAGATATCCTCAGAGCGAATCATCTGATGCCGTCAGTTGTTGCTGATGAAATCAATGAAGAACTGTTTGATGAATTCGGAGACAGCATTGTTGTATGCGAAAAAGACAGAATTACGCTTGTGGAAGACTATAAAAAAGAACTGACTTATCTGCTTGAAGAAATAATACCAATCTCTGAATAATCTGGGTTGTGTTTACAAAACTTATATGAAGAAATATTAAAAGAGCTGGGAGAATAAAAGAGATTATTACTCTTTTTTCTCCACAGCTCCTTTTTTGCGCGTGAGGTCAGGAATCTTTTTGGGCAACGTGACAATCAGGTCAATATGACCGCCTGTCACCCTGGAGGAGTTCTTCCTCAAACAGGTCGAGGTCATTCATGAACAAAGCCGCTTCCGCATCAGACGGCATTCGGAAACCCGTTCTCGGAGAGACGCTGAAGCTTCCGACGGACGGACCATCCATCAGACAGCTGCGTTTGAACTGCTGCGAAAACAGCCGCCGACACCAGCTTCTGAGCCAGCGCAGAAGTTCTTCATCACTGAACTCTTCCCCATAAGCAATTTTTGCCAGACGAATGGTTTTACGAGGTGAAAAACCGCAGATCAGAACTTTGTGAGTAAAGAAGTCCTGCAAAGAATAGGAACCGACAGAATCTTCACTCTTCTGTTCGATCAGATCATCATGAATGGGCAATAATTCAGGTGTAACCGGGCAGTCAAGCACATCATAGAGAGCGGCTTTCAGAAGAGAGTTTTCAGTTGTTTCTGCCAGATGGGCAACAGCAGCTTTGACCTGCGTCTTGGTTACTCCGATATTGACATCATACATGGACGTGTGGTCACCGTTATAGGTGCACCAGCCGTCAATATACTCGGAGAGATCCTCTGTGCCGACGTTTAATCCGTTTACTTTGTTGGCTATGTCCATCAGAATCATAGTACGCATACGTGCCTGGCTGTTTTCAAAAGCAACAGAATAATCATCGTGAGCATGGCCAATATCATCAAAGTGCTGAGAGACGCTTTTAGTGATATTGATTGTGCGTACTTCACAACCCCATTGCTCTGCAACAACTACGGCATTGCTTTTTGTACGGCTCGAGGTACCGAAGCAGGGCATTGTCACGGCAATGACGTTTTTTGCAGGTAGCCCAAGCTGGCGGACAGCAAGTGCACTGATCATAACAGCCAAAGTGGAATCTACACCACCGGAAATACCGACAACACAGTGATCCAAATGGGCGTATTCCATGCGCCTGACTAGTCCGGCGGTCTGCATTCTGATCATACGATCACAATAAGCAGGAAGTTCTGCATCATCTTCAGGAAGATGCGGGTGCTTAGAATAAATGCGTGTAACATCCGTTTCACTCAGTTCACTGCCCCAAAGTGCGGTGTAATACTGTACTTCTGATTTGTCATAATTTCCAAGCTGCAGACGCAGATACTGCAGATAAGCAGTATCCGTTTCAGAAACAGCGATTCCAAGATCGTTCTCATCAAGATCGAGAAGCGATCCGTTTTCCGCAAGTGCACACAGACCGGAATAAACGTTGTCAGTGCTGGATTCGCCTCTGCCTGGAGCTGCAAGAAGTATGGCGCAGGTCAGGCGTTTTGTGTCAGCACAGATACAGCGGAGAGCCTCTTCTGTTGAAAAAAGAGTTTCAGGGAAAGATGCAAGACGCACTATTACAGTGGCTCCTGCAAGAGAGTGCTTGACAGCAGGAGAGAGTGGAGAAGAAATATCTTCGCCGAGTTCTGCTGCGACACAGAGAGAGTGCAGTTTTTCATGACGGAAGAGAATATTCGGTGACAGGACTGCAGAATACATTCCGCCTATTTCAACGGTATGCGGTGCTTCGTCCGGAACAGAGAAAAAGCTTCCGAAGACATTTGTTTTCGGAACAAGCCCGAGAAGATAGCCGGAACAGATAGCAGCAGCACAGCTGTATAGTTTTGATCCGTCAGCAAAAGGCAGACCGACAAAAACTAACATATCCAGACCTGTGGTTGCTTCTATGATCCGGCACAGAGCTTCTTCGGCACCTTTCAGAAGCACTTCGTGCCTGAGAAGATCCCGGCAGGTACAGCCAGTGATGCTGAGTTCCGGAAAAGTGAGAATTTTTACACCGAGATCATCAGCATCACTGATGCAGCTGATGATCTGCTCCGCATTATACTGCGTATCTGCAACACGAAGAGAAGGTGCTGCTGCCGCTATTTTTACAAGACCGTCTTTCATGAAACAGTGTGCCTCAGAAACGGATCTTTTCGGTGATATAATTCTTTACTTCTGAAATAGGAATTCTTACCTGTTCCATACTGTCGCGTTCACGGATAGTGACACAGTGGTCTGCTTCATCTGTTTCGGTGCCGACTGTATTGAAATCGAAAGTGATGCAGAATGGTGTACCAATTTCGTCCTGGCGGCGGTAACGCTTACCAATGGATCCGGTTTCGTCATAATCGCACATAAAATCACTGCTCAGTTCCCGGTATAGTTCCATAGCAGGACCCGTGAGGACTTCTTTTTTGCTGAGCGGGAGAATAGCACATTTGAATGGTGCAAGATATGGGTGCAGGTGCAGAACAGTACGAACATCTTCTTTTCCGTTTTTATCCTGCCCAACCACTTCTTCATCATAGGCCTCACAGAGAAAAGCCAGTGCCACACGGTCGCAGCCCAGAGACGGCTCTATGACATAAGGAACATAGTGCTCGTTTGTCTCCTGATCGTAGTAGGTGAGATCCTTGCCTGATGCTTCCTGGTGACGGCTGAGGTCATAATCTGTGCGGTCAGCAATGCCCCAGAGTTCACCCCAGTCAGTGAACGGGAAGGCATATTCAATGTCAGTGGTAGCCCGTGAATAAAACGCAAGCTCAGCAGGTTCATGATCGCGCAGACGAAGATGTTCCTCTGCTATACCAAGGCTGAGCAGCCAGTTCTTGCAGAAATCCTTCCAGTAAGCAAACCATTCCAGGTCGGTACCCGGTTTGCAGAAGAACTCACATTCCATCTGTTCGAATTCACGTGTACGGAAAGTGAAATTGCCTGGAGTAATCTCGTTGCGGAATGCTTTACCTACCTGACATACACCAAAAGGCAGTTTTTTACGTGTTGTGCGTGCTATATTGGCGAAGTTGACGAAAATGCCCTGAGCAGTTTCCGGACGGAGATAGCAGACCGAACTGCTGTCTTCCGTAACACCGATGGCTGTTTTGAACATAAGATTGAATTTGCGTATCGGAGTAAAATTATGTTTGCCACATACCGGGCAGATGACATCCTCATGATTTGCAATAAAGGCATCCATCTCGTCAAAACTCATGGCATCAACGTTCACTTCCGGGTGAAGATCACTGATCAGTTTGTCAGCACGATGGCGTGCTTTACAGGATTTGCAGTCAAGAAGAGGATCAGAGAAACTTGACACGTGACCGGTTGTTACCCAGGTCTGCGGATTCATCAGAATAGCTGCATCAAGACCAACATTATACGGGCTCTCCTGAACAAACTTTTTTAGCCATGCTTTTTTGACATTGTTTTTAAACTCTGTTCCGAGCGGACCATAGTCCCAGCTGTTGGCCAGACCGCCATATATCTCGCTGCCTGCATAGATATAACCACGGTTTTTGCAAAGGGCGACAATTTTGTCTAGAGTCTTTTTGCTGTTTTCCATTTTCTTTCCTTTCCCATGGCTGGATGCCACGGAGATATTTCAATTTTGCGTATTATGAAATTCTTACGCAAAAATTAATTATAGCAGAAATGCTGCTTCCACGCAACAGATTGTTTTTCATGATTGAAGAATCAGCCAGGGATAGTGCCAGTGAAAACGGAGCAGCATAACCGATAGATGCAGACGCTTGATATGTTTCAGTTCTGTGTTAAGCTGAGAAAGCGTTGTATAAAGATAGGCCTTACAACTTTCTGCTTCCTGGCCTGTAACCGAATTCCGGCTGAAAGCAGCTTTTTCAGCATAGTTTTTAATATCAGGAGGAAGAGACACATTGAATGTTGAAAGAGACAAAAAAATGTTATATACGGCTATCACGACGCTATGCGCATCAGGTGATTTCCTTTGACGCTGACAAAATCGGAGAATGGGAAGCGCAACTACAATCAGTACAGGCAGAAACATCAGCCAAAGTAGGCTGAAACTGTTTTCCGATTTATCCGAAGAAGATGGATCAGAAATAATCCCGACCTGCAGCTGTGTGGTGGGGGACGGGGAAGGAATGGTCATTTCCGGAGTTGTCGTCTGCTGTGTTGGTTCCTGAACCTGAAAGTTTTCTGGCTCAGGGGGAGCAACCGTAATATCTTTTCTTTCTTCAGCCGGACTGGAAGTTCCTTTAGCCGGAGTAATCGAAGCGGGGTTACTTCCTGCTTCCTCTTCCAGTGCAGAAGACATTTCCGGTTCGGGTTCCTGAATTTCGGCAGATTCTACACCCTCACTGGCACTCTCTAATCCATTTTGACCAGTTACTTCTACTGGCAGCCATCCAAGACCGTCCAGATAAATCTCCACCCAGGCATGCGCATCTGCCCCTGTGACATCTACTGTTTTACCTGCTATGGCGCGGACGAGAAACCCCTCTGTAACACGGGCGGGAATACCCGCAGCGCGATAAAGTGCTGCAGCTGCAGTAGCAAAATGAATACAGTAACCACGCTTAGCTTCAGTCAGAAAGTAGAGAGCATAGTCATTGCTGGGATATACACCTGTTTCAATATCGTATTGTCCGGCCTGCTGTATAAATGCAGCAATGTCCGAAATCAAAGTATCGGAGGAAAACAGAGCTTTCTCCTTAAGCAGTGCCTGAAGTGAACTGCGTGTTGCATCAGGGAGACGAGTATAGTAGTTGTGTGCGTATTCACGGTAAAAGAGTTCAGCGGCAGAAAGTTCCTTTGGAAGATATGCTGTTTCAGGAGACGATCCGGCGAGGCGATATTCCAAAGTATAGGAAAGCTGCTCTCCGGAAGGAATATAACTGTCGAGACTTCCACTGTCTTCGCAAAAATATGGTGTAAAGCGGTAGAAGGCAGGCAAAAGAACATGGAAGGACAACTGCTTTTTTGCAGCACCGGAAAAAGCAAGTGCCTGTGCTGTGAAGGGGAGCGAAGAAACAGGAGCCAGAGTGTCTTGGGCAGGAAGCCAGCCAGTACCGGTATAGTCCCCAAAAGACAGAGCACGCAGATATATCGGCCCACTTTCAGATGATCTTACCCGGAGGAACACTTTATCCAGTGTGGCCGGGTCAGTTTCCATGGTGAGGTCCATCTTACCGTCAGTATTCTGCCAGAGAATGTTCACAGGAATATCCTGTGGCATAGAGGATGGTGATATCTCCTGTAAAGAAAAAGGTTCACCCTGTTGTACAGATGAGGGTTCTGTCAGACCAGTCTCACGCGGCGCGTATTGTGCCGGAAGCGATATCTCCATATCTTCGTGAGGAAGCTTTTCGGCGAGTTGTCGGATCGTTTTTCCAATTGCAGAAAGCTGCTCGACAAAACGGAGCTGTGGGGGCTGGTATTCATAGTTTTGAGGGCTTACAATCAGAAGGAGGATGGCAAGCAAAGCCACGAGAGGCAATAAAGCTGTCAGGACACCGATGCTGCTGCCGGATTCTTTTCTGAAATAGCTTCCGCCGATTGCAGTAAGAAACCAGAAAAGGAGCATACCGAGCAGAGGAAGGAGAGGAGGAGTTTCGCTGACAGCAACACAGAAAACACTGAAAGGAAGTGTGCCAAGCAATGCCAGATCTGTTCTGGCTCCCCGCGAGGAAAGCGCAATTGACAAATAGGCTGCTTCCAGAAAGGCAAGAGTCAAAAACAGTATGCTGTATCCCGAAGCCTCCGGGCTGTAGGGGTATGAATCTGTATTCAAAAGAAAACGCTCGGATACAAGGCTTCCGATCTTACCAAAAAAGTCAGTAAGCTGAGAAAGAATGTCTGATCTTTCCAGCCGGTAAACCAGAAATAGAATACAAAGAGAAACCAGAATCCCGATTCCATTAAAACGGCGGCCGTGTGCAGTGTACCAAAGCCCAATACAAAGGAGAACAAGACAATAATAAAAGTGTGGTTGTACAGGAAAACCAAGCGTCTTGCGAAGCATTTCCGTCTGACAGAACACGCCCAGAAGCAACAGAGCAAGATTAGTGGAGACATTGAGCTTTTCTTTCATGAAAGATGAACCTCCCCGTTAGAGACAGTCAACACACACCGAGCCTTTGACGTGTCAAAGCTGCATGGAGACAGAGGAGGAGAAGAAAGAATAGCAGCCAGTGCCAGAAGACTGTCATTCTCATTTGATACAGCATACAGTTCAGCAGAAACAATAAAGTGAGGCAGCTCCCGCCTGCACAGCTCTACAGACAGCCAGCGAAGGATCCCGAGGCTGACAGCTATTTCTGTATCATTCTGAAGAACAAGAAAGATGTTGCTGTTTTCCGGAATGAGACCTTCACGGATTATCAGCTTGTCAGTTTTCGAGCTAAGTTTCCAATGAATGCTATTGAGCATATCCCCGGGCCTGTATTCCCGCAGATCATAATCCTCTGCCATCCCGCCACCCAATTTCGGCTTTAGTACTGGTTCAGTGTCGAGTGCTTCATCTAAATTGAAACCAGGCTGAGGAGAAACAGCAGGGGGGAATACTGTACAGGAAACTGTATCGGGCATATGCTTTCGGATGAAAAAGAAACCGAGCAGATCGCTGCAGGTCCATCGAGTGAGATGAAAATCAATTTTTCCGCAGGTGTCCGTCGGTATGGGGAAAAGCAAAGATTCTTCCGAGAGATTGAGATAACTGATTTCTGTAAGTTCGCTGTCATTTGAAAAAAGATTTTCTGTGAAAATATGAAGTTTTACCTGGCCGAGAGTAAAAATAATTCGGGAACAGAAAGTGAGCTGAGCATCACAGCGGTTGCTGCGTTCAACACTTTGGGGACAGGATATTTTGAGCTTGGCAGTAAGCATAAATGGAAGCGACAGAAGAAGTATCAACAAGGGAACTGCCATCAGAACAAGTTCCAGATAAGGCAGGAACCAGCCGTGATAAATAAATCGCAGCATATGAACAGCTGCTATGCACAGCAGATAAAAGAAAAAAGACAGGGAAGGAAACATGTTTTACTGGATAGCGGGAGCTTTTACAGCTTTTACAATCGCGGCGAGAATTTCTGTATGCGAAGAAAAACTGACATTCTGTGACCAGATCAGGCGGTGATCGATGCAGTCATTATAAACAAAGCGAACGTCTCGGGGGAGCACATAATCTCTACCCTGGAGCCATGCAACAGCTCTTGCAAGGGCTGTCAGCGCAAGAGATGCGCGCGGACTTGCTCCCTGCTCAATGCCTGGATAGTTTCGTGTTTTTTCACAGAGTGTTACGATATAATCCAGAACGACATCCTTTACGAAAATTTGCTCTGTTTCTTTTTTCATGGCTAAAAGATCTTCTCGGCTGACAACCTGTCTGGCAGTATCGGCCGTAATGCCCTGCTGTCTGCGGCGAACAATTTCCATCTCATCCTCATGAGAGGGGTATCCAAGAGAGAGACGGAGCATAAAACGATCCAGTTGAGAATCTGGGAGCATCTGTGTGCCTTTGGCGCCGACGGGATTTTGTGTGGCAATCACAATGAACGGCTGGGGAACAGGATACGTCTGGTTATCGACAGTGACTTTTCCTTCTTCCATTGCCTGCAGCAATGCGGATTGTGTGCGGCTGGTGGCACGGTTCAGTTCATCTGCCAGAAACAGGTTGCACAACACAGCTCCCTTCTGATAAATCAGAAGATTGCTGCTGTGATCCAATATAGAATAGCCGGTAATATCCGAGGGAAGTACATCAGGAGTAAACTGCACACGGTTATAGTCCAGACCCAATGCGCCGGATAGAGCGACTGCGAGCGTTGTTTTACCAACGCCGGGGATATCTTCCATCAGAATATGTCCTCCGGCAAGAATAGCCAGTAAAGCTTTGACGATCACTTCGTCCTTGCCGGTCAGAATGCGGCTGACTTCCCGAAGTATGAGTCTGGCATTTTCGTTGGTATTGTGTGTGTCCATATATAATCATCCGCCTTATTAAGATTGTGCTATTATACTATAGTACGGGTAAGAAATTCAAATCAAAATACACTGTTTAACAAAACATTAATCTTTCCGAGCAAAGGAAAAACTCCGGTGTAAATGACCGGAGTTTTCTTAACCTTATATAATTTATATTAATTAGCTAAATATGTCAAGGCATTAACGCCAATAAAAGCAAAAAACCAGTAAAATGCACAAAAATGAGCCTTGAATTTCGTGCATCTTTGCCAATTGCTTTTTAAGCGCATGTTTGTTATTATAATCACACAAGGAAGCTTTCCTTTGAATACAAGCTTATGGTTAAATGATCCGTGAGCGGGAAACAAAATGAAAGAGAGGTAACCAGGATGCTAGATACAAAAATGACGGAAAAATAGCCCTTGGCCGATGCGGGTGAAAGACGTGTTGGTCAAGGGCTATTTCTTTTTTATTGCCTTTTGTTCCGCAGAATGATATGATAAAACAATGAAGAAAGAGAACAGAACAGACAAGTTAACAACGTTTTTGTGCAGTGCTGCAGCAGCTTTTGCCTTTTTTGTCTATGCGCCGTACAGTATTTATTTTCCGAATGCAGAGGAATTCACATTCACTTTTTTTGATTTCTGGTGGATTCCGCTGCTTTGTTTTGTTGTTGTATGGATTATATTGCTGATTCCAGGTATTTTGTTTCCCTGTTTTAGAAGTACTTGGTGTGCGCTTCTGTTCGGGCTCATTCTCTGCACACTGCTGCAGGGAAGTCTGCTTTATCAGGATTATGGGTCATTTAATGGCCTGCCATATGACTGGACGATCAATCTGCGACAAATTATATCAGATGCAGCAGTGTGGCTACTGTTAACGGGAATCTGCGTTTTCTGTGCAGCATATTGGAGAAAAACAGCTGAAAAGCTTTTTACAGCTGGCAGTGCAGCATTGCTGGCTTTTCTGATTCTGACAAGTGGATTTCTGGTAGTCTCTTCCAAAAAGGAATATCTTCAACAAGGAGAGACGTTCGTCAGCAACAAGGGTATTCTGACTTTTTCTTCTACACAGAATGTTGCTGTACTTGTGCTGGATATGTTTGACAGTTCCTATATGGAATCCATCCTTGAAACCGGGGAAGAAACTGCAGAAGACTTCCGGGACTTTACCTGGTATGCCAACACAACCAGTTGCTTCGGAGCAACGAACTATTCGCTTGGCTCTCTCCTCTCCGGCAGCCTGATGCTGAATCAGCAGCCTTCCTACAGGGAAACACTGAACCGGAATTATGAGACGAACGGCCTTTTTCCTGTTTTATTGGAAAACAACTGGATAGCAGGTATTTATACCGAAGGAAAGTTTATCCCGAAACAACTTGCTGAACATACCGATAACTGCCTGAAAGGGGAGAAAGCAGTTATTAAAGATTTGCCGGCTTTTTTGTCAGCACTCTATCGAATGTCTGCATGCCGTTTTGCCCCAGATGCTGTCCGTCCTTTCGTCTGGCTCTCCGGTAATGAATTTGACGGGCTTTACGGCCTCAAAGACAGTGAATACGAAGGCTATACCATAAGCAACAGCGCTTTTTACAAAAATCTTGTTCAGGATAATGTAAGGATGACAGATCATCCTTCCTTCCGGTTGATACATTTGTTCGGTGCACATTACCCCTATCTTATGGATGAGTATCTCAATCCGATTTCTCCTTCCTATTCTGATGCCAATGCTGTTGGAGCGGCAAAAGGAGCGCTGAAGATTGTACGGAGATATCTTGAACTTATGAAGGAAAATGAAGCCTATGACAACTCCATAATTATCATCATGGGAGACCACGGATACAGCATCGACGGAGGATTAACCAATCCTCTGCTGATGATCAAACCGCAAGGAAAGAAAGACGCATTTTCCGTATCCTTCAGCCCTGTATCACTGGCAGACTTGCAGAAGACAATCCTTTCAGAACTGAAGTTTCCTACAGAAACAGTGGATGGCGAGAACATCTTGGCGTTGGGAAGTACCCGAAAGAGTGAGAGAATGTATTATCAGATGTTTGATGCATCTTCAAACGGTCAGAGCCGCCTCGTGGAGTATACGATTTCTCCTGAAGGAAATGAGCGAAAGTATTATCATCTGACAGACAGAGAAATCCTGCCTGACGGAGAAATCCGGCAGCATTCCGCCTTCTGCGCATACTGCAGACAAAACGGTCTTGAACCTCTGGATTTACCAAATGACGCATCTGTGATGCACTGACCGCATAACAGGAGGAATAGATTTGAAAATTCTGATAAAAAACGGAAGGCTGATCGACCCGGCCCAAAGGATTGATGCAAAGCTAAATTTGCTGACCGCCAACGGAATAGTGGCTTCCATCACGCAGGACGAACCGGAAGCGGATTTCGTCATAGATGCATTCGGGGATATTGTCTGTCCTGGATTTATCGATTTGCATGCGCATGAAGATCCTGTTGAGAATGGAACAATCTACTGTGATGAAGGGAGAGCAAATCTTGCCTGTTTGCTCCGAATGGGTGTTACGACCTGCTTGTGTGGTAATTGTGGGGATAATTTCTGCAATCCCTCTCAATTTCTAGACATGTATCAGAACGGAGGCTGTTTTGTCAATGTAGCTATGCTTGCAGGTTATACCTATTTCCGCGAAAAGTACTCATCAGCGGACCGTTATTCACCTGTGACGAAACAGGAAATGGAAATCATATGCAGAGAAGTTGAAAATGCCTTAAAGAACGGCTGTGCAGGGTTATCTTTTGGACTTGAATATGTACCGGGAATCAGTACGGAAGAGTTGCTGGCTGCATTTCAGCTCTGTACATCTTCCAGCAGACTGGTTTCTGCTCATATCCGGGCGTGTGCAGAAGGCGTTCTTCCGGCGGTAAAGGAAATCCTGGAGACAGCAAGAAAGACAGAAGTTCCGGTACAGATTTCCCATATCGGAAGTATGGCCGGCTATGGGCAAATGAAAGAGCTGCTGAAAACAGTTGACGAATATCGGGGGAACGGACTTTCAGCAGGATGTGATTGTTATCCATATGCTGCGTTTTCTACAATGATCGGAAGCGCTCCATATGATGATTTGGAAGCAATCCACTGCCGCTATGAAGATATTGAAATCTGTGAAGGACAACACAGAGGTGAACGCTGTACAAAAGAACTGTTTGAAGAAGAAAGAAATAATCACCCGGAGCATCTTACCGTCGGACATGTTATAAAAGATGAAGAGATTAAAACTGCTTTCATGCATCCGAATGTGGTGGTGGGAAGTGATGCTTTCCTGAATCATGGTAACGGCCATCCGCGGGCATCCGGCGCTTTTCCACGCTTTTTCAAGATCTATGCTCCGGCATGCGGTTTGAGCCTGAATGATGCCATTGAAAGAGTAACTTTTCTTCCGGCTAGAACGCTTGGCCTCTCCAATAAAGGAACTCTGAAGATTGGAGCGGACGCCGATCTCGTTATATTTGATCCGGAAAGGATTACAGACAATTCCACATTTTCCCATCCGACGTCTCCCCCTGACGGAATATCCTGGGTTATTATAAATGGGCAAACAGCTGCGAAAGACGGTAAAATAACCAACGGCAAGCTGGGAAGAGCCTTAAGAATTCAGTCAATACGCTGATATTCATAAATTATAAATATATATACATTTTGGCCCTTGACAATTGAATATTTATTTATTATAATCCCAAACATCATTTGGAAACATAAGTTTCCGGAAAGAAGAGGGATTATCATGAAAAAGATAGCTTCGTTTATTCTTGTATTTGTAATGATATTCAGCGTGATAGCTGTTGCTGCATCTGCAGAAGACAAGGAAGTCCTGGTGTTCGGGACAAGTGCAGACTATGCTCCGTTTGAATTTATGTATCCGGATGAAAACGGAACGATGGTTTACGGTGGTATAGATGTTCTGGTGGCCCAGTATATTGCAGATTATCTGGGGATGGAACTTCAGATCGAGAATATGGACTTCGGCTATCTGCTGACTGCTTTAAATAAAGGCGATTTTGATATGGTGCTTGCCGATATTGAACCAACCGAAAAACGCCAGAAAGCTGCTGACTTCTCTGACGGATACTATCAGGAACTTCCGGAGATGTTCTTGGTTCGTGCAGAGGACGTGGAGTTGTTCAATGACGCAGCAACAGATTTTGAAGGGAAAACAGTAGGTGCGCAGGCAGGTTCTACCAAGATTGAAAAAGCAGAGGAAAAATGTG
>JAEEGF011735408.1_pt1 | contig 15363 bp, 10 predicted proteins | sample 9134171 | NCBI WGS metagenome assembly JAEEGF01 (sample SAMN16246542, study PRJNA631951) | gut metagenome | biome: gut microbiome; feature: rumen; material: AP-attached | host: Bos | place: Iran: Karaj | collected 2018-10 | reverse complement strand
ACGTGCGCACCCAGCGGACATACCCGATAAGGTGCAAAAATATGATACTGATATTCGTTCATGCTTGCAAAAGTACAACTATTTTTCCACACCACCAAATATATTTGGCAGTTTATCTCGTATAGAATAATATTCACAGAATATTTATCTTTCTCCGATTTCCCTGCGGCCTCACTGCGAAGTGCAGCCAGATCACCCCGTTTGCCCCATGCTCGAGCAGGATTTCATCAAAGTCCTGTTTCGTCTCGTCCGCATAGTCCAACAGAATACACGCATAGCGAATCAATTGCTCCTTCCCCGCCACGCGGATATCTACCGCACACCCAGTCAGATGATTCGAGGTCGCCACGCCCCCAACCTTCCGATTCAGCTCCGCCGACCGATACCCGCTGGTAATAATGATTGGCTCCTCGGGGTCTGGTCTCGAAATAAAGTTTTCCCCGAAAACTTCTACTTTCGGGACCTGACCCCCAGCCTTCGCCAGTCGACTTTTCGGGACCTGCCCCCCAGCACACGTCAGCAAGCCCCCAGCCCCCCGAGGCTCAATCACATATCTCCGATTATACCGCTCCCTCAGCGCCTCCAACCACTCACACACGCGTTTCAGATTCTCAATCACTTGCCGACTCGGAATATTATACACTTCCGGATGCGACTTACTCCTCGTCAACTCCCCGAGCTTGAAGTGCTCGGAGAGTTTTGCTTCTTTATTAACTTCCACTTGTTTCATCATTCAATTTAAAAATTCAAATGTAACGCCTAAACGGGTAAACGCCTAAAGTATGATTATACCCGTCTTGTGATATAGAGCAGGTTGAGGACCTCGTTCTTCTCGAACTTTCTCGACCAGATGGTCATGAGTCAGACGCATAATCTTTCCCCTGGCCGACGAAGAACTACCCAGATTAAAGCAGCGCACCACATCCCCGATTGTGAACTCCTCAGGCAGTCGCTCGAAGCCATCTATAGTCTTCTGCTTGCGCTGAACATTCACTGAGGCTTCTTTCAGTTTATTGTCGAAATAGGCCTCGGCCATGACTCCGAAGTAGTGGCGCTGACAGGCGTACTGGATGTTCACGATCAGTTCGTCTGATTTTTCAGTAGTTGCAGGCACGATCTCAGCAAATCTCTCTGATGCTCAGAAGACATCTGGCTATAGAGCTTTCTCACCTTAAACCCGACAGACTCCACCCTGCTGCGACCATATTCATCACGAGGAGCCTGGTCCTCTGGCTTGGCATAAGGCAATACCTGATACTGCTCCCTTACCTCGTTTACCTTATTGATAATATCAGCCTTGCCGTACATTAGCCCATGCGCCAACAGCGCACACAGATAATGTTCATCCACAGCGAAACTGCCAGCATTGCCAGCCATTTTGATTACGGAATCCTCTTTTACATACACGCCATCAAGGCATACATACTCACATAAATCTTTTGTCATTTTCCTGAGTGTTGTGAGAGGAGATTGAACTGCGGACAAAGGTATGCAATTAAAAGACCAATCCACCATGTTTCCCCATTTATTTTACATCCTGCTGTGTTAATAAACAATAATGCAACAAACAGGGCGCAAAATACAGTCTATTACGACACGATTTCACCCCAATTCTTCCCCTTTGTCGCATATCCCCCACTCCGTCGCAACAACTCGAATAAGATTCTTCGCAATTCTTTGGATTTAGCCGAAATCCATCGTACCTTTGCATCATCAAAAGTTGAAGTTAGTTTTCTTTTTCATATTGCATAAGGTTTAAGTTTGTTTGTTAGTTTGTTATTTGGTTAGTAAAAGCATACAAGGCTCGCAGTGATGCGGGCCTTGTATGCGTTAATGAGAATCAAACGAATAAATGTATTCATTCGTCGAATGTAATTAGGTCAATAAACATCTTCACTCTCGCAAAGTACTCACGAATAGTAGTAAGAAAGGCCCTTCTTGACTTGGGCATCTTAGCATTATAAGCCTGTTGATTCTCCACATCCAGCCCAAGATGTTCAGCCTGATAAATGGCTCGCTCATTGTGGAACTCCTGAGAGATTATCGTAAAGCTCTTCAAACCAAATACCTTATTAGCATTGATAATCGAATTGATGGTTCTATAACCTTTGCCATCAAGAATGATATCACTCTCTGGCACTCCACGTGCCACCAGCGAATCCCTCATACACTCAGGTTCGTTGATACCATCCAGACTATTCTCATCACCACTTATCAGGATCTTCTTAATCTTCCCAGCCTTATACAACTCTTCAGCAGCATCGATGCGATAGATAAAGAAATAGTTCGTAATTCTATCAAATCGTGCCTGTGGAGTCGTCCCCAACAACAGCCCCACCCTATTATATTTGATGCTGTCAATGTCAGAGAATACCTTCCCCTTGGCATTGTTCACAACAATTTGGTTACAAATTAGCATAAGGACAATGCACACAAATGACATGATGCAAGGTGTCCATAGTAATTTCTTAGCCACTTTCTTCATATTATGTATTATTTCTGATTAATAATTTGAAAGCTTTGTAAGATACCAACACCAAATAAGGTATCGCAAGACAGATTGAAAGTTCCAACATTCCTTTTGCTATAAGATAGCCCCCATCATCGCCAAATGGCACTCTATAGCAATACACATCCCACAAATAATTAGTTATTTTGTTATAAGGCCCATACAGCATTATCATATTTGTAAGAAACAATGCTGCGAATACAATTAACTGTCCTATAGAGGCTACGAGATAGAAATATATAGGTTTCAGACCTGATAGCCATCTTCTTCTCTGTTTCTCTCTAAAGACAACAATCATATATAGTAGCCAAAATATAAACAGGGGAAGAATCGCCAATATAAATAGTCCCTCAATAAACACATACCAATAAGATGTCAGCACAAATGACGAAAGAGCCCATGAAGCAAGGATGTTTATCCACCAATTCTTACATAATCTTTTTGACAACAAGAGTAGTCTTATCCTTATTCTCTTTGTTATTTTGAATCTACAGAACCTAACAAACAGGAATACCAATATCTGTGAAACAAATATTGTCTTCAATACAGAATAAAGGACATCCATCATTTCAAGATATCTTTCAAAAAAACCAGCAAGGGCATAGCTTGCTAAGGGAATAGCAATTAAAATAGTAAGGACAACGATTATCTTTTGCATATCAGTCTTTAATCCTCGTTTCTATCAACTTAGTAGTCGTAGGGACAGGTGCTTGGGTATGAGGCTGCTATAACTCAAATGCCTGTCCCCAAGGCTATCTCTGACTCGACGATGATCATTCTATCGATTCCAACATGCGTTTAAATTCTTCTTCTGTAGGCAGATAAAGCTTGTAACGAGAAGCAAAGAGTTGTTTCCCTTCGCTCAATACAGAATATTTCACGATGGCTTCACTCTTTTGTGAACATAAGATGATTCCCAATGTAGGGTTATCATCTTCATTCTTGTAGAGGGCATCCCACATACGGATATAGCTATCCATTTGTCCTACATCCTCATGTGTCAGCTTACCAAGTTTCAAATCAATAAGCACATGGCATTTCAGAATGCAATGATAGAAGACCAAATCCACATAGAAATCCTCGTCGTCATAGCGCATTCTCCTCTGACGTCCAACAAAACAGAATCCACGCCCTAATTCCAGCAGGAACTGCTGCAGATGGTCAATAAGCGCCTGTTCTATATCGCTCTCATGCAAGGCAGGATAGTCTTTTAGGTCCAAGAACTCCAGCACGAACGGATCACGAATAAACTGTGTGGGAGCCACCCCTTTCAACTTCTCTTCCGCCTCAGCGACAACAGTTTCTTTTTCTCTGCTGGCAAGAAGACGTTCATAGTAGAGTGTGGAAATCTGACGATCCATCTGTCTGGTGCTCCACACGCTATCAGCAGCCTCATTCATATACCACAGGCGTGCCGCCTCATTCTCTACGCTAATTAGGCGACGATAATGTGACCACGTCAATTCGTGACGCAGTGTGTCACGTTTTGGAAAACACCTATAAAACAAGCGCATATATCTCAGATTACTCTCATCAAAACCTTTGCCAAAGTCAGTTGTCAACCTCGCTGCCAACTCTTTCAGCAAGCCTTTTCCGTAGTCAGCCCTTGCTTCGCCATGCTGTTCATGCTCCACAATCTGCTGACCAATGAGCCAGTAGCTTTCCACCATCGCGAAGTTTACGGCAGTATAAGCCCGTTTCCTGGCATTGGCAAGAATCTCTCTTACACTGGCATATAGTTTATTCAAACCCTGATAAATTTCTTTGTCCTGTATTTCGTTCATATTACATAAGATTTTTCTTCTGCAAAGTTACATATTTTTATTCACATATTCTTGCTTATAACCATTTTTCACATCCTACTGGCTGTGTAGCCGTAGGGACAGGTGCTTGGGTATGAGGCTGCTATAACTCAAATCTGTCCCCAAGGCTAATCAACAGCATATGATGCCCCCAAGGCACTGAGAACAATTTTGCAGCAACTTGCTGCGAAATCTGGGTTTCAGAATCTGCAACAACTTGCTGCAAATTGCCAAGCAGCTGACCAAGGCCGAGGCCATCGGCGGTGGTTCTAACTCGGGTGGAAGCTCTCAGGGTGGCAATGACTCGGGCGACGGGCCTACTAACGACAGCGGTGACGGACCTGTCAATCCTTAATCGAGCCCCTGCACACTGGGGTCAGGCCCCAAAGTAAAGTCGCTCACTGGAGGTGGTTGCTGGGGTCTGGCGCCTTCCACTTTCGTGCCAAAAATATCGAATCCGTAACTTTAACCATTTTTAGGCACGGATTAACACGGCTCTCTTTGAGAGACACGACTGAATAAAATAAAGCAGTGTGAATCCGTGGAATCCGTGCCAAAACAAAAAAAACGAAACGCTTTACTGTTAGAGGGCGATGGCAGACTCCAGTGCCAGGTGCATCATCTCGGTGAAGGCGTTCTGACGCTCTTCGGGGGTGAGTTCGTGCTTGGTGACGAAAGAGTCGCTGATGGTCAGCAGCGCGGCTGCACGCTTGTTGAGCATGTTGGCATTATGGAAGAGTGCGAAACTCTCCATCTCTACACAGTCGGCTCCTGTGCGCTCTGCAATGTCTTGCCATGTGCCTTGCGAGGGGTCGGTATAGAACACATCTGAGGTGAGCAGCTTGCTCATCTGCAGATTCATACCCAGTTCTTGGGCTTTCTGACGGATGACATCGTTGAGCTCTTTGCTGGGGAAGAGCTTGTGGGAGGTCTCTCCATTTTGGACGTGTGCATAGGTGGATTCGCTGATCGAACACTCGGCCAGTGTGACGTCCATCACATTGAGCCAGTCGCGATAGCTGCCTGCCGATCCGATGCGGATGATGTTCTCGACACCATAGAATTTGAAAAGCTCCCATGAGTAGATGCCCATGCTGGGTATGCCCATGCCGCTTGCCATGACTGAGACGGGCACACCCTTGTAGGTGCCCGTAAAGCCCAGAACGTTTCTGACGGATGTCACCAACTCGGCATTCTCCAAGAAGGTTTCGGCTATAAACTTTGCACGAAGCGGGTCGCCTGGCATCAGCACGGTTTTGGCAAATGCATCTTCACGCGCCGAGATATGGGGCGTACTAAAAATCTTTGTTTCCATAATGCTTGTTTATTTTAATGTTGATAAGTTCACCGAGTCATCTTACGGTTGCCCTGGATGTAGATGCCACGAGCAGGCTGGCCGTTGATGCGGCGGCCTTGCAGATCGTAGACGGTCTCTGATGCTGAAGGGGTATTCACGATGGTAGAGATGCCAGTAGTGCTCTTCTCGATGCTGAGAGACTTGTACTGGCCTGGGAAGAGCAGCGACCTGAAATAGGCACGGAAGGCGGCACACGCTTTCTGCTGAGGAAGGCTGGTGCCCGACTTGCCTGCATCGAAGGTGAAGATCTCGATGGTGTCGGCAGGTTTTGTGGCCATTGATGAGCCAATGAACTTATAGCTGCCTGCTGCTAAGGGCAGATAGGACTCATAGACGTCCGTATTCTGACCCTTGAAGGTGACGGGCTGCCCTGCCAGCGACTTGTCTGTAAGCTCCACCAGATAGGGTATACCGCCCTGAGGCATGCCGCCGCTCAACTCGCTGATAAAGACCTTACCAGGCTGATCGGATGTGAACTCTGACAGCCGCAGGGCGACAGGCTGGTTGTTGGCGGTGATGGCTGTTGCCGTGAAGGGCAGTGCCAGCGTGGTATAGCCTTCGCACTCCTGCGCCTTGAATGTGCGCACGTAGCTGGCGCGCTTGGCCGTGAATGCCAGGGGTGTCATCATCTCGTAATCGTCGTTCAGCTCCAGCTCTTCAGCCGTGACTCCCTGATCTCCGTATCGGATGACGTTTTTCTCCGTGATGCCTTGTGGCAGCGCATCGGTGTCGCTGAGGATATAGAGACAGTTGGGATTGGCGTTTGGCGTAATCTTGGTGACGCCCTGACCGCCAAGCTCTACGCAGAGTGCCTTCTCGGGCACCGTATAGTCGGCCACGTTCCTGTCGGTCTTGATGGTGCCGTCAGACAAATAGGCTGAGATGGCTGGCATGGAGATGTAATAGACGATCAGGGGATCCTCATCGTCTTCGCTTGAGGCAGCATACAGCGCATAGGTTGACCCTGCCTGGAGCTCTTTGGTATAGAGCGGAATTTCGTAGCTTCCACTGGGTTCGATAAGCACACTGAGACTCTTCTTGTCAAGATCGATACTGTCGCCTCCTTCACCTTGCAAGGAGATGCCGGCACTCAGTTCACCAGAAAAGGCTTTGTCGGCAGATGGGTTCTTGAATGTGACGACGCTGTTGAGCACATGGCCGTAGAGGTAATTTTCTTGACCTTTCGTCTCAGCAAACTCCGTCTTGACGGAACAGGTCGGCTTGATTTTCCCATCTATCGTGTAAGGTGACTCCTTTGGCTTGATCACAAGCTCGACACCATCACCATAGAAACACTTGTCGTTCCACATGTAGCAGGTATATGTGCCTGCCTTCTTGGGGGTGAATTCAAATATCAGGTCCTTCGTCTCGCCTGCAGCTAAACCTCCGTAACAGTAAGCGAAATCGGGATCCACACCAACCGCCTTACCACCACAGAAGACGAAGGTTGTTTGAAAATGATCCTGGTTGGGATTGGTCATGTTGACAGTGGCCTTGACGGGCTCGCCAACCATGAGCTTGCCCTCGAAGGTGATGTTGTTGACAATGTAGGAGGTGTTGCGTGGACAGGCGGTAAGTGTCATCTTGTCGCCGGCAATATCGGCTCTGAGATAGACTTGCCTGAAATCTTCATTCAGGAGCCATTCGCTGCTCCCGGTCTTACGGCTGATGGGGAAGATGTCATACGAGCCGTCGGCAAGTCCCTGCCCGAAGGTGATAGAGGCTGCTCTCGCATGCTCGCGGTTATTATCCTCGACCTTGACATCCTTCATCTCAAAGATGACTTTCTGGAACGCTCCGTTCTTATAGAGGGCGAGTCCGGCATCAAAAGTCTTTTCGGAGGTATCTTCACAATAGTCGGCAATCCCGTAATGCAGGTCAATGGTGGGGAAGTCGGTATCACCTTTGCGCGTATATGCCCCGGCTATAGGCTTTGCCAGCTGCAGCGCCGATGTGGTCAGCTGTGTCGTCAGTTCGCCGCTATAGGGCTCGCTCGTCTTCTTGATGCCTATCAGGGCTTCGTCGGGGGAGTGTTTGGCTTTGTTGAAGTTGGTCTTATCGATTCGCGTATGGGTGTCCAACAGATAGTAGCCGTCGAATTTGCCATCCCATCCCCAGTTGATGTGGAAGAAGTCGCCACCCTGATAGCCGTCGCACACGAACTCATGCTGATCGCCCCCCATGATGACGGGGCGCCCTTCTGAAAGCTCGCTGTAGATGGTGTTGAAAAACACGTTTTCGTCCATTTCTGAACGGTTCAGTATGGAGAGTGAATTCTTGTCGAAACTGAAATAACGGTAGAGGGCCATATACAGCCACTCTGTATTCGAAGATGCGTCGACCGTGCCAAACGAGGTGCGCAAGGCGTAGGCACAATACTGCAACAGGGTAGCGACGGCATCATCAGCCTCTTTTGTGGAGGGTGGTAAGTTCGTATCCTTCATGGCTTTCCAATTGAAGTCGACGGGTTCCAATGCAGGGTGATCTTCATAGGCCGAAATGGTTCTGGTGATGCGCTTCGGCCATTGGTAGTAGTAGAGCACTTCGGCCATAGCAGTAGCCACACAGCCCACCGGACTAGGCTCTGATACGCCAGAAAGGACAGGAATCTTATTATTATAGGGGGCTTGCTGCGCCCACTTGGCCTTAACCATCGGCTGGATGTCGGCCTTGACTAACCAGATAGCGTCATCTGCCCTGGTACTGGCTACAGGCATCTGTGTGTCGTAGTTTTCCAAGAGACGCTTCAAGGCTGGCGGCATGTCGTCACCATCGAAATGCCCCGTATCTGCGTAGCCTAAGACTGGTGCAGAAGCACCATCCGACACGATAACGAAACCACCATCGCTGGCGTTAAATGCATAGATATGCGCCACGCCCGTTTCTGCTGTCACTAAGCTGACAGACTGATCGGCACGGGTCTTGCCTCCATGGCTCCGGCGCTGCTCGAGAAATGCCTTTGCCTTCGCCATGGCCTGTTGCCGACTGACTGTTGGCACTGCATTCGCAGACATGGCCAGAAGACTGAGCAGACAAATGAAAAGTCGCTGTTTCATGCTCATCAATTTTATTATACCTTATTATATATAGACGACTTAGCAGCTCATGAGGGCATCGAGCGCATCCTGCTCGCCTACGACCCAGATGATGTCGCCTGGCTGGAACTTGCGGGTGGGGGCATAGCGCGAGAGGCTCTCCTTGCCTTCCTCGAGACCGATGACCATGCAGCTGTAGAGGTCGCGGATGCCGCTCTCGATGAGGTTCTTGCCCACAAAGGGACTGTCCTCGCCGATGACAAGCTGGCGCAGCTTCATCTCGCGGTTCTCCCATTCGTAGTCCTCGCCCAGCACCTCCTTCTCGATGGCCTCGCGGAAGGCCGTGAACTGCTCATCACTACCGATGACCTGCAGCACATCGTTGGGGAAGATGACATAGTCGCCATCGGGAATATTGATACGCATGTTGCCACGCATGATGCTGATGACATGGATGCCATACTTACGACCCAGGTCGAGCTGCCGCAGCGTGGATCCCATCCACATCGAATTGAAAGGCAACTGGAAGTCGGCAATATGGATATCGCGATCGAGCAGACGACCCTCGTAGAGGGGACGTTTCTTGCCATGCACCTGAGCCTCGATGTCGCGCGAACGGAGATTCTGCACAAACAGACGCTCGAGGGTGATGCTACGACGCTTCACGGCACGCGAGAGGATGATCAGTCCCAGGGCTACCACTCCGATGGTGATGACGAGCGCATTGGTGAAGTGGCTGAGCTTATGACAGATATAGAAAATGAAGGAGAGGGCAATGACCACGCGCACGATCACCGTGAAGATGAGGGGCAGGCGGTTGCGATTGCTCTCTGCCCACAGGGCCTTCCACTCTTCGCTGCGATTCTTCTTCATGACCATCGCACGCAGGAACGGTGAGATGAGGATGACGGTGACAATGCCCACAATGGCATTGGCCCACAAACGATTATCGTCTCCCAGCAGCTGGTGCATGAACGGCAGGAAGAAGGTGAACAGCACAGCGATGGCTGCCGATGTGAGGATCGAGTAGATCAGCACGTTGACTCCCATCTGGGCGAGCAGACTCTTCCACTTGCTCTGCTCCTGAGTGTGGGTGCTACCCATGGAGAGGCGATTCATCGACTGAATAAGTCGGGAAGGCAGATGGCGCTCCAAGCGAGAATAAACCGGGGTGGCAAACCGTATCATGTAAGGTGTGAGGAATGTGGTTATAACGGATACAGCCACCACCACCGGATAGAGGAAATCGCTGATAACACCGAGCGACAAGCCCAGCGAAGCGATGATGAAAGAGAACTCACCGATCTGCGCCATCGAGAAACCGCAACGCATGGCCGACTTAAGCGACTCGCCTCCGAGCATGAAGGAGAAGGTGCCGAAGATGGCCTGTCCCACCAGGATGGTGAGCACGAGCATCGCGATAGGACCAGCATAGTCGACGAGGATCTTAGGATCGACGAGCATACCCACCGACACGAAGAAGATGGCTCCGAAGAGATTCTTCACAGGCTCGACGAGCTTCTCGATCTTCTCGGCCTCGATGGTCTCGGCCAGAATACTACCCATGATAAAGGCTCCGAAGGCTGAGCTGAAGCCTACCTTCGTGGAGAAGACGGCCATCGCACAGCAGAGACCCAGCGACACCACGAGCAGCACCTCGTTATTGATGAGCTTGCGCACATGCTTCAGGAACAGGGGCACAGCGAAAATGCCCACAATGAGCCACAGGACGAGGAAGAAACCGATCTTCATGATTGAGCCGAGCAACTGACCGCCATCAGGATTGTTGCCACTGGCAATGGCACTCAGCATCACCATCATGACAATGGCCAGGATATCCTCGAGGATAAGCACCGACATGACAAGCCCCGCAAACTGCTGCTGGCGAAGCCCTAAGTCGTCGAAGGCCTTATATATAATAGTAGTGGACGACATGGCGAGCATACCACCGAGGAAGATGCAGTCCATCTTGCTCCAACCAAAGGAGTAGCCCACGAGCACACCCAGCATCGACATACAGAAGATGATGGTGCAGGTGGAGATGACAGGCGAGGCACCCATCTTCAGGATCTTCTTGAACGAGAAGTCGAGTCCAAGAGAGAAGAGGAGGAACATCACACCGATGTCTGCCCAGAGATGCACATTCTCGTGGTCGACAACGGAAGCTGTGTAGGGCATATTGGGACTCACAAGGAATCCGGCAACAATGTAACCCAGCACCAGCGGCTGTTTAAGTTTCTTGAAAATCAGGGTCACGATACCTGCCACTACCAGCATCAGCGCCAGGTCCTGAATCATTGAAGGAAGTTCTGCCATAGTTTATTGGTTTTTATTTCGTTTTTACATTTTCACATTTCCCTTAGTACCACTGCACGGCATTTGTGCTGCTCGAGCGCTTGTCGTACTTCAGGGCATCCGTCAGCGTGGCGGCATTACACCTGAAGGAGAAGTTATAGCTGGTGTAAGGGGCGAGCACCACTGAGCACGACATGTTGAAACAGTGGAGGTCGCGGGAGAGCGAGGCGGTGGTCATAGAGATCCTCTTGGCCTCGAAGTCGTAACCCGAGGAGAAGTTGATGTCCCAGCCATCGCTGATACGGATATCACCGCTGAAGTTAAGTCCCTGAGTAATCTTATAGGGATAGCGCATCTTGTCGTAGTTGAACTTGCTGACATCGGTATTCTCGCGCACACTGATATTATAGCCGATGCTCAGGTTCCAGGGTATCTTGAAGGCCATGTAGCCGTCTTCGTCAGTCTCGGCCTTGTCGCCGCTGCTCTTACGGCTGCTGCCTCGCTTGGCTTTCTCCATGTCCTTGTCGATGTTCGAGTCGATGCCATTGTCGAATTCATCATCATCTTCCTGCTTCTTGTTCTTCTTTTTGTCATCGACATCTTCACCGCGCAGACGCTTGATCCAGTTGCTGATCTTCTCGTTGCTCAGACTATAGGAGAGATTCTGCGACAGACCCGTGAAGCGTCCGAACTTACCCTTCTGCCAGTAGGTGGTGTGATCGCTGACCACTGGGCGCCCCAGACTGTCGAGCTCGTAGACATACGAGGCGAAGGTGGTGTTGAGGTTCAGGGTATAGCTCTTCGAGAGCTTCAGGCGCAAGGTGGTCTGCAGGTCGCTCAAGGGGCGCTTATCTGCCACGAGGTCATAGCTCATGCCGAGCTTCAACTCATCAATCAGACTGATCTTCTTGAAACCAGTAGAGTCCTTATCCGACTTGACCTTCATCTCGACATTGTTGGAGAGGTCGAAGTTGATGCGGCCTGAGCGATCGCCCGGCACTGCATAGCCACGACCTGCGTAAGGCGAATAGCGCACCATCTCGACACTACCATCGGCATTTGTGCGCTGATAGGTGTCATAGTAGCCATAGCGGTCAGACGTGAAATCGGGCTGATAGGAGAAGCTGATATTCGGCGTGAGCACGTGGCGGATGGCCTGAACCTTATCACCGAAGAGCTTGCGGCTGGGGATATAGAAGCCATAGAGCGTGGTCGTAGCACTCAGATTGGCATTCCAGCTGTACATATTGTAGAAGCCACTCAGGGTATCTGATACCTCGCGCTGGTTCTTGGCATCCCACGACTTCTTGGTTTTACTGAGCAACATCACATCGGTAAAGGTGACATTCGGGGTCAGCGTCAGATAGTCGAAGAGCGTGAAGTTGGCCTGGATAGGTATCCTATGGTCCATACCGTTCGACCAGTCCTTCGAGAGACTGGAGTGCAGCACACGGTCCTCCTTCGTGCTGATCTCGTTTTTCAGATGCCCCGTATAGCTCAATGAGATCTTCTCATACCAGCGTTCCGAGCCCACAGCCTTCTTACGCTTGAAGGGGTAGAAACGTGAGATGCTGAAGTTGACATCGGGCAGTTTCAGCGTAAGCATCGAATCGCGCATGTTCTGGTCGATACTCGTCGTTGAGGTGATAGCCAGACCGATACTCGAGAAGTTGACATTATAGGTCACCGAAGAGGTACGCGTGGTCTGTGTACGCTGCTGCGGATTGTACATCGAGGTGAGGTTGTTGTTCTCGTAGTTGGATGTGGCGAAGTTCACACTGGCGGTGAGCGAGTGGAAGGGGTTCGCCTTCTGATCCTGGCGGTGACTCCATGTCAGCTTATAGCTCGACTCATGCCTGAAGTCCTCATCATTCCTCTCGCCTGAGCGCGAGTCCTGATAGCTGAAATAGAACGAGCCGTTGTAGCGATAGCGCTTCTTATAGTTAGATGTGGCTGATATTCCCCACGAGCCCTTGGTGTAGATTTCGCCCAGGAGCTTCAGGTCCATCTTGTCGTTGATAGCAAAGTAATAGCCGCCATCGCGCAGGTAGAAACCTTTATCCATCTCATCACCATAGGTCGGCATGATGATACCGCTGGAGTAGCTCTTCGTGAAGGGGAAGAAGCCGTAGGGCACAGCCAATGGCAGGGGCACATCGGCCACCACGAGATAGGCAGGTCCGAAGACCACATCCTTACCTGGGCGCACCTTGGCACGCGAGAGGGCGAGGTAGAAGTCGGGATGAGGATCATCGCAGGTGGTATAACGGCCATGCTCGAGAAACATCTCGCCATTGGCACCTCGCTTGGATACCTTACTCGTCAGGAAACCATCATCCTGCTGGGTGTAGACCTCAGTGATGAGTCCCTTCTTCGACTTGAAGTTGAAGGCCATCGTGTCGCTCTCATATTCGTCGCTTCCCATCTTGAAGATGGGGGTACCCGTCAGCTGCTGGGTGGAATCCATCTTACCTGTGGCATGCACCAGGTTGCTGTCGAGATTCATATAGATGCGCTCGCTCTGGAGGTCCATGTTCTGGTACTTCACCTTCGACTGTCCATAGAGATGAGCCACGCCAGAAGCGGCCTCATAGGTCAGCGAGTCATCAGCGGAATACTCCACAGGACTGTCGATACCGTTCTTACGGCTGCGGTTGATACTGTCCTGTGCCAACGAGTCGTCTATGGCCTTGTTGTGCTTATAGATCGCCAGTTCGATGGAGTCCATCGTCGTGGTGTCGCGCTTGATCTTGATTGAAGATTCTGTCTGTATGTCGGGCATGACGGTATCAGCAGGGATGCTGTCGTTATCCTTCTGGGCCCTACGGGCATCAGAGATAAGCGACACAGGCACCTCTGCCATCATGAAAATGATGACAAACAGCATCAGTATAATGGCTGATTTCCTTTTCACACCTGCAGTTTTACTACTATTGCGCCTGCAAAAGTACAACAAAATAGGGGAATTACAAAATTCCCCTCCTGTTTTTTTACTTTATTTAGATAATAAGAACACAAGGACTTATTTTTTTTGATAATAAGAACATAAGAAACATATTTTTAGCTCTCCCATAGAGCGCGCAGCTATTATGTTCTTATGTTCTTATGTCTAAAAAAATATTCTGTTACTCTGTCTTTAATATGTTCTTTTTATCTAAATTAATCACTCGAACATTTCGACCCATTTGAGGAATTTCCTCACTCCGGGGGTGCCGAACTTCTCCAGGCTCTGGGCTGTCTGCACCACCGAGCGCTCGAGCGACAAGTCTGACTTCGAGTAGAACTTATCAGCATAGCAGATGACCTGCTCTTCGAGCGACTCAGGCACATAGCTGATATCCAGAGGCAGCGGCAGATGCTGAGCCTCGATCTGCTCACGGGTGATACCTGTGCCTGTATGGCGCTCACACACCAAGGCACAGCGCTCCAAGTTGTAGTGCGCACCATCGGCATTGAGCGACCTGAGCATCTGAGCCCCAATCATGCCATGACAGATATACGGCTCAGTGCCGAAACACTGGATGCTGGGGGCGTTGCATTTCACGATACCGATGTCGTGGAGCATCGAGGCCTCCTTGAGAAACTCCACATCGAGCTTCAGCTCCGGATGCTGCTTGGCTATCTTCAGGCATCTGTCTGCCACCTGACGGGAGTGAACCAGCAGGATCCGCTTCAACTCATTATCATCTGGATAATATTGGTCAATGATCGTTTTGTAATCCATAGTTATATAATCTGGCACGGATTACACGGATTTCACGAATTTTGAGCTATAAACAATTAATCCGTGTTAATCCGCGTAATCCGTGCCTATAAAAATATGTTTATGCTTCCCTCTCAATCCAAGCGATCGTGTCGCCCTGGCGGATCTTCTGTCCTGGCTTCACACTGATATCCACCAGCTTGCCACCCAGTGCAGCAGGAATCTCGACAATCTCGCCCCACTTCGTCTGCAGGTAACAGAAGATATCACCCTCCTTGTACTTCTGACCAATGAACGGCTCGATGCAGGCAGCAGGTACACCCTCGCCACCAAAGCTCCACATGAGCTGACCGTCCAACGGACTCTTCACGGCATCAGCCTTGGCATGCTTCAGGGCGTCGATCTCCTCCTGAGAGATCTTCTGACCACCACCCAACTTGGCATCCTTTGCCTTCTGGATATCAGCCAGCAACTGCTTCTTGGCCTGACCACTCTTGAACGGGCGATACTGCTCGGGGTGCATAGCCAACTCGAAGAGCTCTTCATCATCGGGTCCATACTCCCATCCATTCTCATCCATCTCCTTGCGGAATCCGTCGAGAGCGTTCTCAAGCAACGTGTGAGGATCAGCATCAGTAAACTTAAGTCCCTTCTTCTCTGCC
>JAEEGF010379589.1_pt1 | contig 15364 bp, 8 predicted proteins | sample 9134171 | NCBI WGS metagenome assembly JAEEGF01 (sample SAMN16246542, study PRJNA631951) | gut metagenome | biome: gut microbiome; feature: rumen; material: AP-attached | host: Bos | place: Iran: Karaj | collected 2018-10 | reverse complement strand
AAGGTTCAAATTCAAAAGACAAAGTAATCAGATTTGACCACAAAGACAGTTTTAACGACAATCCGTTCCGCACAGACAATGTGGCATCCGAATCAGTATCAGAAGACGAACCGATTGAAGAAGATACGACAATAGATGAACTCCAGGAAGAAATTACTTCTCCTTCAGATTTCCTTTCAAACGAAGAAGAAACTTCCCTAAACTTCTCGGATAACGAAGTATATTCTGCAGAAGAAGCTGAAGAAAGCGACGTTACAGATGCAGAATCTCAAAGTGAACCTGTAATTACAGCCACAATCAGCGCAGAAGAAGCCCTTCTCCCGGCACTCGAAGAAGAACTTATCCACAGTGCAAGCCAGGAACAGGATCTGTCACTTATCATCGTCCGTATCGCAGGAATTCCAAACGATAATCCGGACTCAGCACAGGCGGCCTGCATTAAAAACTGTGTAAATGAACGCGGCTCTGCTTACCGTTACGGAAACGATGCCTACGCACTTTTAATCAAGGCTCTTAAACTCGATGATGCATTACAGGATGCAGAAAGCCTTCTGGAGCGTCTTGCGGCAAGTTTGCGTGACCAGGGACTGCCGGCAATTACAATCGGTATTTCTTCAAGAACAGAACGCTTAATCAGCGCCGACAGACTTTTGACAGAAGCATCAGAAGCACAGAAACACGCTTCTGACGATATGACAAGCCCGATCATTGCGTTCCGTGTTAATCCGGAAAAATACCGCAATTTTATTCTGAATAACTAGAATTATTGAATTGAATAATCGAATTGCCTGATTCTATTCTTTTTTGCCAAGATTTGAATCAGGATTGTCGATTTGAGAATTTATTGAATCAGAAAGAGTTTTTATCTCTGTACAATCCGGGAATTTTTCTATAAGGATTTTGAGATTCGTTTCTGCATCTTCCACTCGCCCGATAAAAATCAAAACATTTATGTAATTTACCAGAACTGCACTGTCTTCAGGAAATTCCTGCATCAAAACTTCATAGGATTTAAGGGCCTTTTCGGTATCTCCGCTCATTCCCTGGATATAAGCCAGGGACAGTTTTATTTCTTTATTTTCAGGATCAAGCTTGAGGAGATTTTCGTAGGCTTCTGTTGCATTTTTATAGTCTTTTGCAAGAGCATAGCAGCGCGCCATTTTATAATAAGCAGACAGTCTGAGCGACTTGTTTTTCATGGCGTATTTATAATACTCTGCTGCCTTGTTGTATTTTTTTAAGTCCGCATAGCCCTCGGCAATTGTAAAATACTCGGAAGCGATATTTTTTGTGATAATTGCACTTTCCCCCGGAACTTTAAAAGCATTGCTTGTCTGACACCCGGTAATTACCAGGAATGAGGCAAAAGCCATTAAGCTGAGAAAAGAGAAAAAAACTTTTTTAACTGGAGTATTTTTATTAGTCAAGGACTGTTGCCTCAATTTTTGCAAGCTGGTTTCTGTACAATTCGCTGATGCTGGCACCGTAGTCAGCAATCAGGCGTATAATATTACGAGGATTGTTTTTCTTGTCACATCCGTTAAGGCGGTCACCCGCATCACCAAGACCCGGCATAATGTAAGCCTTGCTGTTCAATACAGGATCGAGCCAGAGTGTATAACATGTACAGTTTTCGAGAGCACGTGTAACACGGAGACTTCCTTTGAGTGCACTGATTACGTTAAAGAACTTGATTGATTTTGGTCTTACACCGTTGGCCTGAAGATATTTTACAACAGTAACAAGAGAACCGCCTGTTGCGTTCATCGGGTCTGCAAAAATCAAATCCTTTCCGTCCAGTTCTTCAAGGTTGAAGAATGATTTTTTAAGGTCAAGGATGTATTCCATATTCGACTCATTTTTTGAGTCGTCACGGTTGATTTTGAACAGGGCAAAAGGTGTTACATATTTGTGGCTTGAATACTCTTCAATTTCCTTTGACATAATGATGCTTGGAAGCAATGCGCCGCGGAGCATTACACACATAACTGAGTTTTCAATTTTGTGATCGATGTCAGGGATTTTGTGCACGGCATAATTCTGCACGGGAATATTTACCGGAGTTTTTACAACGATATGACCTTTTTTGTCTTCATGCTGGTCAGTATATGCAAGTCGGAACAGCATTTCGTATGCGCGCTGAACATAATAAATAAATTCCTGGTGACCGGTTTCGATGTCACGGAGTTTTGAAATTACACGGCTTGCTTCCGCGTGGCTTCCTTCTTCTGTTTCAAAAGAGAAAACCTTGATATTCGGATGCTCTGCACAGATTCTCTGGAGTTCATGACCCATTTTGTCAAAACTCTGAACGATTTTATCATTATCCTGAGCTTCAAAATGTTTTAACGTATCATCATACATTGTTTTAAGAAGGTTGATATCTTCAACATCTTTTGGTGTAAGATAACCGTCCAGATCTTCTGCTTTAAGAATAATTTTTTCGTTGCTGTGCATGGTTGTCTCCTTTTATCTTGTCATCAATTTGATTAATTTATTCCATGTTAATGAAATATCAGTAATTATAATTTTTGAACCTGCTGTCTGCTGAATCTTGGCCGGAACAGGAAAAAGTGCCAGCTTGAGCATTGCACAAACTGCTTTTGCTGTTGCAGGGTTTGCAAGTTCAAGTTCCAGGCGGAGTGCAAAGGTATTTGCCTTTTTTGAATTAGTAAGGCTTCCGCACAGGGATGTTAAACCCATGTTTGAAACTTTTCCTAAAAAGACAGATACAAAAGCTGCCGGATTATTCGAATAGAATTTAATTTCGTTCTGAGGACAATCTGTTAAAAAATTATAGACCAGTTCTGAAATATTATGAGAGTTAGCGGCCTCAAGATTTTCTGATAAAACCTTAATCTGCCCTTCATAACGGACAAGCATTGATTCAGTATTTTGAGAAATGCCGAGAATTGAATTATCCGGACTTGTTACCTGAATTTTTTGTCTCGCGTTATCATAAACCGGATATGGAACTGCTGTAGCAGTCGAATGCCCTGGAGTAAAACCGTTCTTTTCTGAAAGAGCAGATTTTATTCCGATTGAAGGATAAGAGCCCTTGAGTGCAATCTGATAAGAGCCGTTACCGCCAGACGCAGAAACTGCCACATTCTGAGTTCTCGTGATTACCTTACTGGCATCATCTTTATTGATTCCGGCAAACTGCTCAAAAGCGTATGCCAGAAATTCCTGATTAGATTCAACAGGAATATAAATAAGCATTGGAGAATCAGGATCGATTAAATCAAGACTCTCCACATTGCTTACCTGTGGTGCACTTTTACATGAAAACAAAAGAGTAAAAAATAAAATAGCCTCTGCCAGAAAAAAAGCTCTGGCACAGAAAATTTTAGATTTTTTCAATAGCAAAACTCCACTGTTTGTCGTCTGCATCAATTGTTGCAGGAGAGTTGATTGAATCAGACCATTCCTGTTTTTTTGTAAGGGTTGAATTCTTAATCAAATCACCAAACATTTCGAATGCGGACTTTAAGTCATCATCTCCAGAAACCTGGAGTGCAATACTGTCAAGAACTGTAAGTCCCTTCTCTTTACGAAGGTTCTGGATACCGCGGATAAGATCGCGTACGTAACCTTCTTTTTTGAGTTCGTCAGTTACTTTTGTATCAAGACCGATTGTGATTGTACCGTCGTTAAGAACCTTGAGGTTTTCTTTTTCTGTACGTTCAACAATAATCTTGTCTGTATTGAGTTCAACTTTCTGACCATCAACATCGATTGTCACGGCTTTACCGCTCAAAATGTCTGAAATACTGCTTCCATCGAGTGCAGAAATTACACCGGCCGCAAGCTTCATCTTAGGACCGAGTTCTTTACCGAGTGTGCGGAAGTTTGCTTTTGCAGAATAAGAAACAAGTTCATCTTCGCGTTCGTGGAAAATAACCTTTTTAACGTTGAGTTCTTCTGCAATTGTATCCTGCATGTTTTCGAGAACCCTGCGTTCAGCCGCATCGCGGGTAACGAGTTCTGCGGCAGCAAGAGGCTGACGGTTTTTGAGGTTGAACTGGTTACGGAGGCTGTGTCCCATAGAAACTGCTTTCTGAACAACTGCCATCTTGAATTCAAGTTCTTCATCGCGTACGTTTTTGTTGTATGCCGGGAAGTCGCAGAGGTGAACTGACAATTTGTCGTTGTCAAGTTTGAGATTCTGCCACAACTCTTCTGCAAGGAACGGAATAAACGGTGCTGCACAAAGGGAGAATGTCTTTAATGCGCAGTACAATGATTCAAATGCCTGGATTTTATCCTGTCTGTCATTGTCCTTTGCAAAACGTTTGCGTGAACGACGGATATACCAGTTGTTAAGCTGATCGATAAAGTTTACGAGCGGATCAATTGCCGAACTCAAATCGTAATCATCGAGAGCATTTGAAATATCCTGAATCATCTTCTGGCTTACAGACAGAATCCATCTGTCCATAGGGTTTGCAGGAAGTTCTTTGTCAAATGCATGACCTGTGCAGACATAGCCGTCGAGGTTTGCATAGCTGATAAAGAAGTTATAGCCTGACCAGAGAGGAATGATAATATTCTTGAGGACTTCGCGTACACCGTTGTCGCTGTAACGGAGGTCATCTGCCTTTACAACAGCCGAGTGTGTAAGGAAGAGACGGATTGCATCGGCACCAAACTTATTGATTGCTTCTACAGGGTCCGTGTAGTTCTTCAGAGACTTTGACATTTTGCGTCCGTCTTCAGCAAGAACGAGACCGTTTACGATACAATTCTTGAATGCAGGTTTATCAAAAAGTTCTGCGGCAAGAATTGTAAGTGTGTAGAACCATCCGCGAGTCTGGTCCAGACCTTCAGAAATAAAGTCTGCCGGGAAGTGTTTTTCAAAGTATTCTTTGTTTTCAAACGGATAGTGGTTCTGAGCGTATGGCATGGAACCGGATTCAAACCAGCAGTCAAAGACTTCCGGAATTCGGTGCATTGTGCCACCGCACTTACATTTGATTGTTACTTTGTCTACATACTGTTTATGAAGGTCCTGCAGGTCTACACCGCTCTTTTCCTTGAGTTCTGCGCGGCTTCCGATACAGAGTTTCTCTCCGCAGTCATCACATCTCCAGATTGGAATCGGGTTACCCCAGTAGCGGTTACGGCTGATTGCCCAGTCGCGGCTTCCTGCAAGCCATTTACCAAAGCGGCCTTCCTTGATGTGGGCCGGCTGCCATTTAATCTGGCTGTTTGCCTTTAAGAGAGAATCATGCTGGTCAGCAACTTTAACAAACCATGAACCGATTCCGCGGTAGATGAGCGGTGAACCACATCTCCAGCAGTGAGGGTACTGGTGCTTTACAGCTTCTTTTTTAACAAGTTTACCTTCTTTCTTGAGGCGGTCCATAATGTCTTTATCAGCGTCCTTTACAAATACACCCTGGTAATCAGACACTTCTTTTGTAAATCGGCATTCTGCATCAATCGGTTCAACAAAAGGAACACCCGAACCTGCAAATACCTTGCTGTCGTCTTCACCGAAGGCAGGAGCGATATGAACGATACCTGTACCATCTTCTGTAGAAACGTAGTCAGCATTGAACATACGGAATGCACCCCGTTCGCATTTCTGGCCTGATTCCTTTTCGCACTCTGCAGCGTCCTTAAGATGTGCAAAGTACGGGAAAAGAGGTTCGTATTCGGCACCGATGAATTCCTTACCGGTGTGTTTCCAGATAATCTGGTAGTCTTCGGCATTTTTGTAGTAAGAAGAAAGACGGCTTTCTGCGAGAATGTAGAAATCACCGCTTTCTTTATCAAGAATCTTTACATATTCAATTTCCGGACCCATACAGAGACCGAGGTTTGAAGGCAATGTCCATGGAGTTGTTGTCCATGCGAGGAAGTAAGTTTTTCCGTTTGTAAGGTCAGGATCTTTTACCCCTTCCGGAGCCTTTGTTACCTTAAAGCGGATTGTAACGGCCGGGTCCTGTTTTTCTTTATAGCCCTGTGCAAGTTCATGAGTTGAAAGTACAGTTGCACAGCGCGGACAGTAAGGAAGGATGTATTTTCCTTCGTAGATGAGTCCTTTGTCCCAGAGTGATTTTGCTACCCACCAGATGGTTTCCATAAAGTCAGGGTTCATTGTTTTGTAGTCGTTGTCAAAATCAACCCAGCGTCCCATACGTGTGATTGTCTTGCGCCATTCACTTGTGTATTTGAGAACTGAAGCACGGCATTTTTCGTTAAAGTTAGCAACACCGTATGCTTCGATTTCGTGTTTTGAGTTAATACCGAGTTCTTTTTCAATGAGGTTTTCTACAGGAAGACCGTGGCAGTCCCATCCGAATCTGCGTTCAACACGCTTACCTTTCATTGTCTGATAGCGTGGAATAATATCTTTAATTGTTGAAGGAATAAAATGTCCAAAGTGAGGAAGTCCTGTTGCAAACGGCGGGCCGTCAAAGAAAATAAATTCTTCGGCACCTGAACGCTGGTCAACAGACTTTTTAAATACATCGTTCTTTTCCCAGAATTTTAAGATTTCTTCTTCCTGTTTAGGAAAGTCTGGTTTTGGATCAACTGGATTATACATAAAGACCTCTTGTAAAAATGAACTTCTTGTATTAATAGGAAATTCTTAAATTGCATAAAAATTATAGCGCAAATCACATATTTATTCCATATATATGACAAAATCAAAGGGAGAGAATTAATAAAAAAAATTGTTAAATACTATTTGCTTAAAAGCCTGAAACACTTAAGTTCAGGATTGTAAACTACACCAATATCATCGTCTTCTGTAGGGGCACGGCCTGCAATAAAGAATTTTTCAATAAGCTTAATGTAATAGGCTGCAACTTTATCATCAGGCCTTGCTTTTAAAAGCTCATTAAACTTATCAAGAGCGCTCTGATAGCGGGCATTGTCAAATTCCTTCATTGCTTCTTCCCAGCCGTCTATATAGGCAGCAAGGCTTCCGTCATCATTTTCTTTAAGGCCCATTGGTTCATAAAGAAGAATCGGAGTATTAACATTAACAACCTGAACTTTATCAAGCCTTCTGCAGAGTACATCAGGACTCAGCTGACTGCGGCTTGCCTGGCTGATAAGAATTCCATAGGTAGAATACTGTTTATTGACACCTTCAAGACGGGCGGCAAGGTTAACATTGTTACCCATCATAGTGTAATTCTTTTTATTTTCGCTTCCCATGTAGCCTGCAATCATCTCGCCGGAATTGATACCGATACGGGTAAATATTTCCTTGCCGTTTTGAACCATTGTAGTAAAAGCTGAATAGAGGTTATCGTCCATATAATCAGGCCTTGGCTTAGAAGCAATGAACTTAATTTCTTCATTCATTACTTTTTCTGCAGCCTTCATTTTTATGGCAGCCTTTACAGCGCGGTTGGCATGGTCACTCATTCTTAAAGGGGCACCTACAAGGGCAATGATCGCATCCCCTTCGTATTTGTCAATTGTTCCGCCCTCGCCCATAATAATATCAGACATTTTTGTAAGATAATAATTTAAGAGGGCAACGAGCTGGGAAGCAGAAAGCAGTTCACTGAAAGAAGAAAACTTTTGAATATCAGTAAAAATTGCTGTCATTTCTACACTGTCACCACCGAGTTTAAAACTGTCAGGATTTGCAACAATCTGATTTACAATGTCTTTAGAAAGACACTGGCTGAATGCATTTGTAATAATCTTTTTATCTTTGGATGCACTTAAAAAGCCAATCAAAATTGTAGAAATATAGACCAGAACTACAGACACCATAGGAACGCCTGCAGGAAGATAAGTGCAGGTAAAAACAAAAATAGAAAGAAGAATTAAAAATCCAAGGGCAATTATTATAAAGCCCAAAAGAACTTTACTGCCGGTTCCCTTAAGTCTGTTTGTTAAGAACACTAAAAGATAAGACAGTAAAAGAGCAAAAATTAAAGAATAATAAAAAGGGGTCTGACCGATAAAATCCTGATTTAAAACCTGATTTGCAAACGAATAATGCAGGCCAGGAAGCGGATACTGGGCTTCGTAAAGGTTAACGCCATAATCGGAAGTACTTGTAGCACAGGTTCCGACAATACAAAGGGCAGAAGCAAGTCTTTCCTTAAGGTCAGAGTAAAGGGAAGTATATTCTTCGATATACTCATCTTCTCCGTCTTCAGCCATATATTTTCTAAGCTGAACCAGGCGGTAGATATCTCCTATAGAAAGATAATTGTAATCGTTAAAGAGCATCTTAGGATACTTAATGATTACACTGCCGTCATCCGTTCTTGGAATTACTATATCTTTACGGCTACCGTCAGAAAGTAAAGCATCCTGAAGAATTATTTTTCTCTTTTCTGCAATAATCTTCGGATTGCCAAGCTTTTTTAAGAGGGCCGGCATAGTAAGCTGCAGATAATAGTTACCGTCAAATTTTACGATAGGATTAACCCTGCGGTAATAATTATCTGAATCAGGGTCTGCATTTACAAAACCTGCAGCCTGGGCGTGTTCAAGAAAATCTGGAATAGTAACAAGAACACCCGTATATTCACGGGTATTTGCATCCAGAGAATAATCAATGTTTTTTGCAAGACCTTTTTGATCCATTACTTCTTTTTCGTAATCGTCAATGTCGGTAAAATAATCAAAAGTGAAGTTAAGATAGGTAATATCAGAAGATGCAAGGGCAGCAGCCATAACTTCGTCCGGATAAAATGGTTCAAACTTATCGTTTACGGCTGCTCCGGAATTATCGATAAAACTTAAATCGAATACAACAGATTCAGTTCCAAGTTCCTGCATCATTGTAATGCAGTCAGCATACACATCCCTGGTAAAAGGAAAACTTCCTATTGTATCGATTGCATAATCATCAATACCGACAAGAATTACATCCTGACGGAGTTCTGTGGCCGGAAGCATCTTCTGAAACAAATCGGAAAATCTTGCATTAAGATTTGTAAAAAGCAGAAGAGAACTCAGGGCCACACATAAAAGAGGTATAAGGAAGGAAAAGATCCTGCGTTTATTCATCCAGCTCGCCTTCGGCCATTACATCAGAAGCGCGTGAGGCAGCTGTTGCAGTTCCCTTTCCTTTTTTAGCAAGTGAGCCGTTAAGGCCATTTTTGCTTTCAATCATGTCGGCAACAGAAGCTTTGACTGGGGTACGCAGGGTTACAATCTTGCCTTCAGCTGTAAGAAGAACAAGCTTGGAATTAACGCTAATATTTACTATAGTTGCATCGGAAACAGTCATGCCCGGGGTAAGAGGAACTTTTTTACCCTTTTCTTCAACGCTGGATACCTTTCCTACAACTGTCTTTACTTCGTAATTATCTGCAAAAAGTAAAGCTCCCGCAAACAAAGTTATTGCTAAAAGCAATGATTTTTTCATAAAAAACCTCCACGACTTGAATATATCAAAATATTATAACACGTTCTTCAGCAAATTTCAAAGACACACCCTGCACTCACAATCCGGCACATTGCATTACGGTGAAGGACATTCATAACAATATATTCCAAAAACTTTAAAATTAAATGAATAAAAATTCTTTTTTTAAGAATTTAATAAAAAAAATTCAAAATTTTTATCACTAAAATCTCCAAATTCAATTGAATTAAAGTTTTGTTAGTTATAATATTTTGTAATTGAATAAAAATCTATAAGAGTGAGAGTTTAATGAAACACAAAACACTATTTTTATTTATCTCTATAATCAGCCTTGTCTTTCTTTCATGTTCAGAAGATACGGAATCTTCTGCAGACGCTGCCTCTTACACAGTAACATTCGCGGAAGATGGCGGACTTATTCCCAGCCAGACGATTAAGGAAGGAGAATGTGTAGAAAAACCCCTCCTTACTCCTTCTAAAACAGGTTATACTTTTACGGGCTGGTATTACACAGATTCCTCCGGAAAAGAAAGTGAATATCCTTTTTCCATTGCAGTAACTTCTGATTTAACCATAAGGGCAAAATATACGGTTAATTCTTACATAATAGAATTTGATTCCAACGGAGCCTTAAACAACACCGGCAGCATGGGATCAATTATATGTGATTACGGTCTTGAATACAGTCTGCCGGAAAATACCTTTACCAGCGCCGGAGCATCTTTTCTGGGATGGGCCCAGACAGCTGAAAGCAGCGAAATTCTCTATACAGATGGTCAAACAGTTAAAAATCTTTCTAGCAAAGATAATGATAGAATTATACTTTATGCTATATGGCAGTTTTCAGATTATCATATTATAACTTACGAACTGAGTGGCGGAGAAAACAGTTCAAATAATAAAAGAAAATTTCTTGAATCTCAAGTTGTAGACATTTATGAACCAGACGCTGCCCCTGCCGGCTACAAATTTGACGGCTGGTATACAGATCCTGATTATAGCATCGAAAGCAGAACAACAGGCTGGCAGCCGGGAACTTACACAGACGATATAACCCTTTATGCCAAATGGCAGGCCCTGACCTATACAGTTACCCTTAACGACCGAGGCAGCACTTCTCAGGTAACAGTAGCCTACGATGATTACCTTGCAGACATAAGCGTTCCCGAACTTACAGGAGCTACTTTCGGTGGTTACTACAGCCAGCCCTACGGCGAAGGAAGCATGTACATTAACTCTGCGGGAAAAGGCATTGCAAAGTGGTCGCAGACTGAGGAATGTACACTTTACGCCCTCTGGACTTATGAAATCGAATACGATTATTCATATGTTTCTTCTGCAGCCAGCTATTTTAATACAAACCCTTCATCCTATACCGGTGCCAGAGAAATTACACTTTCTGCCCTAACTATGGCTAACGGCTGGCAGTTTGACAACTGGATAGATGAAAATGACCTGCCTGTAACAAAAATCGAAGCGGGATCCAGTGGTAAAAGAACTTTCTCAGCCAGAGTTTCCATGGTAAATTACAGCATTACCTATAATATGAACGGTGGCAGCTGGGTTAGCGGATACACCCCTCTTTACACTTTTAAAATAACAAGTGATGAAATCCAGCTTCCTTTAAAATTTGACATTTCAAGGGACGGATATACCTTTGACGGCTGGTACACAAGTGAAGATTTTTCTGAAACCAGCAAAATAGAAACAATAGCAAGTGGTACCTGTGAAGACTTTGTCCTATGGGCAAAATGGACAGAAGCAACAGAATAATTAAAGAATATAGGAGGCGTGACATGCAGATTTTGCCGTCGGCAAAACTGCGATATCGTGCCTCCTGCACGACCGCTAACGCGGAGTTTTATAGGGAGTAGACTATGAAAAAGTTTTTTAAAAATCTTGCAACAGCAGCATTAATAGGTCTGGCATTTAATTTTGCAGCCTGTAAGGACGAATCTGAAGACTCGGGCATCACTGTTTACTATAGCGTTGTCTTTAATTCCAACGGGGGAACTTCTGTAACCACTCAAAAAATTGCAGCCGGCAAAACTGCCACAGAGCCGGAAAATCCTGTAAAAAATGATGACAGCGGCCAGAATTACTTTGGCGGCTGGTATACAGATTCAGCTTTAAGCAGCAAATTCGATTTTTCAAGTCCCATAACTACGAATACTATCCTTTATGCCCGCTGGCTTAATGTTCCGGAAGGTTCTTTCCTGGTAACTTTTGAATCAAACTGCGATACAGATATAGAAAACCAGATTGTAGAAGAAGGCAAATGTGCAAGTAAACCTGAAGAAGCACTTACAAAAGACGGCTATGCCTTTTGCCACTGGCAGCTTTCAGGAAGCGATGAAGAATTTGATTTTGAAAACACTGCAATTACAGCCACTACAGAGTTAGAAGCAAAGTGGAATCATAGCGGCATTTATGAAGCGAATTTTGAAGACTCTTCCCTTTACTGCATGAATGTATATGAGTCCCTGGAAGCAGACAGCGAAAGCGGTGCCTGGTAGGAAGGTGATTATGAAGAAGTCTTCCCTTATTTTTACCCTCCTGCTCCTTGCTTCCCTGCCCTTACAGGCCTTGGATCTGGATGGCAGTGGAACCGAAGCCGCCCCTTTTAAAATTACCAATGCTGATGACTGGTCTACTTTTGCAAGCAATGTAAACAGCGGCATTAATGCTGATTCTTACTACGTGCTGACCGATGACATAGAAGTTTCAACTATGGCGGGATTACAATCATACCCTTTTAAGGGGAATTTTAACGGCAGGGGACATACCATTACTATTAATATCGAAACAAGCAGCGATGTTTCTGGGCCTTTCCGTTATGTAGAGGCTGCTACAATAGTAAATACAACAGTAACTGGTACAATTTCAACCAGTAAGATGAATGCGGGCGGATTTATCGGTAGGGCAATAAACAGCGGTACGAGTTACCTTATGAATTGCGTAAGCGATGTTACAATTAGCAGTACAGTATCTGGAGACGGCTCCCACGGCGGTTTTATTGGAGTAGAAGAAGGGTCAGCACAAGTATATTTTACAGACTGCGCCTTTACAGGAAGTTTACTGGGCTCTTCTACTACCTGCTGCGGTGGTTATGTTGGCTGGAGATCCGGTACCTGCTACTATGATTCCTGTCTTTTTGCTCCCTCAAAAGTTACTTTTAACACCTATGACTCCTATACCTTTACCCGGCGAAACTCCACCTCTATAAAAAACTGCTATTACACACAGGCTTATGGAACCACAGAAGGGGAAGATGCCTCCGGGATGACAAATGAAGAACTTTTAGAAAAGCTGGGTTACAACTGGGAAATAAGAGGTTCTAAAGTTCTGCCAATACAGGGAGAAAATCTGATTACCCCTGCCTTAGTCTCTGGCATACAGTCTTTTTACTCCTACAGCGGAAGCAATCTTTTACCAGAAGATTATACTGTAAAGCTTTCGGGCAGCCTCCTAAAAAAGGGCAGTGATTTTACAGAAACTATTCTGAACTCTGAAGGAAATACTGCTGACATGATAGAAAAAGACCATTACACCCTCGTTTTAAAGGGGGCTGGAGAGTATTATGGTGTAAAAAAAATCACGGTATATGTAACTTTTGTGGGGAGCGGTACCGCAGACAATCCTTATGAAATTGAAAGTATGCAGGACTGGAATGACTTTACTTACCTTTACAAATATTACTATTCTGCTTATGACAAAGATACAGATGGTCTAATTCATTTTCAGCTCACTAAGGACATAGATTTTGGCAGCGATTCTAATAATTTTACCAACATCACCACTTTTTATGACTATTTTGACGGGAAAGACCATACCCTTAGTGGAATAATTTATGGCACTCCGATTTTCGATACAGTTTCTGTAGGTGCCAAAATACAAAATCTTAGAATAGATAATACAACAATTGACCATGATCGCGAAGGCGGAAGCATTGCAGGAATCAATAATGGCAGCATTGTCAATTGCCATGTAAGCGATTCTGTTTATGTTTATGGCAATAATTCAATGCAAGGCGATGAGGCTTCTGCTACAAACTTATGTCATGGAGGCATTGCCGGCAGAAACAAAGGTACTGTAAGCGGCTGTACATCCGCTGCAACAGTCTTTGCAAAAAATGCCGGAAATTACTACTACGGGGGAATTGCAGGCTATAATAGTGGAACAATAGAATACTGTTTTTACAATGGTCCCAGGGTCTGGGCTCCTGACGATTATGGTGCAATTTCAGGTAATTCAGGCGGCACAATTACACTCTGCCTATATAATAGCAGTGATACAAATCTGGATGACAAAGGTGGAGGGGGTAGCAAAGCCTATCAGCTTACTAACAACAGCTCTTACTTTTCATTTCACCCTGATAACATGACATCTTACGGTGTAGTAAAGTCTGCATCAGGCATTCTTATTGTAGACGATACAATTTATGCCCCCAGTGGACAGACCTTATCAATTAAATTTGACCACAAAGGAAGCTCTTATAGCACTTCCCTTATATGCTACTATAAATACAAACTTGATGGTACAAAAAAATCAGGCCAATGTAATATTAGTGATGAAGCTGTTTCTTTTGAAATGCCTGCTGCCGATACAGCTTTATATCCGCTATATGAATGGAATGGAAGCGGAACAGAGGAAGCCCCCTATGAAATTTCTACTTTCGAGCAAATGGGATTTTTAGCAACCCTGGTTAACAATCTTGGAAAAACATATTCAGGCTCTTATTTTATACTTGAAGATAACCTTGAAATGGAATCCAGCGAAAACAATTACACTGCCATAGGCGGTTATTACGATGGAGCTCTATGGGAATTTTGCGGAACTTTTGACGGTAACAACAAGACATTATCAGGAATCAACATCAGCAAAAGCGGAAGCAGTGACTCAGACAAGTATCAGGGGCTCTTCGGAATAATCGGAAGCGGCGGTTCTGTAAAAAACCTTACTCTAGAAAACAGTTCAATAAATGCCTACTTTGCAGCAGGTGGAATCGCAGGCCTTAACTCAGGCAGTATTGAAAACTGTAATGTAAAAAGCGGTGTAAAAATATCTTCTGACACCTACTCTTCCTGCTATGGAGGAATTGCAGGTTATAATTACGGCAGTATTGCTTCCTGCACATCAGGAGCCACCGTGTCAAATACTACTGCCGCAGGGGGAATTGCAGGCTATAACAAGGAAGGAAGCCTTTCTGACTGCCTTTACATTGCCTCAGGCTCTTCTTCCATAACATGTTCAAGTTACGGGGGAAGCATAATCGGCCATGATATAAATGGAACTTTAAGCAGCAATTTCTACATAAAATCAAATAAAAAAGGAATCGGCCAGGCCTCATCAGCTACGGACTATGCTCAAGCCTGTCAGGCATATGCCATTAACAGTGATGTTGGGGATATTTCATTTACAGAAACTTCAGAAGGATTTACCTATAACTCAGGCCTTTATGCAGCCAGTGGCAGCAGTATTTCAATCAGCGGCAATCTTGAAGCTTCAGCAAGTAAAGTCTTAGCCCTGTACTCTGAAAATAATGAAAGTTTCGCCTTTGAAAGCCAGGCTGATGGACTTTATTCTTTCACCATGCCTGCCTACGATGTTTTTGTAACAAATCTGGCAAGGGTAGATTTTAACACTATGGGAGGCTCTTCCATAGACAGTCAGTTCATTAAGCCAGGCCAAAAAGCCACCCCTACAGAAAGCCCGCTTATTTCAGGTGGCCTGGTATTTGAAAGCTGGTACACAGATTCAAGTTTTGCAGAAGTTTTCGACTTTAATACAGAAATAAATGAAAATCTTACCCTGTACGCAAAATATGTAGAAGGAATTAACATAAGTGCAAAAGAAGACCCCTATACCAGCGGCACTTATTACACGACTTTCTATTCTTCTTCCAAAAACTACAAGGCAGATTCTAATACAGAAGTCTATTATGTAAGTGATTTTTCTGAGAATAAAGCCTTTATCGAAAAAGAAGAAAGCAAAATCATAAATGCC
>JAEEGF010264005.1_pt1 | contig 15365 bp, 14 predicted proteins | sample 9134171 | NCBI WGS metagenome assembly JAEEGF01 (sample SAMN16246542, study PRJNA631951) | gut metagenome | biome: gut microbiome; feature: rumen; material: AP-attached | host: Bos | place: Iran: Karaj | collected 2018-10 | reverse complement strand
GTTTCCGCAGATTTCCCGTACCTGCTCGTTCCACGGAGCAAGTTTCTCAAGTTGATCATCTGACATTTCTTTGCTTGGTCGTTGTTCAAGTACATATTTGAGATATTCATAAAGATTGAGATTATATACCTTTGCCATCTCAACCATTGTGAGATATTGATGCTCTATGAAAGAAAAGATTAATGTTTTTAACAAAAATAATCCCTACTTTTGAGTCATTAATTATCTTTGTGAGATATCTAAGATTATAGATGAAACATTCTTCTTTTCTGCATTTGGGCAATCATATAAATCATTCAGCATGCTTTTTAAAATTTAATATACTATTGTTAATAAGTATTTTTTGTATCTTGTCTACACACACTTTTAATAAACCTGAAGATAATATAGTACAAATTACAAACGAAAATGTTGCGCCCACAACTGAATTAATTTTTTCATATACATTAAATATTCCCATACAGAATATACCATGTACCAGATAAACATAAAATGAATAACTATCTATCACTTCAATTACCTTATTTTTATTTAGTACTTCTATAATTAGGATTTTTTTCTTTTTCAAATATGACAATACAACCACAAACCATATTCCAATTATGGGGTGAGATATTAATACAAATTGTTCATAATAATATGTTCCATCGAAAAACTTGTGAGTAATTAATCTTCCCGCTAACGTGAATAAAAATAAAAGAGTAAATATCATCATTATTCTATTATCAATCTCATCTAGCCACTTAATCTTTCCTGTGAAATATCCTATCATGAAGACTACAAAATACGATATCACAATATATTTTGAAATTATAATAGAGATTATTATTCCCACAAAAATGGTTGTTATAATTGCTCTATCAAAATGGTGTATACAAGTTGAAATTCTCTGAAGTATTGGCACTAATAAATAGCACAGCATTATTACTGTTGTAAACCATAATGGTCCAAGGCTGCCTATACTGAAAAAGAATTTTGAAAAAAATTGTTGATTTAAAAACAATAATCCCTCAACATCAAATAGATATGCAATAACGGTGGATGCAGATATATGCTCTCCAACAATAATACTTGCAATAATAATCACCACTGAAACAATTATTGATGGTAACGCAATCTTTATCACTCGTTTAAAATACCAATCATTGAAATCAGATACTATTTTTTGTCCATACAAATAACCTGAAATAAAAAGAAACAATTCCACACCACAATTAAAAAACATTCCTAGCGAATCATGTCCAGGTACAAAAGAATAATATTTTATTACATGGCACAGTACAATAAAAGTCATCCCTAAAACTCTTGATAATGATATTGTAGAATCTCTATATTTTAATGAATCGTTCATAATCCCCCCAACATTAACGTCATTTATTTTTTACTCTTAAAAATGGAATATATCGGTCAAATAAAAATACAACCGGTATTTCAAATATGATTATACATATCGCAATAATAAATCCGGCAATAATATTTCCATTATACAAGTTTGGAAATTTATATAGCAATAAATACATAACCAACTGATGGGTTCCCATTATCGTCAGTGTGTGTAAACCCAACTCTTCCAATAATCTTGAATTAGAATTGTATGCAACTCCTAATATAAAAATAGTCCCGCTTATTCCTCCAACAATCAATGTTACTGGATTTTTTATTGAAAATGAAAATATATCATTTCCTGCAATTTTTATATTTAACGCAGCAACTATAACTGTTACTAACATAGCAATACTTGTGATAAGAAAACTCTTATATTTGTCATTCTTAAAAAACTCTTTTCCAAGGAATCCTATCATAACAAAAATAAAAGCTACAAATGCTCTTCCAATAACTATATGATAATGAATGCTATTTGAGATAACATCACTTATAATTAGTGCTCCGACAATAACTACCACAATTACATTAATCAGTATGTTCTCAAAATTTCTAAAATACTTTATGTATATAAATAACCCTAAACTTCCGAAAAACATCGCTATTAAGAACCAATCTGCTCCGACATTACACTGGAAAGTAATCATGTTATATATACCTTTTTGAATGCTTTGATTCATAAAGGCAGCTTTCCAAATTATAGCTATTGTCTCAAAAAACACATAAGGAATTATAAGTCCATATATACGTTTTTTTAGCCAATCTAAAAAGGATTTATCTCTCCATTTTATTTCATCAAATAAGACTCCATGTATAATAAAAAAAGCCGGCATATGAAATGCATATATTATTTCCTGTATGCAAACATATATTTTCTTTGAATAATCTGGATTTAATACTATCAAAATATGTCCGACAACAACAAGCATGATCAAATATGCCTTTGCAACATCTATATATTTTACTCTTTCCTTATCCATACTATCCACTCCTAATTATGTCCCTTACGTAATTCTTTACCTTTTATCATTCTGTTGTCGGTTTCAAATCAACCCCCACTATCTCCGGTGGATTATTAATTCTTGGGATATATGCATACTCATCTCCCAATCCTGCTGATAATATACACGTTGCATATTTCCACTTATATACTCCCTTTGCATAAGGGGGATTAAAACCTATATACGGAGCAAATAAAGGCCCTATAAATGGGAGTACAATCTGTCCTCCATGATAGTGCCCGGAGAAAACAAGATCAACAGGATAATCATTATATCCCCAATCCAACCATGTAGTAGGAATATGATTTATCAGTATCTTGTATCTATTTGTATTTTCAAAATCATCAAAGAATTTTAATTGACTATTCTTTTCATCCTCAGAAGTTACTGTCATTCCGGGAATGCGGTAATAACCCATATATCCACCAATTCGAAGCTGATTCCCATTTATATCCACATCTACATAATCGTTATCAACAACTATTGCACCGGCGTCAGTAAGAATCTTTATTAAATCCTTATCAAAAGAATTCATAAATGCATATTCATGATTTCCTAATCCGTAATATACCGGCGCAATATCAACAAGTGCCGTTATAAGATTTGTAACTATATCTGTTCTCTCATTTTCTCTGTTCAACATGTCTCCTGTCATTACAATGATATCCGGATGCTGTTGCCTTACTTTTTCAATCAGCTTAGAATTGTGCTTTCCAAACTGTGCGTTGTGGAGATCGGTAAGTTGGAGAATTCGAATATCAACATTATTATTTGTTTGTATACCATAATTATCCACTACTAATCTTTTATTATAAATGTGAATTACCATTGCACAGATTATTGCAAGAAAAATGAATATAATTGCTTTCACTGTACTATTAATTCCTTTATTATCTTTTTTATATTTTTGCATTTGAATGATTCTTATCCCAAACTCCATTATCTTTTTATTCTAATAAACAATCTTCATTTTCTTGTCATTTATTACTTTCAAACAATGATCTTTCATATTCGATATCCTTTTTTTCTTGTATGATTATTAAAAAACAGATAATCAAACTTCTATTCTCCATTTTTTGACTTATCATTACTGGTCTCATTAATATTTATCAAGTATTGTTTTACTTCATACATAATTGGAACAAGTGGTAATAAATACAATAGAATCATATTTTTCATTTTTTTGCTATTTGAGAACTTTACACTTTTCCTAACCTGTCTATTACAACATACTTCAAAAAGACAAATCATAATTTTAAATTGAAGATTTAAACTTGCTCCCCTTGCATTTTTAAAATAATCATCAATAACATAATCTGTATTCTTCCAAACTACTCTAAAAAAAATATCATTATCACAGCCGATTATCTTTCCAATCTGATCTACACTTTGTTTTGACCATTCAAATAATTTTTTTTCAAAATTTCTTGATGCAGAATCATTCGTATAACAATAATAATAGTCAACGCACGATAGCACTCTTATACTTTTACAATTAGAGATATATGTAAGATTAAAAAAACTATCTTCCCCTCTTTTCATTTCATCATCAAATAATATATTATGGTCCAACAATATCTTTCTTTTATATCTTTTTGAACACATCAATCCTTTTGGTACATCAAGCATTATCTCGGGACTCTTTCTAATTTCCTCCAAACTTATATCCAGAGCCTTTTCCTTACACATTTCTATACTTCCATCTATCTGCTCACAGTAATATCCACTCGCAACAAAATCAATGTCCTGCTGGCTCATAAGATTTTTCAGGTAGTCTCTTGATACATAATCATCACTATCAACAAATGTTATATAGTCTGAAGATGATATTAATATTCCCGCATTTCTTGCTTTGGACACGCCTTCATTCTTCTTATGTCTCACTTTTATTCTTCTATCTTTTCTTAAATACTCATCACACATCTGTGGGCATTTATCCGGCGACCCATCATCAATCAGAATCAATTCAAATTCTTCAAATGTTTGGTTCAATATCGAATCTAAGCATCTATTTAAATATTTTTCAGCCTTATATATTGGCACAATAACTGATATTTGTGGATTCATTATACTATACACTCCTCCCCTATCATCTATTCAGTAAAAACATTAATTTCATGTAAAGTCTACCTTTCCAATTATATATTCCATAATTCCATGCTTTTCCCTCAAAAATTAGAAACATTGATTTTTTCCGCACCTGATTATACCTTTCGTTAACTTTTCTATCAGTCTTTCCATATTTCTTCCACTTTTCAAGTTCATATGTCAATTTCTGAACAGTATTCTCTCTCCATTTTTTTTGTTTCATTTTTTTTGTATAGTAATATCTATCTATTAATGCCTCTCCATAATCAATTCGTTTTTCATTAAATTTTTTTCCCATAATACTATCATCTCTTTGAAGATAAAAATAGATTACATCACTAATACAAACAATCTTTTTACTCATTCCTACAACATAATGAAATACAAACTCATCTTCATGTTGCTTACCAAGAGGGAAAGATATTTTTTCAAATATCTCTTTTTTATACAACTTGCTACAAGCTACCACATAGTACCCTCCTGTTTTTTTAATAACTTCATCTACAAATTCGTCTCGTGAATATGTTATCTGCTTTTCTATTTGAAAAGATATCTTCTCATCTATGGAATTACCTGTCTCATCTACGTGTATATAATTCCCCATAACAATATCAGCTTCTTCTTTTGTTATACTAGAATAAAGCAATTCAACCATCTGTGTAGAGACGTAATCATCACTGTCTACAAAGCCGATATAATCACCTTGTGCATATTTAACTCCGACATTTCGTGCATCAGACAGTCCTCCATTCTTCTTATGAATTACTTTTACTCTCGCATCTCTTTTTAAATACTCATCACATATTTGTGGGCATTTATCCAGTGAACCATCATCAACAAGTATAACCTCAATGTCCTTATATGTTTGATTTAAAACAGAATCAATGCATTTTCGAAGATACTTTTCAACATTATATACGGGAATTATTATTGAAACTTTTGGCATACTCATATTATCCTTCCTATTTTCAAATCAACTTTTCTAAAATTTCCATATTTGACTTATTAACCATTCTGATTTGCTCCAAACACTTTTCATCATTATACTTTTCGTTTTTCTCCAAATAATCCGTTATCATATCCGCCATTTTTTTATCATCTGATATACATAGATTGTCTGTATTAATAATTGCCTTAATCTCTTTGCCTCCCAAAGTATTAGTTGCGACAACCGTTTTTCCTAAAACCAAAGCTTCAAGAATAGATATTCCAAATGATTCAATTCTACTCGGTTGAACATACAAATCTGCTTTTACCATATAGGGATATGGATTACTTTTCATGCCTACAAGTATCATATATTTATCTAATTCCATATCACTTATAAGTAATTTAATGCTATCCATTTCCGGTCCATCACCAATTATCCACCATCTAACATTATCATATCCTCTTCGAACAATATTTGAACAAATATTAACCGCAATATCAATGCCTTTTTCTTGTGACACTCTTCCCACTGTTACTATATTATATTTTGAATCATCAAATACCTCTTCTACAGGTTCTTGAGCTAGTCTTTTTATTTTATCTATATCTATCAGATTATGTATTGTAATAATCTTATCCTTATATTTTGGTACAAATAGCCTTAACGAATCGGCTTGATTTTCAGATACTGCTATAATAGAATTACTTTTTTTATACCCTATATAATCGTGATACACATGGCGCATAGCTCCGTGATGATAATACATTAAATACTTTTCCGCTTTAATGGCTTTAACTGTTATTTCCGCAACTATATCATTGTATATTATAGCTGTGTCATACTTTTCATTCCCCATCAATTTTTTTATGTACTTTATATACAATTCATTTTCAATTTTACGAATAAATGGAATAATCCACATCATAAGTTTATGAACAATAGAAGGATTATCTGTTTTTTCTGTCAAATGAAACAATCTATTGTATTTATATTCTGTGCCGAATGAATATTTTTTTTCTCTATCAACAACTATTAATCTACAATTTGGATTAACGCTTTCCTTCAAATCTAATTCTGCATGTGTAACAAGTAATGTAACATCATATTTATCATAATCAAAAAAATTAAGAAGGTTAATTAATGCTGTTTCAATCCCACCAATCCACAATGCTTTTGTTACGAATATTATTTTTTTCTTCATTTTTTTATCTCACAACCTTTCTTAATAAAGGTATTTTCGACATAAATGCAACCAACAAAAAACAAATTATGTACAATAATGTTGTAATAACAAAAGGCATTATTAACACTGATATATATGTTGGTTTAATTCCAGTTAATAGGAATACCACTTCTAACACTATCGCATGTGCAAAATACATTCCCATGCTATGTTCAGACAGTTTAAAAATCACTTTCTTTATTGAATCCGAGAACATACCACTATGAATACAATTTAGCCCCCATAAATAAATACCAATAGAACAAATAATTACATTAGGTGATTGATAAACTGAAAAAAATTCATTTGTCTTTCCACAGTGTATAGAATGTACTGTAGTTGCAATACAAGAAAAAATAATTAATAACAGTGATAAAAAATACAATCCTCTCTGAACATTAACTGATATTTCATCCTTATATATGTATACATAATATCCTAACAAATAATATACTGAAAACCCTAACACTATTTCAAAATTCATTTTTCCTAGTATCAAAGAAATCGTTTCTCCAATCAACGGCAACTTAACCCCATATATCTTTAGACTCAAAAATATAATTGATAACATAATCCAATATTTTGTCGTTTTTTTGTCTTCAGATATTTTGCGTAAAATAGGTGTTGCAATGTACAATCCACAAATCATAAAAACAAACCATAAATGATATGGACCAGTAATAATATTAACTAAATACATTTTCCAGTTTAAAGAAATAACGCCTGTCATCTTATAGTCATTATAAATGTACAGAATATTCATCATTACTGACCAAAAAATAAATGGAGCCACTAATCTCATTATATATTTTTTATAAATCTTAGCAGTTGTCATTTCCTTTGATGAGTCCAAAAAAAAGCGTCCCGATATCATAATAAAGATAGGAACATCCCAAGTAACCGCCGCCATTAAACAGTTTAGTACTATCCCATCAAAACTATCTACCAATATATTATGAACCTCCATTCCACATACATGTGTTAACATTACAAAATACATTGAAATAATCCTTAAAACATCAAATTCTATTTGTCTTTCATTCTTCATTTATACACTCTCTCAATAAATACTATTTCTCAAAAATTGATCTATCGGACAATAAAACTTCAAATACATTTCTTATTTTATAATACAATAACTCCATATCGTTTATCTCATTTGAATCATTTATACATATAAACTTGTGTTTTTGATTAACAATATCATTACACAATCTTTCAACGGATTCTTCTGTAAGTGATTCAACCCAATTATCAACGATATACGGCATAAACTTACCACTAGCAATCTGCCACCAAAGAACTACCCACTGATTCACGTTATCACTTGTTCTAAATTTATCTCTACATGTTGAATCCATTTTTTCGAATTCAACATCCCATATTTCTTCAAAGGTACTTTTAAGATACGCAGCGGGTGCATGCAGATTTTTAAATCCTGTAAAATAGTCAGGATAAAGAGTCTGCAATAATAGAGTTCTCAAATTGTCCTTCCATCTATATTTTGTTGATATATATTTTTTTCTAAACCTTTTTACCGATTCTCGCTTTGGAAAATGGGCATTTACTATTCCAAGATCATTTACTGCTGCATGCTGCCATGTTCCTATATTTCCAACCAACTCTATCGGAACTTCACCACCATATGTACACGGGAGATTATCTCTGAAGAAATCATCTTCTTTAAATGGTCTTAACATAAACATGTCATCATTGAAGTAAACAAAATGTTCACTCAATCCCGGAATTCTATGAATGTTCATTTCAATAGCATGTGAACTGAATGTTGGCAAATACTCTTTCGGAATAAACTCATCATGACGAACTATATGGAGTTTTGGAGAATTCACGTCAAGAAATTTGGGAATATGTCCCCACGTTACAAAATGTATCTTTCTAACCCATGGTGCAAATTTTTCTACAGATCTAAACCAATAAGGTAATAATCCCCAATCCCTATATCTATTGTTTGAGTTGTTCTCATTTTCAACAGCAACTGCATATTTATTTTTTTCCTTCAGCCATTCCGAGTCATTGCCATCAACCCACAATATTACAAAATCTATATCCATATATAACTCCCTTTTTATCTCTTCTGTACAATGCTAATAACTTTTTTAACCGGTTTTAACAGATCAAAAAAAGAGCATCTAACATCTATGGCCTCATATTTTTCTGTCTGCGTATATGTATGAAGACCATCAATCCTATATCTATCGAACTTTACGTCTTCCGCTAGTAATTCAAAAATCTTCTTTTCCCCATACTGATTACCATTAATCTTAACTTCGTTAATGGCAATCCCATTACCGTAACTATCTATACTGTTAATTTGAGACGGTCTGTATAGTTTGTTATCTATTACAAAATATTCTCCTGCGCCTCTATTTTCAAATTTATTGTACTCATCCCAAAATAGCTTAACTAATACAACTTTGCCATCCCTATCTTTTTTTAACCAAAAGGGCTTTGGAATAACCGCTTCCGAACCTTTAACAGGAAAAAAAGTAATCATCAGATACTTCTCATCTATTTTATAAACACTCGTGTCGACTGCATGGTCATTAAGTACTGTTCTAATTTTTTCCCATTCATAAGGAAACTTCTTTGCAACATACAAGTCTACTGTATTATTCGCACTTGATTCAGGAATCATATACCACTTATCTTTTTCTTTAAAAACAAACGGATATGAAAGATGATATTCTTTTTCCAAAATAATACTAGGCTCACTAACTTCTCCGTTCTCAAATAACTCTATTACTTCAATAACTCCTTTGCCTTTATGGCAAGCCTCATAAAATAAAAAAGTTTTACTTCCTTCTTGTACTAAAATTGGATCAGCCTTCCAATAGTCCTTACATGATTTCAATTCAATTTCCGAGTCGAAAAATCTCTTGTAAAAAATAGAGTCTTTTTCATTATTTTTTTTCCTAATAGCTATGGAAAAATAATTTGGATTCCAAAACATTTTTTCCAATAATGATTTTTTCAAAACACTTAACCCCTTCTACTATTAATAATTCCTCTACGCTTCAATGCTATAGCAACCGAATGTCGAATGGATATATATATTTTTTTCAAACAAAAATATATTGGTTTCTTATTACAAAGTAAATACACATCTTTTTTTTGTTCATCTACTATTTCTATTTTGTGACACTTTAACCACGTAATAAATTCTTGTTGAACACTCTTTATTTCCTTCAAATTAGAAACATATATTTTTTCTCTCGCCCATGTTAAATATAGTTTCAATATAATATAATCTTTCTGTTCTTTTACGCCTTCTTTATTGACACTATTTAATAAAGTAACAATGGAATCTTCTAATACATCCGCCAAATCTGATAATTGAGGTATTTTCAATAATCTACGACCAGCATTCCCCTCATCTTCAGCTTGTCTATAATTATAAATAATATTTTCATTAAACATAACATAATTACAATGCGACAATATACGAAATGTCATCTCCAAATCTTCGTAATAAAACATATCCGTTCTAAAGTATAGATTATTTTTTTCAATTACTGTTTTCTTTATTATTTTGTTACAAATAGAACTCAAACAGTTTTCTTCAAACAATTCTTTAAGCTGTAAAATCCATGCATTTTTATCCAAAATCACATTTTCTTTTGGTCCCAATTCATCCCTTCTATAACATTTTCCGTTGTAATAATAATCAAATCCCATTCCAAAAATCACCATATCTATCGTTTTGTAATGTAATAGATTATTCAGCACCTCTTCCAACCTATATGCATTAATTGTATCATCTGCATCTAAAAATAAAACATACTCTCCCATAGCCTTTTTCAATCCAGTGTTTCTTGCCGATGACACTCCACTATTCTTTTGGTATATATATCTAATTTTACTATTCCGCTTCACTATCATTTGACACATTTCTGCTGTAGAATCAATAGAGCCATCATCAACTATTATAATCTCATAATCATCTCTATCTAATATCAATATACTATCAACACAATCTGTAATATAATCTTTCCCATTATATATAGGAATAATAAAACTAAAATTAACCATAAAACCTCCCAGAAATCTATTATACTTGCCACATGAATCTGTAATTCAAATAATCATCAACTGAATAACTAATATGTACACTTAAGCATGTCTTATAATAATACCAAATCAATATTACAGTTATTATCATTACAAATATTCTATTGCTCTCCTCATCAAATGGGAATATTGCAACACCTGCGTCTTTGTTCATTTCCACTTTTCCCTGCTGCTTATAAAAAATCATCGGAATAAAAAGAATCAAGAACTGAAGATAATAATCCGCAAATCTGGTAAATACATTATCAAATCCAGAAAACATCTGAATTATGGCACCTACAAATATTATATTGAATAATTGCTCGAATCGCTTTTCCCTAAAACCTTTTAACAGTAATCCACACAATAATATAAGTACTATGACAAAAAATCTACCACCTAAAATAGTATTAACATTTGCGTCAATAAATTCATTATCGTAATATGCATCAGAAACGTTCTGAACAATTTGATTTCTAAAAGCATATACTAGCACTGATACTATTACATATACAATAAGGTTTTCTCTTTTCAATTTATTATTTGCAATAATATATGCAGGTAAAAATACAAGTGCAGGAAAATGAACAAATCCTGCAAGTAGTGTTACCACTATAAATGCTTTCGGCTTTTTTTCAAAAATCGCTATCATAGAAAACAAAAGTAATGACATTGCAAATCCTTGCTTAATTGCCGAAAAATCGTATGTAATATAAAATGACATACAATTAAATATTAAAAAACTAAGCCACGGTTTAGGTGAATAATAGTATATAATTATTGCAACTGAAACTTGTGTTATAATTGCAATAATTATCAGGAAAATTTGAAAATCTCCATTCGTTACAATGGATATGAATTTGCTTAACCATTGAAATCCAGCATTTCTTCCATTACAAAAAAAATCTTGATTAAACCATCCACTTTTTGTTTTTCCATACATATAATAACCACTTGCATATTTACGTAAATCACCTGTAAGATACATGTATCTAAAGCCACACACAAAAAAATGCAAAAAAGCTATTATTCCAATATATCTTTTTCTCTTTTCCTGTTCTTGAGGCAGTAATAACCCTAAAGTAATTACCGCAATTACTATAAACCAATATATTGTTACTCCCATTTGCCTACACCTATTATAAAAATGTTTAATTTATTATTCTGATTTAATTTCTAACTGCTCTTCAAGAAAACTATTACATCTCACAAATGGGTAAAATAATCGTCTTCTAGTTAATAATCTTTTTAAAAAACTCTTCATTTTTACTTACTCTATATCTTTTATTAAGACAGTTCTTTTTTGCCTTTATTTGTGAATATATTTTTTCTTGATATCCGGAATCATCTATAATCTCTTTAATACCCAAATACAATCCATCCTCTGTATCATCAGTAATAAGTCCCATTTCAGAATCTCCCAACAATTCACTCATTCCACCACAAGGTGTTGTAATTACTATTTTTCCAAGTATCAATGCTTCCTGAACAACAGTACTGCTCCCCTCATATTTAGAAGAGCAAACCACATAGTCAGCTTCTCTTATCCATGGATATGGATTTGCTTCAAATCCTTTCAATAAAATGTACTCTTCCATTCTATTTTCTTTAATCTGATTATGTAGATTTTTATATTCAACACCGTCCCCGACAATAACAAGTGAAAACTCATAACTATCATTTTTCAACTTAATACATGTGTCTATCAGATGACTATAATTTTTCTCCTCTGACAATCTTCCTACCGAAACTATTTTTTTTCCTTTTCCATTAAGAGGCCATTCAATCTTTTCCTTGCTTTTTTCTATTATCTCTTCTTCATCAATAACATTATTTATCACAACCGATTCTATACACTCTCCATACACTTCATCAAAGCTTTGTTTCACATCTTCTGATACGCAAACCACTTTGTCATAGTGTGAATAATAACCAGCTGTCTTTTTATCTACAATACCTTTTTTCTGCAAATCACAATGTACCCATGCAATCTTCTTAGCTCTTTTATTAGTTGAAGCCGCCAATACTTTTGTTGCCTCACATTCAAGATAGGCTACTTCTATATCATAATCATCTTTAATGTACAATGGATATGTCAACTTGAATTCTGTACATAATCTGAACCACAATCTGGAAATTTTCATAACCAATTTATTTTTGCATTTCAATATAGATCTATGCCTAATTCCTGAAGATAAATACTTTCTATAATCGCAAGGGTTAACTGTATGTACAGTAATATCAAACCTTGACTGATCCATATTATTAACAAGATTGCATAATACTTTTTCAGCTCCTCCACCAGAAAGTTCTGGAATAAGAAATAATATTTTTATCATTTATTTCTTCCCTCTTTGTTCAAAATCCTGATTATATAATCCACATATTTTCTCAGCAAAAATATTTGAATCGAATCCTTTTTTTCTAATTGCATCCATTACCAATTCCTTTGGTGCCCGTTCCATAGAAATGGCATTTTCAATTGCTTTAATCCACATCGAAGTATCATCCGATAAATTTAACCATGTTACTCTTCCCAAGTCAAAATCTACCTCGTGTGAATAAGTATCCGCAGATACACAGGAAAGTCCTGCCGCTTGCGCTTCTATCATGACAAGGGGCATCCCTTCATATTTAGATGGGGTAATAAAAGCACTCGATTTTCTAAGTAATGAATCAACATCATCTCTTAATCCCAATAATTTTATGTAATCCTTTAAGTGATATTCATTAACAGCTTGAACAATATTTTTTTTATACTCCTCATCATCCCCATCTCCGACAAGAAGAAATCTGATTTTTTTATTTTTATTTTTAAGCTCTTTTGCTAATTCTATTAAAAAAATGTGGTTCTTTAATCCGCAAAATCTTGCAACATTAATTACGTTTCTCCATCCATCTGTCTCACAATAATCTCCACCTTCTTCTTTGTAATAATTATCAAGGTATTTTGAGATATCTACAGAATTATATATTAAGTGATAAGACTTTTTTTTCATAATCTTTTTTCCAAAAAGAAACCTTGCCGCCCAAGTTGAACACGCAATCTGTGTTGTTGAAAAATGTATTATCAAGAATCTCATTAAATTGTGATATAACTTACGAGAAATAGTATATTTAGGTATTATTTCGTGCCCTTCTCGCCAACTATGTGCATGTACAAATCTACACGGCACTCCAGCTAACCAAGCAATAAAAACTGTTAATCCGCTATGAAATAACTCATGAGCATGTACAACATCATAATTTCCTTTTTTCATTATCCTATACATCTCAATACTATATTTAATTGGTTGTTTTCTACTCTTGTATGATAATTCAATAAAATCACCTCCATAAGATTCTATTTCTTGTCTAAAAAAGGCATCTGGTTTATCTGAAGTAAAATCAATCTGATAAATATCCTTATTAGCTTTTCTGAGTAAATGCATTATTTGATTTTCTAATCCCCCAACATGCATAGATCCAGCAACCATTAATATTCTCACAACTTTTTCTCCCTATTAATCATGAATATTTTTTTTTCCAATATTTATAGATAAAAAAACCGGGAACCAAACAAATCGCTTTTAGCACCCTATATTCCTTTTCATTTGTTAGTATTCTCAAAGGACTAAACTTTGCAAAAAAGCCATAGCAATCATATAGCATTGCATTTTTAATTCTAAGTATAAAATAATTTTTTTTATCCATGTTCAAGACTGAATTAAGCATTCCTCCAAGTGGATTGTTAATCCTCAACTTTTTACCTGACTTTGTCAATCCTCCCTCTAAATACTCACAAATATATATTACCCTATTAATATAGATGCATTTATGAGTCAACCCTACTCTATGCCACAAAACTCCCTCTGACATAAATTTTTCTCCTTCAAAAACCGGAAATGGATATTTTTTGAATAAGTCTGAACGAATAACTTCGCAACAATCGTTCCCATAGACACATACCCTTTTGTGTTTTAACAAATCTAGGGGGATTTTCTCATTCTTTACATAACAAATGGGATTCTCAATTGATTTTCCTCTCAAAAAAGTTATAACTCCAATGTCGCTATCTGATTTATACTTTTCCCAATTCGCTAGTATTTGTTCTACTGCATTCGCTATTAAAGTATCATCACTATCCAATATTAATACATATTCTCCCTGAATATATTTGTGAGCTTCATTTAGCGCAGTATGTTTTCCTCCATTTTCTTTTTTTTCATAGAAAATATCAAAATCATCATGAGCATCAAGTATTTTTTTTACCACTGACTCTGTGTCATCTGTACTTCCATCATCTATAATAATCCACTCAAAATTTCTATTTGATTGTTTTTTTAATGATTCATATACATTTTTTAAAAGATTTCCTCTATTATATGTAGGTGTTATTATCGATACTTTTTTCTTACTTTTCACCTATTCCAAGCCTCCTGATAAAAATCTGAAATCCACTTAGCTGTTGTTCCTATATCATAGCCATTTTTTTTAACTTCAATTGTGCTATCACTTCTTTTACTATTTATTAAACTTAATATTTTTTCTGCCCATACGTCTGCTTTTTCTGTCAATTTACATATACTTACATGATTGCTTGTAACAATACATTCCCTTGACTACACTCTTTTCCTTCTCGTCGGCCGCATCGTATTCCTGCTTCAGATGCTCATACTTTTCCTGGAGCTGC
>JAEEGF011218406.1_pt1 | contig 15367 bp, 12 predicted proteins | sample 9134171 | NCBI WGS metagenome assembly JAEEGF01 (sample SAMN16246542, study PRJNA631951) | gut metagenome | biome: gut microbiome; feature: rumen; material: AP-attached | host: Bos | place: Iran: Karaj | collected 2018-10 | reverse complement strand
TAATCTTTTCTCTTGTATGGTTCGCAATGGTTACCAAACTTCTATTTTCCATCACTTGTGTTATTGTTATTTTTTGTTTTCTGTTGATTTTAATTTTTTCAAAGCCCTGTCGAACATTATCTCCTTGATGGAGTGGTTAGGCGTTACGACATTGAGGTCTACGTTGCCCTTTATTCCCATTTTGCTGCCGTCGCTCTTGTGCTGCCATATCAGATAGTCGGCGGTATCTTTTAGTACCGGCATCTGGTCGCAATAGCGCGCTATCATCAGTTTGTAGTTTGGGAAATGCCCTTGTATGCAGTCGTGGTAGAATGCCCAGAGAGTGTATATTATAGGCTTTCTGCCGTATGCCACCTCGAGCGAGTCCATGAATATCTGTAGGCTGTCTCTGAATTCCTGCGGCTTTAGGTTGTTGCGCGTCTCGACGTCTACGATAGGGACTATGTCGATGTCGCTCGGCGCAACCATAGAGCGGAAGTTGCGGAACTGGAGTACGGGCGATACCGTTGGTATGAAGTAGTGATAACTGCCCGTGATGAATCCCACGCGATGTGCGTTCATCATGTTGTAGTGGTACATCTCGTCGCGGATGTCCGTTCCCTCGCTCGCCTTGATGTAAACGAAGCCGATGTCGAGGTCGTTGGCAAGTTCGTCCCAGTCGATGACACCCTGATAGTGCGACAGGTCGATGCCGTTGTTCATGTTGTGTGTAGCCGAAGCCGGCACTTGCTTGTTGTCGTTGCCGCATGCCGTCATGGTTAAGACGGCAGCCGCCAGTAGTGCGTATAGTGGTTTTCTCAGAGTCATTACTGCTCCACTTTCTTCATGTTAAACTCTGTAATTTTTCCGTTTGTGTCTATTCGGGCTATGACCGTAAACTTCTTCTCGCCCGATTTGTTGCGGTCGCTGCTCTCTTTCTTCTGCGTGAGCGTGAAGTTGGTGTAGTAGCCACATTCTTCCTTGCCCTCGACAAACTGTTTTGTGATGATGAAGCCGTTCATGTCGTATGACAGTTTGCTTACGTCGGGAGTGTTTACCTTGCGCATGAACGTAACCACGTCGTTCTCGGTAGCGTCGGGCTTGTTGAGGAAACTCTTTACAGGCGCGGCTACGGTTGATTTGAGGGTTGCCTCGTCTTTGTTGCAGATGGCATCGAAGAACTTGCGGAAGATGCTCCGAACCTTGCTGCGGTCGGCTGTCTCGACCTTCTTCTTGTTTATGTTGTTGAGTGCGCTCTCAGCCTCTTCGCGATGCTTCTGTTTGCCGATGTACTTGGCAGGAGTGCTCAGATAGCGCAGGTATTCGTCCTCGGTATCGTTGAGCGATGCCTTCATCCATGCCAGAGAGTCGATTTTTGCCTGTGCGCTTGGCACGAGGTCGTCGTGCGGATGCGTGTCGATGAACTGCATGAAGTCCTCGGCCGAACTTGACTCGGCAATTTTCTGCCAGTCCTTCTTGCTCTTTATGAGTTTCTGGTTCATCTCGTAAATCTTGTTTCGGTGTGCTCCGTTAGGGAACTCGTCGAGATATTGCTTTATGTTTGCCTCGCAAGGATTCTTTATAACCTGAGAATATACTTCCTCCTCGTGCTTTGCCGCCGTGTAGTTTGAGTAGACCTTGAATCCCACGATGCCTGCGATGATTAGCGATGATACGCAAATCCATGCCACGGCGTGGCTCTTCTTCTTTGGCTTTTCTGTCTCTTCTGCCTTTTCTTCAGGCTTCTGTTCAGGGTGGGCGGCAGGCTGTGCCTTGTCTGTATTTTCTGCCTGTTGTGGTGATGTCTCAGCATCGTTGGCTGCTGCCGTTGTAGGAGTTGTATCTTCTGTCTCTGCCGAAGGAGTATCGGCTGGTTTTTCATCGTCGGTTACTGTTGTCGAAGGCTCTTCGGCAGGTTGTTGCGAAGGTGTCTCGGCTTGTGTCTCTTGGGTTGCAGCATTGCTTTCGGTAGAGAATGATATCTCTTTGCTGCTGAAATCGTTATTGCTGGCTGTGTTTTCGGTAGCGGCTGATTCTTCGGCATCTTTTTCGGTAGCCTCTTCTGCCATGGCCGTCTCGGTCATCTGGTTTGCCACGGCTGCTGCCTGAAGTGCTGCTGCCTCTTCTTCCTCGGCAACCTTCTGCGCCGCTATTGCCGCCTGAATCTTTCGGTTGTCGTTTTCTTCCTGCTTGTTGTCGGCAGTCTTTTCGGCAACGCCTGTTTCCGGCGCATTAAACGTAATCACCTTGTCATCATCGCCGTTAAGGCTTCGTCCGCACTTAATACATGTCTTGTATTGCTTTATGTTATACGAACCACAAAACGAACATAACTCTAAGTTGTGTTCTATCCGGCATCCGCAATTCGGACAGCTTGGAGCGTGGGTAGAGACATCGTGTCCACACTCGGGGCATTTAATCATCGACATTGTTGGTATGAAGTTTGTTTAACTATGCAAATATAATGCAAACAAAAGACAAATCAAAATTATGCGCTGTTTATTTTTTCGTAAAATTGCTTTGGAATGGGGTTGCTGCGCCGGATTTTGGCAAATGGTATTTTTTTTGCTCGGAATTTGTTCGGGATTCGTTCGGGATGCGTGCAAAAAAGTATTATTTTTGCGGCATTGTTAAAAAAACTAAAAAAGTTTGAGGCTATGATATATTCAGTTATTGGCAGCGGGGCGATAGGGGCGTATTACGGCGCAAAACTCGCCAAGGCCGGAAAGGATGTGCATTTCTTGTTCCATCGCGACTACGACGATGTTGTTGCAGGCGGATTGCAGGTTGACTCGTGCGACGGCAGTTTTCATCTTGACAGCGTAAATGCCTACGATTCGGCAGACAAGATGCCAAAGAGCGATGTGGTTCTGGTGTGTCTGAAATCGGTAAACAACAGTCTGCTTGCCAGTCTGCTGCCGCCGCTTCTGCATGACAATACCTTGGTGGTGCTGATAGAGAACGGCATAGGCGTGGAGGCTGATGTGCAGAAGATGTTCCCAGATGTGCAGCTTGCCGCCGGACTGGCTTTTATCTGCTCGGCAAAGACCGAGCCGGCAAGGGTTAACCACCAGTGCTACGGCTACATAAACATTGGCAACTACTCGTGTCGCGATGCCGCTCTTGTGCAGAGGGTTGTTGCCGACTTTAACGAGGCTGGCGTAAAGGCTACCGAGGTTGAGTATAACGAGGCACGATGGAAGAAGGCGGTATGGAACATGCCGTTCAACGGTCTGACGGTGGTGATGAACACGCAGACCGACCGTTTGCTTGCCAACCCGTCTACCCGATGTCTTGTAAAGGACTTGATGATGGAGGTTGTGCGTGCAGCACAGGCTTGCGGAGTGAAGAATATTGGCGAGGACTTTGCCGACAAGATGATTCAGAACACTCTCGACATGACGCCTTACTCGCCGTCGATGAAGCTCGACTACGACTTTGGCCGTCCGATGGAGGTGTATTATCTCTACACCCGTCCGATAGAGGAGGCTCGAAAGGCTGGCTACGAAATGACGAAGTTGCAGATGCTGGAGCAGCAGCTTAGGTTCTGCGATGCGCGCAACGAACGCTAAGAGGTTAATGTAAAAATGACATAGATATGAATGTGACAGATGATTTGCTGAATTTCCTTAATTCTTCGCCTGTCAGTTACCTTGCTGTAGAAACGACGGCAAAAAGACTGGAGGCCGAGGGGTTTGTGCGTATTGACGCATCGGACACGATGCCTGAACTTATGCCCGGCAGCAAGGTGTTCTTTACCAAGAACGGCTCTTCGGTATATGCCTTCAGGATAGGCAGGAGAAGCATGGCCGACGCCGGTTTTCACGTTATATGTGCCCATTCCGATTCGCCTACGTTCCGCATAAAGCCGATGCCGGAGATTATTGCTCCGGGCGGCGTGGTAAAACTGAATACCGAGGTGTACGGCGGCCCTATACTGTCAACGTGGCTCGACCGTCCGCTTAGTGTGGCCGGAAGGGTGGTGTTGCGCTCCGATGCCCCCTTGCATCCTGTATGCCGTAATGTTGTGGTAGAGCGTCCGCTCTTGCAGATTCCGAACATAGCCATACACATGAACAGGGCCATTAACGATGGCGTGTCATACAGCAAGCAGTATGACATGATGCCGGTACTGGGTATGATAGGTTCGAGCCTTGAGGCCGACAATATGTTGCTGCGCCATGTGGCAGAGCGGCTAAATGAGGATGTTGACGACATTCTTGACTTTGACCTGTATCTGTATGATGCTACTCCGGCGTGCCTGTTCGGACTGAATAACGAGTTCGTCTCATCTGGAAGGATTGACGACCTGTCGATGGTTCATGCCGGACTTACAGCCCTTGTAGAGATGGGCGATGCCGTTCCCGACATTACTCAGGTGCTGGCCGTGTTCGACAATGAGGAGACCGGCTCGGGAACGAAGCAAGGTGCTGGCAGTCCTTTCTTTGCGAGCCTCATCCAGCGTATGGTTATGGCTAACGGCGGAAGTGTCGACGATTATTTCCGCGCCGTGGAGAATGCCTTTATGGTATCGGCCGACAATGCCCATGCCGTACATCCTAACCATCCTGAGAAGTACGACCCTAAGGTGTGCCCAAGCATGGGGTTTGGTCCGGTTATAAAGATAAATGCCTCGCAGAAGTATGCAAGCGATGCCGAGTCGTCGGCTGTCTTTGCAAGCATCTGCCAGAGTGCCGGCGTGCCATGCCAGCGTTTTGTGAACCATAGCGACATAGTGGGCGGAAGCACATTGGGCAATATCCTGACATCGTCGCTACCTATGCGTGGCGTGGACATGGGCAATCCGGTATGGGCAATGCATAGTGCCCGCGAGGTTGCTTCTGTTGCCGATCATGAATACTGCATCCGCGCATTCAAGGAGTTTTATCGGTTGAGTTGATATAAGAAGAGAATGTCCCGAACGGTTTGTTTGGGACATTTTTTTCGCCCTATGCGGTTTGCTAATTGTACTTTGCTGGTATTCTGTTTTTTTATTCCTTAGCCTTCCGTTATAAGGTTTTGATTATCTCAATCTCAGTTATCTCAGTTGTTTTTTTTTGGGGGGGGCTTGCATGCTCCTACAAGTGTTTTGGGGTGTGCAATACTCAAATCAGGCACAAGGCCAATGCAGTTCCGGAATGAACCTAAAATTCGGCGTTGCACATATTTGCGCCAAGTACGGGAAAAGTATCGGAACAAAGGCTTTTCGCTTGTCTTTTGATACCTGTGAGGGCGGAATTTGGGGATGTTCTGTAGCGGATTTTGGTGTTACTTGCCTTGGTGAAACATTGCAAATGGTTGATAATAAAAGTTTTAGTGTAAAAACGTTTCAGCGTTACAGTTGTTACAGTTCTTTTTTTGCGAGGTATGATATTTTTTTAGAATATAGTCTTTAATTATATATATAATAATTATAATATATATTATATATAATATATATTATAAAATATAAATAGTTATATATTGATAGTAGATTTATAGTAAATTTAGAGTAGAGTTATACCCCCCTTAAAACTAACTGTAACAACTGTAACTGTAACGTTTATTATTGCTAAGTGCTTGATTGGCTGTAAGATAAATTGCCTTAAAATATTCTTTACAAGGCTTGTGTTTAGTTTGGCTATGCCGAAGAAGTTGGATTTAGGCAGTATTGAAGTGTGCTAAAATGTGCCTAAGAATAGCCCCAGATGCTTTATGACTGGCAGTATGTGTATTGGTTGTTTGCTGATAATTGCCGTTGGGTATGCCTAAAAATGCAGTCGTTTTTGCTTGGGGTTTGTTAGGTGTCAGGAGGGGAAGGGGTGTAGCTCTGAATGCTACACGGCTTTTGATAATGTGGTGGTTATTAGGGTGTTTGCTGCATGTGGCTATGTTTTTTTGAAGGCTGGGTAGGCTTTTAAGGTTTTGAAAACACTATGTAAAGTGAGGAGAAGGAGAACGAGCTAACGGCAGAAGAAAGCACCGCTGCAACAGAAAAAGAAGCACAAGCCGAGCCGAACACGGCTCGTAGTGAGGCGGAACAGGCTAATACCGCAAGCAGAGGAGCAGGAGGCTGCAAACGAAACTGCGAATGAAGCAGAGCAGCGCGATGCTGTTAACAAGCAGCACCGAGGAGCGCATGGAAAGCGAAATAATGGCGGTGTTGACTTTGAGAATGGCGACAAAATTTAAAAGTTACTATTCGTAAGAACGAATAAAAAGACAAGCCGAACGTGAGGGCGGGCAAATCCTCATACTGCCTTCTGATAGCTCAGAAGAGGCTGGTGCCCTTTCCAGCCGTACGTCAGGCTTGTCTTCTGAGAGCAAAGATATGAAAGTTTCTGAGAACGAGAAAGAAAAGGGTAAGAAAAATGCGAAGAAGGCAAAGGCTGTAGACTTTAGTGGGTTTGTAGCGAAAGCCGAAGTATGGGACAAGGGTGTGCCTATGTGCATTTTCCATTCGCTTGAAAAAGCCAAGGAATATGTGGAGAAGAAGCGCAAGCTTGATGCAGCACAAACGCTGAATACCAGAAGAAGGCTGTCGAAAAGGCAGAGGTAGAGAAACCGAAGCTGAGAAGGAACGCAAGAGGTTTGGTGGTTCTACCGACGGAAAGACACCGATGCAGGCAGCCAGCAAAGCAAAGGTTCTTAGCGAAATTTTGTTAGGTAATGATTGTTGATTGGGCTGTTGCAACCTTTTATTTCCTTGTGGCTGAGTGGATTGAATAGGGTGGCGTTACAACGTTACAGTTACAGTTCGTTTTTTTGAGGGGTATGATAATATATTAAGAACTGAATATAAGTGTAACTGCTTCATACTGACGTGGATATCGGTATGAAGCAGTATGGTGTGACATTGTTTTTGCTTTACTTTAAGGATTCTAAACGCAATATTGAATCCTCATGTCCTTGCTTGGCAGCCTTTTGGTACCATTCTATGGCTTTTTTGATGTCCTTTTCAACACCTTCGCCGTTTTCGTAGCAATATCCTAATTTGTGCTGCGAGAACGGGTCGCCTTGCTTGGCAGCCTTCATGAACCATTCAAAGGCTTTCTGGTAGTTCTGTTCAACTCCCAATCCTTGGTGGTAGCTGACTCCAATATTGTGTTGTGCATCCCTGTGTCCTTGCTCGGCAGCCTTTAAGAACCACTCGGCAGCTTTCTTGTCGTTTTGCTCAACCCCCTCGCCATAGTGCAAACACAGTCCGTAAAGAAACTGTGCCTTTGGTGCACCTTGTTTGGCGGCTTTCAAGAGCCATTCTGCTGCTTTCTTGACATCTCGCGTAAAAAGCTTGTTATCGTCTTCGAGATACCACTCTCCCAAGCGTAGCTGTGCCTGAACATCTCCTTGCTCGGCTGGCTTAATGTATTTTTCTTCAAGCCATTTCTTGCAGACGGTATTCAACTTAAAATATGCTTTGTTTTTATGCGACATTTTTCTGTACAATTCAATAGCCTTTTCCATGTCTTTCTTTACGCCAATGCCGTTTTCGTAGCAAGTAGCCAAGATGTAATTTGCTTCAGAACCAATAACTTCGGCTGCTTCGGATAACAATTTTGTAGCTTTCTTGGCATCCTTTTCTACACCAGTTCCGTTCAGATAATGTTTCGCCAATTCTGTTTTTGCATCGTAGTCGTGGCGCTCGACTGCCTTTGTGTAAAATTCGACAGCTTTTTTGTCGTCCTTTTCAACTCCGTAGCCATTTTCGTAGCATATAGCCAATCGAAAGTATGCTTCGCCGTATTTTTGTCCGGCAGCTTTGTTAAACCATTGTATTGCCTGTTTGTAGTCTTGTTTAACTATGTTTCCTGAAAAGTAAAGTCTTCCGAGAAACCATTGTGCGTAGTCCAGTCCTTGTTCGGCAGCTTTTGTTATGCAATCTATTCCCTTTTTTGTATTTTGTTCGGTGCCTTCGCCTTTGTAATACATTACTCCTAAGTTAATAAGCGCGTATAAATTGCCCTGCTCGGCAGATTTTGTGAACCAATAGAAAGCCTTGTTATAGTCTTGCTTAATGTTGCGGTAGAATGGAAATTCTGAATCGTTGGCGTAGTAATAGCATACCCCTGCGTGCAGTTGGGCGAGAGCATCACCTTTTTCGGCATCATTAAAAAATTCCTTTATTTCGAATTCATCGTATGACCTGATAATGGCATGGTAATCCATTACATTTAAGTCGGATTGTTTGCCGTACATTTCTTGCTCTATAATTTTTTCCTGCTCTATAGATGCGTTGAGCCATTCTTCAGCTTTCTGGTCGCTTTGTTCAACCCCCTCGCCGTTTTTATAGCATACAGCCAGATTTAGCTGGGCATAGCCGTTGCCTTGCTCGGCTGCTTTTTTGTACCATTCAACCGCTTTTTTGATGTCTTTTTCAACCATTCTGCCGTTTTCGTAGCAAGCGCCCATTGCATATTGCGACTCGGCATGTCCCATTTCGGCTGCCTGCCTGATGTATTCGAAGGCTTTTTCTAAATCGGGTTGAGTGATGCCGTCGCTGCCGGTGTACTTCATTCCGAGTTGGTACAGTTCGGCAGCCTTGTCTGCGTTTTTGGAAGTTGATGATTGTTCTTGTGCCACGGCAGTAAGCGAAGCCAGCAGCATCAGGCACAAGAAGAATTTGATTTTTGTTGTCATATCATTTTGTTTTAGAATAATCTGGACATGTCTCTTTTGGGGGAGAAGAGATGTTAAGCGCGCCTTTTCGATATTGGCGGCAGAATGAAAATGTTTGCGGCGTTACAACGTTACAGTTACAGTTCGTTTTTTTGAAGGGTATGATATCTTGGTATGCTCTTGCAAACGAACAACTGCCTTGTTCTTGTTAAGATATGGGCTTATCGGAATTTGAACAAGTCTCTTATCCATGAGAAGTAATTGCTTTTTCCGTTAAGCGAGTCGAGAGCATATTGGGCATCTCTGTTGCCTTGCTCGGCAGCCTTGCTGTACCATTCTCTTGCTTTTGCCTCATCTTTGTTTATGCCAACGCCAAAGAAGTAGCATCTGCCAAGTTGCAGCTGTGCAAGGTCGAAGCCTTGCTCGGCGGATAGGGTATATAGCTCGACCGCCTTTCTGTAGAATTGTCTTACGCCTATGCCTTTGTGGTAGCAGTAGCCCAAGTGATAAAGAGCCTCGGCATGGTTTTGCTCGGCAGCCTTGGTGCACCAGTCTATGGACTTTGCGTAATTCTTTTTTACGCCGTCGCCGTTGTGGTATGACAGGGCAAGGTAATATTGTGCGTCGGCATAGCCTTGCTTGGCAGACAATGTGTATAGTTCTATGGCTTTCTTCTTGTCCTTGTTTATGCCAATTCCGAGGTCGTAGTGTAATGCCAGCATGTACTGGCCAGTAGCGTTGTTCTGTTCGGCAGCCTTGTTGTACCATTCTATTGCCAGACTGATGTCTTTCTTAACGCCCATGCCATTTTCGTAAAATGTGCCCAATTTGGTTTGTGAGTCGGCATCGCCCAGTTCGGCAGCTATCTTGAACAGCTCGAAGGCATTCTGTAGGTTCTGCTTTATACCTGTGCCGTTTTCGTAGCATGCTGCCAGTCTGTATAGTGCATCGGTATTGTCGTGCTCCGAAGCCTTGACGTACCATTCTACAGCCTTCTCGTAGTCTTGCTCAACGCCTGTGCCGTTTTCGTAGCAGTAGCCGATATTGAATTGTGCCTCGTCATCGCCTTGCTCTGCAGCCTTTTTGTACCATTCGGCTGCTTTGCCATAGTCTTGCTCAACGCCATAGTCTGCGTAAAAATAGAGAGAGCCTAAGCACAGCTGGGCCTTGGAGTGTCCTCGGCGTGCAGCTTCGGTGTATAGTTCTACGGCCTTCTCGTAGTCTTGTTCAATGCCTTCGCCTTTTTCGTAATAGCATGCAAGATTGTATAGTGCGTATTCGTTTCCTTGCTTGGATGCCTTGGTGTATAGTTCAATTGCCTTTTCGTGGTTTTGTTCAACGCCTTCGCCCGTCTCGAAGCAGACGCCCAATAGGTTTTGCGCCTTGTCGTGCCCCATGTCGGCTGCCTTCTGCAAGTATTCTATGGCTTTGTCAAGGTCGCGTTCGGTATTGTCGTCGCCCCAGTAGTATCTTGCTCCGAGCTGATAAAGATATGTGGCTTTGTCGTTATTTTCCATAAGTGATAAAATGTTGATGATATTGATGTTATATGCTTCTCCAATTCAAATTGAATGTCTTTTTTTGAATCATGATGTGCAGACGTGATGCTGCGATTTTGTCATTTTTCTCTGATGGAGTTTTATTCTATGATACAAAAGAACAAAAAAATTAAATATAACACAACCTTTCGCCTTGCTTTTTTGAACGAAAAACGTGCTGCCTGCTTGGAGTAGGGCAGCACGTTTGGAGTAAGTTATCTGAATATATTCTTGATAGCTGAGATGATACTTCCGAAGAAGCCTTTTTCAGATTCTGTATTCTGATGATTGTTGGCGACGGCTTGTCTGCCAACTTCGTTATTTGCTGCAGATGCGGCAGGCTTGGTTGGCTTGGCAGATTTTTGCGGGTAGACTTTTGTAATGTCGAAATCAAGGTCGACCAGCATATTACAAACTTGCTTTTTGGCTTCGGGGTGTCCCTGCTCGGAAGCTTTCTTGAACAATTTGAATGCTTCTTCTAAGTTGCGGTCAACGCCGTCGCCGCTATAATACATACAGCCAAGAGCATATTGTGCGTCGGCATTTTCCTGCTCTGCGGCTTTGTTAAACCATTCTATCGCTTTTGCTGAGTCGCGCTCTGTGCCGTTGCCGTCGTGATAGCATGCTCCCAATACGTATTGTGCGTCGGCAAATCCTTGTTCTGCCGATTTTTTGTGCCACTCAAATGCTTTCTTTTCGTCTTTCTCTACTCCGTTGCCAGCGTTGTAGAACAAACCTAAGAAATATTGAGCCTCGTCGTGTCCTTGCTCTGCTGCTTTTGTAAGCATCTCGATGGATTTCTGCATGTCTTTCTCTACCACCTCGCCCGAGGCGTAGCATTTTGATATGCAGAATTGAGCTTCGGCATATCCCATCTCGGCTGCTTGCTTAATCCACTCTATGGCTTGCTTGTGGTCTTCTTCGCCCTTTTCGCCGTTGTGGTATGCCTGAGCTAATGTCATGCCTAAAAGACAAAGCTTTTGTGCTTGCTGAAGGTCTTCGTTCTCCTTGGCTTTTTCAGCAAAGTTGTTGCCTCCTCTAAGGTGATAGATTTCGCTGTTGTTGCGAATCTCCTCTAACGCAGATTTTGCATTTGGGTTTCCTTGCTGTGCTGACTTTTCAAGCCACTCAACTGCTTTGCTGACATCTTCCTTTACGCCGTCGCCTTTAAGGTAGCAGAGGGCGAGGTTGTATTGTGCGTTGGCTTCTCCTTGGGTTGCAGCCTTGGTAAGCCATTCTATCGCCTTGGCAAAGTCTTGCTCCACGCCGTTTCCGTTGTGATAGCACAGACCAGTATAGTATTGTCCGGCAACATCGCCGTTCTCTGCTGCCTTTCTGTAATATTCGGCAGCCTTGGCTTCGCTCTTCTCAACGCCGCGACCGTTGAAATATAAGATGCCCAAGCGGAACTGGGCGCGTCCGTTTTCTAACACAGAAGCCTTTGAGTACCATTCGGCAGCTTTCTTGAAATCTTGTTCAACGTCCTTGCCAAATTCGTAGCTTATGCCCAAGTAGAACTGTGCATCGCTTTGTCCTTGTTGTGCCGCTTTTGTAAGCAGTTCGATGGCTTTTGTGTTGTCGGGTTCAACGCCTTGTCCGTTGTGATAGCACAGGGCAAGAAAGAACTGCGCGTCGGCATGTCCCATCTCGGCTGCTTGGCTGAATAGACCGAAGGCTTTCCCGAAGTCTTGTTCTGTGCCATTGCCGTTATAATACTGCACCCCAGAGAGGAATAGTTTTTGGGCTGTTTCGTTATTGTCCATAAGTGAAATATGTGTTTATAGAGAAATGTTTTTTTCGAGTCGATTTTTTTGAAAGGCAAAAAGTATTATTTTCTGAATGGCGACAGAATGAATCCCATGATTCTTTGACCTATGGATTTTTGTTTTCTCTCGTAGCCTTCTAATAGCTTTTTTGCAAGCGTTATTGCTTTTTCATTTCCTTGTTCGGCAGACATGCATATTAGTTCCATGCCTTTCTTTGGTTCTATTGGTGTGCCGTATCCTTTACAATAACATAGGCCAAGATTGAACTGGGCTTCGTCATCTCCTTGTTCTGCCGATTTTGTAAACCATTCGAGAGCTTTCTGCGGATTGCTTACATTATCGTAGTTGACGTAGCATGCACCTAAACTGTTTTGTGCTCTTGCATGTCCTTGCTCCGCAGCTTTGGTGTACCATTCTACGGCTTTCTCGTAATCAGTTGGTACGCCTGCGCCATTCTCGTAGCATACTCCCAAACGGAATTGAGCTTCATCGTTGCCTTGTTCGGCTGCCTTTCTGAACCATTCTGCGGCTTCTTTCCGATTCTGACTTGTGCCTGTTGCAAAGAGGTAGCAATTGGCAAGTTTCAGTTGGGCGTTGGCGTTTCCCTGTTCGGCTGGTAGGGTATAATATTCTGCAGCTTTGGCGAAATCTTGTGTTACACCTTCTCCTTCGTAATAGCAGTCGCCTAAGTTTTCCATGGCGCTAATGTGTCCTTGTTCGGCAGCCTTGGTGTATAACTCAACAGCTTTCTTTGTGTCTTGTTCTAAGTATTGTCCGAGTTTATAGCATGAGCCTATCTTGTTCTGTGCTTCGGCATTACCATGTTCTGCCGATTCTATGTACCATTTTAGGGCTTGCTGATAGTCTTTTGGTACGCCATTGCCATTGGCGTGGCATATAGCTAAATTGTATTGTGCTTCGTTGTTGCCGTGTGCTGCTGCTTTTGTGTACCACTCGATAGCCTTCCCGAAGTCTTGAGCTATGCCTTTTCCTTCGTAATAGCAATTTGCTAATTTAAACTGGGCACAATCGTTGTCTTGTTCTGCCGAGGCCTTATAGTACTCAGCAGCCTTTACGAAATCTTGTGGAACGCCATCGCCAGATTCGTACAACGAGGCCAAATTGAACTGCGCAATTGAGTGACCTTTATCTGCGGCTTTCTGATACAAGTCTGCAGCTTTTTTGCGGTCTTGTGCAACGCCGCGTCCATAGTCGTAGCAAACGCCTAAATTGTATTGTGCCTCAAAATCTCCCAGTTCGGCAGCCTTTGTAAAATATTCTACTGCTTTATGATAGTCTTTAGGCATGCTGTCTATGCCTGTGTAATAGGCAAATCCTAACATTAGAAGTTTTGATGTTTCTGCGTTAGTTTCTTTATTTGTATTATTTTCCATAAGTAATTTAAAATTTGTCTGGCAAAAATATAAAAATAAGTCAGATGGTACAAGATGATTTGTGTGTTTTTGAACAGAAGAATAATATAAACCGCCAAATTCTTGTGGGCGTGGAATGGGCTATTGGGCATTATTATGGCTAAACTCTTCTGAAAAAGCAAAGGATTTTCTTTGATTTTGCAAAAGAAAAGAGATTTGTTTGATTTTTGACTGGTGCGAACCCAAATAACAACGGCTGCCTCATGCGTGATGGGACAGCCGTTATTGTTATGCTGATGATGCCGTTTATCTTACGCCGCCACCGCCATGGCGACCGGAGAATCCGCCTCCGCCGCCTCGTCTCGACGTATGTCTGCCGTGGCCCGACGAGCGTGCTCTGGCGGCTGCCTCGCGTGATGCCTTTCGGGCCGCAGCGCGTGCTGCTCCCGAACTGAAGGTTGAGTGGATTGCCGAGATGGTTATATTGTCTGCCATCTGATTTGCTACCGCGTCCATGTTGAAGTATTCGGGATTTATCTTTCGCATTTCATCTATTACCTTATCGGCAATGCCGAAAAGCGTGGCGTAAATCATGTATTCTTTCCACAAGGCCACCTCGTTAATGCCGCGCTCGTTGAGCAGAGAGAATTCCTGAAGGAATTTCTTCAGTCCGAAAACCTGACGCACCTCGGTCTGGCGGTCTTTGTATTTTGATACCGTAGGGCTTGACGAATGTAGCAGTCCGGCAAACGATTCCATGATGCCGGCGTTGTATTTTGAGTCGGCATATTCGCGTAGCTCGCTTGGCTCTAGAATGGTATCGTTTCCGGCGGCTTTTCGGAATATCTCGTGAACCTTTTGCAGAAGCAAAGGCGTTTCGTCGGCATTCTGCAAAGGGCGGATTACGAACTTTGGAATCTTCTTGCCTACGTTGTTTCTTCGTTGCTCAATGGCTATGCTTCCCATGCTTATGAGCCTTAGGATGCAGGCCGAGAGCAGATTGTTGTAGTTGTTTCGGGAATATCGGTAGGCGTTGAGGATATTGTTGGCTTCCTGAAGGTCGCCTCCGAGCGGAATGTCGCGATACCACATAAGGTTCTTGAAAGCCTTGCGTCGCGCCAGCCATATACTGATGCCGCCCCACAGTAATTCTATTATTCCGTAAGAAAAAATTATGATTACGAAGATAACGCCAAGCCAGTCCTCGATTGTCCATTCGGAAAAGTCTTCGGCATAGTCGCTGCCCTCGAAGGCTTGCTCTTTCTTGTGCTCGAAGGTATCGTTATCCTTAATAGTCGGCTCGAATATGCCCTTGTCGAAGCGCACCATTATGTACAGTCCGCCTTCCTGCCCGAAGGCATAGGTGTTGGTTGCCACTATCTTGCCCTCGCTGAAGACCATGTCGCCGGCGAAGCGGAATCCCCATGCGCCGCAGTTTTCTGTAGTAAACATTACGGAGTCTTCCGACTCGATGGTTACCGTTGCCTTTTCGGGCTTGGGGCTGACTGATGTGTCCATAAAAACGTGGCGTATGGCATCGGCATCGGGGTGGGCACGCACGAGTCCGGTAACGACATATTCGGTTATGTAGGTGCGTTCGCCCGACGCACCCAGCCCCCAGCACAACTCATATCCGTTAGATTTGGTTACGATGCCGCATTTGCCGGTTTTCCATTCGCGGCTGCGGTCAACGTCCCATTCGCCCACGTTGGTGTATTCCTGCCCGTTCTCATCGGTAACGCGAAGGTCGCGCACCGTGCTTGGCGACATGTATCCCAAACCGATGTAACATTCTGTTCCGTAGTCGTCTATCGTCATGTCGCGCCGTTCGATAATGAGCGCATCGCCGTTATGCCTCAGCACCACGCGTATGTCGAGTTTGTGCAGCTGCGGAGCTGCCTTGGCGATGGCTGATGCAAACAGGAAAATGTAGAGAAAAAGAATACGCAAAGGCATTTTTTAGAATGATTAGATTTTAAGTTTAGCAAAATAGAAGTAAACGGCATAATAAGAGATTATTACGCCGTTTACTGAATCCTTAAAAAATTATTTTACGATGTAGACTGCGAATGTCTCTGGCGCGATTGTCGTGTCGAGACAGTTGCCGCTTATCGTC
>JAEEGF012366520.1_pt1 | contig 15368 bp, 10 predicted proteins | sample 9134171 | NCBI WGS metagenome assembly JAEEGF01 (sample SAMN16246542, study PRJNA631951) | gut metagenome | biome: gut microbiome; feature: rumen; material: AP-attached | host: Bos | place: Iran: Karaj | collected 2018-10 | reverse complement strand
AGGGAGAATACCATATTGACGGCAAGCTGATCAAGAACCTGAGCGAGAAAGAGGCAGCACATTACCGCAACCAGATGATAGGCTTTGTGTTCCAATCGTTCAACCTCATCAATTTCAAAACCGCCATTGAGAATGTGGAGCTTCCGCTGTTCTACCAAGGAGTAAACCGCAAAGAACGTCACGACCTGGCCATGCACTATCTTGAGCGTTTTGGACTGGCCGACTGGGCATTGCACTATCCTAACGAGATGTCTGGCGGACAGAAACAGCGTGTAGCCATCGCCCGTGCCCTGATCACGCAACCACGAATCCTGCTTGCCGACGAGCCCACCGGCGCCCTCGACTCCAAGACCTCCGTTGAAGTGATGGATCTGTTAACCCAACTCAATCGAGAAGAAAAAGTCACCATAATTGTAGTGACTCACGAAAGCGGAGTGGCCAACTGTACCGACAAAATCATCCACATCAAGGATGGTATTATAGGCGAAACAACTTTGAATACTGAACACCATGCCTCTGTTTTCGGCAGCAACACTATCATGAAATAAAAACACCTTGGCACAATAAGATACACTACGCATGAAGGACCTGTTTATCGAAATATGGGAATCCCTGAAACGCAACAAACTGCGTACAAGCTTGACTGGCTTCGCGGTGGCATGGGGAATTTTCATGCTGATAGTACTTTTGGGCGCGGGCAACGGCCTGATGAACGCTTTCATGAACAACGGCCGCGATTTCGCTTCCAATACCATGATGATTTTCGGCGGCTATACCACCATGCCTTACGACGGACTGGAACAAGGACGGAATATTGATTTGAATGACAAAGATATTGAACTGACTGAAAGTCACTTGTTTGCCGACCATATTGACGATGTCACAGCCAACATTGGACAAGGCCCCTTTTACATGGTATGGAAGAACAAAAAAGTCAGCGTATCTCTTTCTGGCTGTTATCCAAAGATTGCCGAAATGGATAAAATCAACCTTATTGAAGGTCGCTTTATCGACAATATCGACATGGAACAGCGGCGAAAAACAGCGGTAATAGCCAGCTCTCACGCCAAGCAATTGCTGAATGGCGGCACAGATTACTCCTATTTCATCGGCAAACATCTCAAAATCAATAATACTTTATATCAGATAGTTGGCATCTACAAATCGCAGGACAACATGCGTAACAACGATGTCTATGTGCCATTCACCACGATGCAGATGCTCACCAACCAACTCAACTATGAGGACCATATCCTTTTCACTTTCCACGGACTGAACACTGAGCAGGAAAACAACGAGTTCGAGAAGCAATATAAGGCAGTGCTCAACAAGTCACATCGGGCAGATCCCGATGATGAAGGGGCCATTTGGATATGGAACCGTTTCAAACAGAACATGCAAATGAACAAAGGCACGAGCATTCTGCACAAAGCCTTGTGGATTATCGGCATTTTGACATTATTAGGCGGTATTGTCGGGGTTTCAAACATTATGCTGATAACAGTGAAAGAAAGAACTCACGAGTTCGGCATCCGCAAAGCCATCGGAGCGACACCCGCTTCCATCATGAAACTCATTGTGGCCGAAAGCGTGACCATCACAGCCCTGTTTGGCTACATTGGCATGATTCTCGGCTTGGTAGCCTGTGAAATCATGGATGCCACTGTTGGGAAATCCTCCTTGGAAATGTTCGGAGAGAAATTCAGTGTGTTTGTTGACCCCACGGTTGGTTTGGATGTGGCTTTCGGGGTGACACTTGTACTGATTATCGCCGGCACCATCGCCGGACTCTCTCCCGCCCTGAAAGCAGCACGCATACGCCCAATAGAGGCACTACGAAATGAATGAACGAGAAGACATGCACTCGTGCATTCGGGGAGACGTACACTAACGTGTACTCGGTAAGACGAAAAGAAAGAAGCAACTAAAACAACACGAAGTCACTAACATGAAATAACCAACACGAAGTCATCAACACAACGTAACCAACCACAATGAAATTCGACCTGGACAGCTACAAAGAAATATCAGACTCGCTGATGCGGAACAAGCGAAGGAGTTTCCTCACCGGTTTCGGCATCTTCTGGGGTTTGTTCATGTTATTGTTTCTGATAGGTGGCGGAAACGGGTTGAAAGAATTGCTTTCCAAGAATTTCTCCGGTTTCGCCACCAACACCATTATCATGGGCTCCAGCGAAACCGGTAAACCATACAAAGGTTTCAAGGAAGGCCGATATTGGAATCTGGAATACACAGATGTGGAACGGTTGAAACACCTATTTCCGGAATTGGCCATTGTAACACCGCAGATTGCCCAATGGGGAGTGGTCGCCGTCAACGAGGGTTTTTCCGTCAACTGCCACGTGAGCGGCCTCAATGCCGATTATCAGTATGTGGAAATCCCTGCCATCAAATACGGACGCTACCTCAACCAGGTCGATTTGCAGCAGAAACGAAAAGTATGCGTCATCGGCAAAAAAATATATCAGGCACTGTTTCCGCAAGGGGGTGACCCATGTGGCCAATATATCTGTGTTGGATCCGTTTATTACCAGGTGATTGGCGTCAACTATGGCACTTCCAATATCAACATCAATGGCAATAGCGAAGAAGACATTACCGTACCCATAACTGTTTTGAAGGACATACTCAACTATGGGGACGTGGTGGGCATGATTTGTGTGGTAGGCAAAAACGGAGTGAAGATGAACGAGATGGCACCACGCATCCGCCAGGCCATCTATCGTGCACACACCATAGCACCCGACGATGAAGAAGCTATGTTCCTACTCAACATGGAGCCCATCTTCAAGATTGTGGACAACCTTTTCAAGGGGGTGAATTTCCTGATTTGGCTAGTCGGTATTGGCACTTTGTTGGCCGGAGCCATCGGGGTGAGCAACATCATGATGGTGGTGGTGAAAGAGCGCACCATCGAAATCGGCATCCGCAGGGCCATTGGTGCCACTCCTTTCGACATTCTGTTCCAGATTGTCATGGAAGGCATCGTGCTCACTTTGGTAGCAGGACTGTCGGCCATCGTGTTCTCGGTATTCATGCTGAATGGGCTTGAAGTGATCGCTCATCACGAGACCGCCTTCCAGATCAATTTTGGCACGGCAATGGCGGCCTTTTTCCTGCTCACGCTACTTGGCATGTTAGCAGGTATCGCCCCAGCCTACCGGGCCATGCACATAAAACCCGTTGACGCGATGAGAGATGAATAAGCGGGGAGTCTCGCACTGCGTGCTCGAGGGGAATTTCGAGCTTTGCCCTCAAGAGGAGACATGCACTGCGTGCATTCGGGGGGACGGGAAGACGGGAAGACGGGAAGACGGGAAGAAAAAATTCCCCTTCTATGAGAAGGGGTGCCCAAAGGGCGGGGTAGTGACATAAACATAATACACTATGATGAATAAACAATAAAACAACATATCATGAAAAAGGGACTCAAAATTATCATTTTCACGCTGATAGGCTTGATTTTTATCGGCACTTTCGTATTTCTGTTTCAGAAATCAAAGAAAAAAGAAATCAAGTACAACGAATATGAGGTAGTTCAGATGGATATCAAGCGGCAGGCACTGATTACCGGCAAAATCAACCCCAGAAACGAGGTGGCCATCAAGCCGCAAATCAACGGTATCATTGCCGAGTTATACAAAGAAGCCGGACAGGAAGTAAAAGAAAACGAGGTGATTGCCAAACTGAAGGTGATTCCCGACATGAACTCGCTGAGTGCTGCCCAAAGCCGGGTTCGCCTTGCCGAAATCAATTACGAGCAGGCTTATAGCAACTACAAAAGAGAAAAAAACTTGTACGACCAGAAACTCATCAGCCAGGAGTCTTTTGAACAAATCACACAACTGCTGAACCAGGCCCGCGAGGAAAAATCGGCGGCACAAGACGCCTTGGAAATTATCCGTGACGGTGTTTCCTCTTCTAACGCCACCTCCAGCTCAACATTGGTGCGCTCCACCATCTCGGGACTGATTCTGGATGTTCCCGTCAAGGTGGGTAACTCCGTCATCCAAGCCAACACGCTCAACGATGGTACCACCGTGGCCACTATCGCCAACATGAACGACCTGATTTTTGTGGGCAACGTTGACGAAACAGAAGTCGGAACACTACAGGAAGGTATGCCACTTACCATCACCATAGGTGCCTTGCAAAACTTGAGTTTTGACGCCACTTTGGAATATATAGCTCCGAAAGCGACGGAAAACAACGGCACCAACAAATTTGAAATCAAAGCCGCCATATTGCCACAAAAAGATCACAAAATCCGTTCTGGCTATAGCGCCAACGCGGAAATTACCCTTGAACAGGCCTCCAAAGTGTTGGCAGTTCCCGAAAGTGCCCTCGAATTCTCAGGCGACTCCACCTTTGTCTATGTCAAAAGAAACGGCAATTTCACCCGCCAAGCAGTAAATACAGGTCTGAGTGATGGAATTAACATTCAGATTACCAGTGGACTAAAAGAAGGAGAAATTGTAAGAGGTTCACAAATCATTGAAAAAGAATAAACCATGAAAAAAATATTGCTTAGTTTCATTGTAAGCTTATCGTTGTTCTCTGTTTCCGGACAGGAAAACAACCCTCATCATGGACCATGGACCATGGATGAGTGCATCAACTATGCCATTGAACACAACAACGGGGTCAAGCAAAGCCAGTACTCAGTACAACAAAGCTCTATTGAGCTGAATACCGCCAAAAACAGCGTTTGGCCGTCTTTGATGGCCAGCGGGTCACAAGGTTTTAACTTCGGACGAGGCTTGACGGAAGATAACACCTATACAAAGAACAACACCGCCAACACCTCGTTCAGCATCGGCGGAAACCTGGACCTGTTCACCGGTTTGAGGGTCAAGAACAACATTACGATGGGCAAACTCAACCTGCAGGCCGCCACCGCCGACTACGAGAAGGCAAAAGACGATATCCGCATTGCCGTGATGCAAGCCTATATGCAGATTCTGTATAGTATGGAAATCAGCAAGGTGGCCGCAGAGCAAATCCGTATTGACTCCATACAAGTGGAGCGGCTCACAGCCTTGGAGAAAGCCGGTAAAGTTGGACCTGCGGAGGTGGCCACCCAAAAATCATCCTTAGCCCAAAGCCAACTCACCTATACCCAAGCCATTAACCAACTGAAAATGGCCGTTCTCGATATGACACAACTGCTGGAGCTCCCCTTCCCTGAAGGTTTTTCCGTAGTGCCCTTTGACGTCTCCACTTTTACCCTTCGCCAGCTGCCCAATCCAGAGCAGATATACACCCAAGCGTTGGATGTGCGACCAGCTATCAGGGCAGAAGAAATCCGCTATGATTATGCCAAAACCAACATTGCTTTGGCCAAAAGCGGTTACATTCCCACACTTTCCATGAATGGCGGCATCGGAACCAATTACTATGCCCTTTTAGGCTATCAGAACAAAAAATTCGGACAGCAGCTGAAAGACAACTTCAGTCCTTATCTTGGTTTCAACCTGAATATTCCCATCTTTGACAAATTAGTCACCCGCAACAATGTACGCAGCGCTAAATTACAACTGAGCCGACAAGAACTGCAAATAGAGAATGTCAAGAAAACGCTATATAAAGAAATCCAGCAGGCCTATTACGGGGCGGTTGCCGCACGTGACAAGTACAACAGCAGCAAAGCTGCGGCGGAAAGTGCCCAAGAGGCCTTCACATTAGAAAGTGCCCGTTACGAGAACGGCAAATCCACTTTCACCGAATTCAACGAAGCCAAAAACAACTACCTAAAGGCCACCTCTGACTTGGCACAAGCACAATACGACTATATTTACAAAGTGCAATTGTTGGAGTTCTACCGAGGCACTAAATAACTCTAAATTGCTAATTAACTAATTTGCTAATTTGCTAATTATTTTTTGTATTTTTGCCCTCCGATAAAATTAGCCATAATAAAAGCAAACATTCAGGTCATGTCCATCGCAGTTCATCATGTTTCAAAGGTTTTCGGCACCCAGTATGCCTTAGACGATGTCAGTTTTGAAATCAAAAAAGGAGAGATTGTGGGCTTCTTAGGTCCCAACGGAGCCGGCAAATCCACCATGATGAAAATCATCACTTCTTTCATCCCGCCCACCAAAGGCGATGTGGAAGTCTGCGGTCTGGACATCTGGAATGACTCGCTGGAACTGCGCAAAAAAGTAGGCTACCTGTCCGAGGCCAATCCTCTGTACTACGACATGTATGTGCGTGAATTTCTGGAATTTATCGCAGGAATCCACCAGCTGAAAGACAAAAAGGCAAAAGTGGAGCACATCATCCAGCTGACAGGCCTCGCTCCGGAAATGCACAAGAAAATCGGAGCTTTGTCGCGTGGTTACAAACAGCGTGTAGGCATTGCCCAAGCTCTCATCCATGACCCGGAAGTGTTGATTTTGGATGAGCCCACCACCGGTCTTGATCCCAACCAATTGTTAGAAATCCGTGAACTCATCAAAAAATGCGGCAAAACCAAAACTGTGCTGCTGTCCACCCACATCATGCAGGAAGTGGAAGCCGTCTGCGACCGTATCATCATCATCAACAAAGGCAAAATCGTTGCCGACGCCAAGATTGACGACATCAGGAAGATGACGGAGAAAATGGGATTCAAACGTCAGGAAGAGCGCACCACTAACCTGGAGATGGAAGAATTGTTCCGCCAACTTACCAGATAGTCCACTGGCCAACTACGCAAGCCGCAAAACTATTCAATCAACAATCAAGCTATTAGCTATTCATTGAAACCAAGAATTCCTCGTTACTGCGGGTATATTGCATTTTGTCTTTGAGGAAAGTCATGGCTTCCAAAGCAGTCATATCCGCCAACTGATTTCTCAAGATCCATACCTTCTGCAGTACTTCCTTGGGTTGCAGCAAATCGTCACGACGTGTACTTGATGCCACAATATCCACGGCTGGATATATACGTTTGTTGGACAATTTTCTATCCAGCTGCAACTCCATATTACCCGTACCCTTGAATTCCTCGAAGATAACCTCATCCATACGGGAACCTGTTTCTATCAAGGCAGTGGAGATGATGGTCAATGAACCGCCATTCTCAATTTTACGGGCAGCGCCAAAGAAACGTTTGGGTTTTTGCAAAGCGTTGGCCTCCACACCACCAGACAACACTTTACCAGAAGCTGGTGCCATAGTATTGAAAGCTCTGGCCAGACGGGTAATGGAGTCGAGCAAAATACACACATCGTGGCCGCATTCCACCATACGCTTGGCCTTTTCGAGTACCATATTGGCAATACGCACATGACGTTCCGCTGGTTCGTCAAAAGTAGAGGAAATCACCTCAGCATTCACACTGCGTTGCATGTCGGTCACCTCTTCCGGACGCTCATCAATCAGTAAAACAATCAAGTATATTTCAGGATGATTAGCGGCAATAGCATTGGCTATTTCTTTGAGCAACACTGTTTTACCAGTTTTTGGCTGTGCCACAATCAAACCACGCTGACCTTTGCCAATGGGAGCGAACAAATCGATAACACGGGTGCTCAAGCTCTCTCCTTCATGGCCCGTCAGTCGTATTTTCTGGTCCGGAAACATAGGAGTCAAGTAATCGAAAGGCACACGGTCTCGGATTTCCTCCGGATTACGGCCATTGATTTTTTCAATCTTGGTTAAAGGGAAAAACTTCTCACCATCCTTAGGTGGACGAATAGACCCTTTGATGGTATCCCCATTTTTCAGACCGAACAGTTTTATCTGAGAAGGAGACACATAAATATCATCTGGAGAAGACAGATAATTATAATCAGATGAACGCAGGAAACCGCAGGAATTATCATTGTTGATTTCCAACACACCTTCCGCAATCACTGAGCCATCATAATTGGCATCAGCAACCTTACCCCACTGCTCGTCATACACCGAAGGTTTTTCTTTTGGAACCGACTCTTTTTCAACATCCCCTTCTTCAACTGACGAAGTTTCACTTGTTTCCCGATTTTCAGCTGCACTTTTGCCAGCGAGAGTGTCATTATCCGTCAGTTGTTCGTTTGCTGGCGTGACATCAACAGCTTTTTTTTGTTTTTTTGACTGTTTTTTTCTTTTCGATGCAGGCTTCTCAGGCTGAGCATCTTCTTTTTCTTCTTCAACAGAGGGTTTCTGGAGAGAGGAAATTTCCACATTATCATCAATTAAATCCATGTCAAGCTGCTGTGCACTTGTTTTCTTCGGTTTTCTGGATTTACCTGTTTTCTTAACGGCTTTCTCAATAACAGGTACAACCTCCTCCTCTGAAGAAACAGCCTCAACCTCTGGTGTTGCCACGAGAACCGGCTCTGGAACTATCGGGTTTAATTGTATATCAACCTGATTTTCAATATTTTCACTTATAGATATCAGATTAGCATCCTTATTTTTCGCATCATTTGGAGATACTATGCCAGAAGTAATTTTCTTCATATTTGAAGTGGCAACGGGTGCTTTTCCAGGTACAGTGATACGCTTTCTTTTTGACTGCTTTTCAATAGAATTATCCATAAAAAAAGTAATGTAAGTGCTTGATTCTTTTATTTTTACAAAAACTTTCCAGAATATTATCCGCATTACGACAGCAGAGATAAAAGATAAAAATTGCCGTCTGCAAATAACACGGCAAAAATACAAAAAAAATTAATATTTTGGCATGACACGCAAAAAATCAAAAAAAAAATTATAAATTTGCAGGCTCAAAACGAAAATCAACTATTTCTACAATGTTATATAAGAAATTAAGCCTATGAAAAAATTTATCTCACTCGTGTTGCTGACTTTGTTGATGACCCTCTGTCAGACAATTTTCGCACAAGTAAACAGTGGTGTTATGCCCAAGAGTGCAGTTGCACAACTTTCTGAATCTGTTGTTCCACAGTATGATGTTGCTACTCCGGATTTAAACAAATTGCAAGCCAAGGCTGATGCTTCCATTAAAAATGGCACCCCTCTGAGAGTAGCCGTTGTAATGCCTTTACAACTTTCCACCGACAATGCCGGTTTATGGGAAAGAACCGCTGACGGACATGATATCTGGCGTCTCAAACTGCACAATACCAACGCTTTGGGATGTTGCGTTTTGTTCGACAACTTCGCACTGCCCGAAGGAGCACAGTTCTTTGCATACAACAACGACAAATCCTTAATTTATGGTCCTTATACCAGAGAAGACAATCTTTCTGGCGAAGGCTATAGCAGTGGCTTATTTGCAGAAGGTGACGTAACCTTGGAATATGTTTCTCCCAAAAATCAATTTGGTCAAACAGAAAGTCCCAACATCACCATTGCGGGATATACCTATTTCTACCGTTCTGAAGGTTTACCTGATTTGAGAGTCAAAGATTCCAAAGACGGTGATACCGGCTACGGTGCTTCCCAAAGCTGCATGATCAATGTCAACTGTTCGGAAGGTGATAACTGGAGAATCCAACAAAAAGGAGTAGGCAGAATGCTCGGATACGTTGTAGATGATGGACAATTAGGTGCAGGCTGGTGTTCTGGCACATTGATTAACAACACCATGGGCGATGGAACAGCTTATTTCCTGTCTGCCAACCACTGTTCCGATGGATCTCCCGCAAACTATTACAACTATTTCGAGATTTATTTCCATTATGAATGCCCTTACTGCACTTGTAACTCTGAACCTGGTATGATTACATACACAGGCGTTACCAAAATTGCCAACAGCCCCATCAGTGGAGGTTCCGACTTTTTGTTATTGAAGTTGAAAAATGCCAACTGGAATAAATTGAAAAACGATGGTTTGGTATTGAATGGCTGGAGCAAATCAGCAAATGCCAGTTCTTCAGGTGTTTCTATTCACCACCCCGCCGGCGATGTGAAAAAAATCTCCACTTACACCCAATCCTTGACATCCGGCACATTCAAGAATGGAGCAACCAATGCTTATTGGGTTGTTCCATGGGCACACACCACCCACGGAACCAGCGTTACTGAAGGCGGTTCTTCCGGTTCCCCCTTATTCAATAATAATGGTTTAGTTGTGGGTACCCTTACAGGAGGTGCTTCCAGTTGTTCGTATCTCTCAGCCCGCGAATATTATGGCAAAATGTCATACCACTGGCAATCCAATGGTTCTACAGACGACAAAAAACTTCAACCTTGGTTAGACCCTGTTCCACTTTCACAAACCACTTGTAACTATTTGGATTTCAATGGTTCTTTCTACACCATTCCTGCTGCTCACATTTTCTCCGCAGGTACCAGCACATACACCTATCTGGTATTCAGCAATCAACCATGGACTTTAAGCTATCAGAACGACCATAGCTGGTTTACCGTTAATACCGAATCCGGCTACGGTGATGGAGCTATCCAAGTGACCTGCCAACCCAATACCACAAGCACTACACGTCGATGCAACATGACCATCACCAAAACTGATGGCACAACCTTACAATTGGTGGTAAAACAAGAAGCTGGCACAGGTGTTACAGTCATCCCTGAAGAACAATTCTCTGTGTATCCCAATCCAGCCCACAACGAAATTAACATCGAGTCTGCCGAACATTTCATCAGCAAGGTGGAAATTATCGACATGTTAGGCAAAGTGGTTTACAGCTACGATTGTAACGGTGCCAACTCATTGACACTGCCAGTAAGCCAGTTGGACAATGCCATGTATCTGATGAGACTGACGACAGATAGAAATGAAGTGGTATATAAGAAATTAACGAAGAACTAAAAAAAACTGAAAGTTGAAAGTTGAAAATTGAAAGTCAACATTCAGTTTTCTGTAAACTTACAACTGAAAACAACAATTATAACAGCATAGTTTTTGCCCTATAGACGGCCTCGTAGAGGTCGTCTATTTCTTTTTTATCGTTATATACGGCAAATGAGGCACGTACAGTACCCGGAATGCCAAAATGATCCATAATGGGCTGGGTACAATGGTGACCTGTGCGGACAGCCACTCCCAATTTATCAATAATCGCTCCTATATCCGAAGGATGCATCTTATTGATATTGAAAGAGACGATGGCCGCTTTTTGAGCTGCATTACCATAGATACGAAGGCCATCAATAGCGGACAACCGTTCTTCAGCATAATCCAACAACTCCTTCTCGTACGCTGCAATATTCTCAATACCAATATTTTCCATATACTCTATAGCCACCTTCAAGCCCATAGCGTCACCTACACTCGGTGTACCCGCCTCAAACTTAAACGGCAAATCATTATAGGTGGTTTTAGGAAAAGTTACCTGTTTGATCATCTCCCCGCCACCTTGGTATGGCTTCATCTTATTCAACCATTCCTCCTTGCCATACATCACACCGATGCCCATAGGCGCATACATTTTATGCCCTGAAAAACAGTAAAATTCACAGTCTAAGGCCTGAACATCCACCTTGCAATGGGAGACAGCCTGTGCCCCGTCAAGCAGCACAGGAACACCTCTTTTATGGGCTATTTCTATAATTTCCTTCACAGGATTGACGGTACCCAGAGAATTGGAAACGTGAGTAACCGCCACAATTTTAGTTTTGGAACCAATCAACTGGTCAAGTTGCTCCACACACAATTCTCCTTTTTCATTGAAAGGCAACACTTTCAGCACACAACCACGATCCTCACACAAAAACTGCCAAGGCACGATATTGGCATGATGCTCCATTTCGCTGACGATGATCTCATCTCCCTCATGCAGGAAAGTACGCCCAAAAGAGGCTGCCACCAAATTGATGGAATCCGTGGCTCCGCGGGTGAAAATAACCTCGTATGCATGGCGTGCATTGATAAAACGTCGCACTGCCTCGCGTGCCTGCTCAAACTCGTCAGTCGCCAGCTGGCTCAAGTAATGTACCCCACGATGAATGTTGCTGTTGATGGTTTCATAATATCTGGTCAATGCGTCAATCACCACCTGAGGTTTCTGCGTCGTGGCCGCATTATCCAAATATACCAATGGTCTTCCGTATATTTTCTGGTCTAATATGCTAAAATCTTCTTTATACATCATCATCTTCATCTTGATCGTCATTTATTTCTTCATAATCAACAAATTGATCACTGTATTTCTTGTTCATAAGGGCTTCCTTCATCAACACACCATAGCAAACAATAATCATCACTGTCAAGAAAATCGACATCCATCCCATAGTTAACACACCTTTAATCACCAAATTGCACATCACAAACAGCCAGATTTGTGATACAACATACAAATGGAAACCAACTTTCCTGATTTTCAGCATCAAAGCTGCTCCAATTATAGCCAAAACATAGCCAAGAGACAACAAAAGATACTGCCATGAAGGCACATCCACCATTTTCTGCAACACTTCTATACTTTCAGCGGGAACGCCCATATTCTCATACATTTCTATCACTGAAGGCACAAAGCCAGAAGTGAAAGCAAAGGTGAAATAAGTCAGGAAAGAAATGCCTGAATTGATAAATGTCAACACTGCCAACACCACAAGCCAGGGTGAGCGTGCGGGTTTGTTTTCATTAAAAGGATCCATGATACGTTATTTTATAATATTTTTTTGTTTGATTATCTATCTTAAATCTGTCATCACCACGATAACCCACCAACCACACTATTTTATCACCAGAGCACAGAACAGGAATATTTTTCTTTTCTATCAAATTGATTTTCTGATCGATAAAAAAATCGCTCAATTTTTTACTGCCTCTCATGCCGAAAGGATAAAAACGATCACCCTCACACCAATGACGCAATATCAGCGGGGTTGCTAATTTGGCCGCATCCACGTACAAGACATTGGGATTCGGGGAAAAATCAGGAGATTTGTCAATGGCAAACTCTTCCACTTTGAAACCCGACAATTCCAGATCCTTCACTTTCACAATCCTCGTCTCTTCTTCTTGGATACTGTTCAACCGACTGACAATCAAAGATTCTCTATCTTTAACCAACTGATATTCTGAGGAAAAGAACTGTTTACCGGAAATCTCATTTATTGAATCCAGAATCTGCTCAGCCAAAGAAGGACTGAAACCATAATCCTTCAGAATCTCACACAAGACCAATGCAGGATCCTCACACTTTTTCAATTCCTGAATTGAAATCCGTATGGTGTCACCTTCTGCGCGAACCATAGAACAAATCAATTTTTCCATCTGGCTTCGATAAAAGACAAACTGGCGTTTCAGCAAAGCCATATTACGGGAAAAAGTGGAAACAAGTTCCGGATTAAGCTCTTCCAGTTTAGGCATGACAGAAAGCCTGATTTTGTTACGCTGGAACGCTTCGGAGAAGTTGGAGGCATCATTCCTGTACTCGACCCCTTTTTCGGCCGCAAAACGGCGGATTTGGGCCGAACTGAAAGGCAAAAGGGGACGCAACAGTTTCCCATTTTTTTCGGGAATACCCGTCAAGCCTTTCAAACCGGTTCCCCTGCACATATTCAGCAGAAAAGTCTCGGCATTATCGTTGGCGTTATGGGCGGTTACCAAATAATCGAAATCCTTGTCTATTTGGGCGAACCAATCATAACGGAGCTGCCGTGCGGCCATTTCAAGCGACAGGCCTTTCTCTTGCTGAAAAGCGATAGTATCAAATTCCCGTTCAAAATATGACACTCCATACTCTTCGGCTTTTTTCCGCACCAACTCCATATCCTTATCGGAATCTTCCCCTCTCAGATGAAAATTGCAATGGGCTATGGCAAATGGCAAACGGCACTGATGAAAAAGGTATGCAAGCACAGAAGAATCAGCGCCTCCGCTCACCGCCAACAAGAATTTTTTTTCTTGAGCTTGCGGCACCATTTGGTCAATATGTTGTTTGAACAGTTCTTCCATTTTCAGGCCACAAATTTACATGATTTTCTCGAAATACACACCAAAGAATTATTTTTTTCATAGAGACATGGCTTGCTCCATCTCTATAAAGAATTCAAATTTCAGAATCCCCAAATATATATTGAGAAAACATGTTACATTTCAATTATTCCACAAAGATTCCCGAATCGCTTCCTTGTAAAAAAAAGAGAGGAACAACGTCCTCTCCCATATTAACCCTAATAAAAAAACATTTGTTACGATCCACATTTGGAGTATCCGCAATTGGAGCAGCACAAACAGCCTTCTTTGTACTCCATCGTGTTTTCCTGACCGCATTTCGGGCAGACAGCGCCTTTGGCCTTTGTGCCATCGCGAAGGAATTTTTTCAAGGCACGGATCACACCGTTTTTCCAGGAGTTGATAGACTCTTCACGGAAATTCAAGCCTGAAATGATATTGATGACACTTTCCATCGGAATCTCATGTCTCAGCAATGCTGAAATCATCTTGGCATAATTCCAGAATTCCGGGTTGAAAGTACGGGACAAGCCACTCATCAGCACTTCGTAACCATCTTTGTCATAATATTGGAAATCGTATGTCTTAGTACCATCTTCGTGGCGGTTTTTTATAATGAAGCCAGATTCCACCCATTTCGGGATAACGAAGCGGTCGCTTTCGGTTTTACCGGTAAAGATTTCATACGGGCGACCATCGCGCAGTCCCACAAAAGCAATCCAATCCTCACAATTGTTTTTGAATCTTACAACTTCAGCGGGTAAAGAAGTGGGACGTTTGTAATTCTTATGGTCTTCAGCAGGCTTTTCCTCTTTTTTCTCGGTGATAGTGTTGAGCACACCATCGCGGGAACCTTCACGATAAACCGTCATGCCTTTACAACCGACTTCCCAAGCCTTGATATACAGATTGGCAACAGTTTCCTCACTGACATCGGAGGGTAAGTTTACGGTAACAGAGATTGAGTGATCCACCCATTTCTGCACCATACCTTGAAGTTCCACTTTCTTGATATAGTCGGTGTCTGCTGCCATTGATTTGTAGTAAGGAGATTTTTCCACCAAAGCCATGATAGCGTCCTTGTCCATCTCTTCCAGCTGTTGTTTGCTGATACCATGAACAGCGGCCCAGTCGATAAACTTCGGGTGGAAGACCATATATTCCTCGAAAAGATCGCCCACGGAATCGCGTACGGTTTTACGGCGATTCATGTCGTTAGGGTTCACCTTTCTTCTTCTCATATACACCACATTGAAAACCGGTTCAATACCGGAAGTGGTTTGTGTACAGATACTTACACTGCCTGTAGGAGCAATAGTCAGCAGGGCGATATTTCTACGGCCGTAGCGGATCATATCGTCATACAACTTCTCGTCAGCCTCTTTCAGTCTGAGCACAAAAGGATTGCGGCTTTCCTTGATGCAACTGTAAACCGGGAAAGCGCCTCTTTCGCGGGCCATATTCACGGATGAGCGGTAAGCGGCCAAAGCCAGCTGTTTATGTACTTCCGTCGAGAAAGAATTGCCATGGTCGGAGCCATACTGGA
>JAEEGF011155609.1_pt1 | contig 15368 bp, 11 predicted proteins | sample 9134171 | NCBI WGS metagenome assembly JAEEGF01 (sample SAMN16246542, study PRJNA631951) | gut metagenome | biome: gut microbiome; feature: rumen; material: AP-attached | host: Bos | place: Iran: Karaj | collected 2018-10 | reverse complement strand
CAGGAACAGTTGGCAACAACAGATGCAACATCTCTCTTGGAACCAGCGGAACAATCTTCATGTCTTCCGATAACTTCGCTGTAGACAGCAACAACGCACTTCATTCCTTTGATCATGCTGATGGACATTTCCACCTTATGGGCTGCATGCTCAGCGCTGCAAGCTGCAACAAGTGGTGGATGGATGAGATCCTCAAGACCAAGGATTATGCAGATGAGCAGAAGGGCATTGAGAAGCTTGGTGAGAACCATGTATTCTTCCTTCCATACCTCATGGGAGAGAGATCACCTTGGAACAATCCTAATGCACGTGCTACCTTCACAGGTATCACAATGGATACAACCAGAGAGGATATGACTCAGGCTGTTCTCGAGGGCGTTGCTTTTGCCACAAGAGATATGTATGAGGTTGCAAAGTCCATCGGAGTAGCACCACAGCGCACCATGATCTGTGGCGGTGGAGCTAAGAGCCCTCTTTGGAGAAAGATGATCGCTAACATCCTCAACGTAGAGGTTGATGTTCCTGTATGTGAGGAAGGACCCGGAATGGGCGGCGCTATGCTGGCTATGGTTGCTTGCGGAGCATATGCAAGCGTTGAAGAGGCTGCAAAGGCAATCGTTAAGGTTGATAAGACCGAGAAGCCTGATCCGGAGCTTGTTAAGAAGTACGAGGCTCGCTACCAGCAGTTCAAGAATATCTATCCTGCACTGGCTGAGACCTTTGATAAGATTATCTGAATTAAACATATAACTGAATCTATGTAATAATATTTCGCAATAGGCAAATAAATTTTATTTGCCTATTGCTTTTATTGGTGACATAGGTTATTATCTAAATCGACAAAATTGTAATTCTCTTATTCAGAGTGGTGGAGGTACATAGGACCTGTGAAGCCACGGCAACCCCGAAACGAGTCGGAAGGTGCCAACCTGAGCGTGCAGTTCCAAGGATTGGAATACGAGCAATAAGAGGATCTGATACGATGATCAGTTCCGCACTTTTTGTGTATTGCACGCCACAAAAAAGCGGAATTTTTTTATGTTTGAAGCGCATTGCGCAGAAAGGGAAAGAATGGATAAATTTATTTTCACATCTGAATCAGTAACTGAAGGACATCCTGATAAAATCTGCGATAACATCTCTGATGCTATCCTTGATGCCTGCATGGAGCAGGATCCCATGAGCCGTGTTGCCTGCGAGACTACAGCCTGCACAGGATTCGTTCTTATCACAGGTGAGATCACTACTAAGGCACACGTTGACTATGCTAAGATTGCCCGCGAGACAATCAAGGAAATCGGTTATGACGATTCCGCTAAGGGCTTTGACGGCAATACCTGCGCAGTTCTTGTAGCTCTTGATCAGCAGTCAGCTGATATCGCTATGGGAGTTGACAAGGCTCTTGAGGCAAGAGAGAACCAGATGACAGACGAGCAGATTGAGGCTATTGGTGCCGGCGATCAGGGGATGATGTTCGGATATGCTACAAACGAGACTGAAGAGTACATGCCTTACGCTATCAGCCTTGCTCACAAGCTTTCCAAGAAGCTTACAGAGGTTAGAAAGAACGGAACACTTCCTTACCTTCGCGCTGACGGTAAGAGCCAGGTTTCTATAGAATATGATGAGAATGGCAAGGTTAAGAGACTTGAAGCTATCGTTGTTTCTACTCAGCATGATGAGAAGGTAACTCAGGAGCAGATTCACACTGACATCAGAAAGTATGTTATCGACGCAGTTGTAGATGCCTCTTTGGTTGATGAGAATACAAAGATCTTTATCAATCCTACAGGCCGTTTTGTAATCGGTGGACCGCAGGGTGATGCAGGTCTTACAGGGCGTAAGATCATCGTTGACACTTACGGTGGAGCAGCTCGTCACGGCGGCGGTGCTTTCTCCGGTAAGGACTGCACAAAGGTTGACCGTTCAGGTGCTCACGCAGCAAGATATGTTGCTAAGAACATTGTAGCAGCAGGCCTTGCAGACAAAGCTGAGATCCAGCTTTCATATGCTATCGGTGTTGCACAGCCCACATCAGTTCTTGTAGATACTTTTGGAACAGGAAAGGTTTCTGACGAGAAGCTCACAGAGGCAGTTCGTAAGGTATTCGATCTTCGTCCTGCAGGAATTATCAAGATGCTTGACCTTCGTCGTCCTATCTACAAGCAGACAGCAGCTTATGGTCATTTCGGAAGAAATGATCTTAACCTTCCTTGGGAGCAGCTTAACAAGGTTGAGGAGCTCAAGGCAGCTGTAAAGTAATTAATTGATGTAAGGATCTAAAGTTTAAAGAGAAGCTATTCCGGGCTCCCCGCATGGGATTGCCGAAGAATGGCTTCTCTTTTTCTTTACAAGTGAAATGTGTAGTATTATTAGAGGTAAGGATTGTGTGTAGGATTTTTTGATTTCAGACGAATGTATAGGCAGTTATTTATGTGAGAGAGGGAATTTTATGCTTCAGGATATTTTTCCTAAGAAATTTGATAACCACTACTATAATGATGCTGTGCCGGGAAATGATAGTTACATTATTCATTTTAGGAATAGTGAAGCGGGAAAAGAGATTTTGGTAAAGGCATCAGGTCGGGATAGGGAGCTTTTGTTTCCCGTGATGAGTGATTTTGAAGAGATAATCAGGGAAAGTCTGATATATCTTTTTAGAATAGATGAAAAAGAGTATTATCTGCTATTTAATCCGGATTCCGGGATGGAGAATAAAGACGGATACTGTTATAAGGAGGTAAGGAGCCTTCGCCGGGAGGGAAATCCAGAGTCGCATCAGGTTTTTGCTCTTTATACTGCGTTTCATCTTTCCGAGTGGTATGAGACTTCCAGGTTCTGCGGAAGATGCGGTTGTGAGACCAGTCGTGATAAAATAGAAAGGGCGGTTGTTTGCCCGAAATGTAATAACAGGATTTATCCGAGGATCAATCCGGCGGTGATAATCGGAGTGACAGATAAGGAAACCAACAGGATAATACTGACCAAATACAGAACTGGATTTGCCCAGAATGCTCTGGTGGCCGGCTTTACCGAAATCGGTGAAACTCTTGAAGAGACTGTGATGCGGGAAGTTATGGAGGAAGTAGGCCTGGAAGTAGAAAATGTCAGGTATTATAAGTCCCAACCCTGGGGCGTTGCACTGGATATTTTGAGCGGATTTTACTGCGATGTTAAGGGAAACAAAGATATCCGTATGGATGAATCTGAGCTGAAATATGCGGAGTGGGTAGCTCCGGAGGACATTGTTCTGCAGACTCCGGACTATAGTCTTACCAATGAGATGATGCGTCTTTTCAAGGAAAGAGGATATGAAGGGACGCTGAAGTCCGGAGATGACAGGGTTTAGGATAAGCTTGAGAAAAGTGTACGATGTCAGCAGGACAGAAGAAGTATTAGTTTGCACAGAGGAGAAGATTATTATGAAAAAGAGAGTGTTAAGTTTTTTAACTTCAGCGATGGTAATGACGTTATGCCTTAGCGGCTGTAACGGAAAAAGCCAGAGTGACAACACCGGTGTGGATACAGATGCTACTTCGGTGGAAGCCGGAGAGAATGCGCCGCAGGCTGAGGAAGCAGGGAGCGATACAGGCAATTCTGAAAAGGATGCGGAGGCTACTCAGTCAGGAACTTCCGAAGAAAGTGAGTATGAAACTCCTTTTACAGTGGTAAATCATGGGGTATCTTCCAAAGCCGACGGAGCAGAGAAGGCCACGGGTAGTTATCCCGAAATAATTCTTTCCAAGGATTATAAAGATAATTATCCTAAGCTCTACGAATATATTCAGGATCAGAACGAAAACTGGAAGAAGATTGTTCCCGAGACAGTGGCCAACTATGCTGTGTGGAGGATAAATGATACTTTCTATGAGGATGAAGTGTACTCCAGTGAGATCAATGTAACTATTGTTCGTGCAGATGACAGGATTTTTTCCATGCTGCTTAGTTTCTATGATTTTGCAGGAGGAGCGCACCCCAGCCATTATACGACTTCTGTGAATGTGGATCCTGTGTCGGGGGCGGAACTGAAGCTCTCTCAAGTGTTAAATGACACAACAGGTTTTTCGGAAGCTATTCGCCAGAAGCTGGAGGAAGGATATCCGGGAATCATGGAGGAAGTGGACAGCTTTTATTTCATGAATGATGGCGATGATCCGGACCAGTTTGTGGATAAACTCAAAAAAGACACATATTCCTGGACCATAACCGGTGATGGTCTTACTCTATATTTTTCTCCCTATGAGATTGCATCCTATGCTGCGGGATATATGGAGGTTGTTCTGCCTGTCAGTGAATATCCAAACCTGATTCAGAAGGCATATCAGATTGGTGAAAACCAGGATATGGATAAGCTTGTGCAGGTTGTAACCGGGGATTCAATTGAAGTGGAACCAATGGAAGAGGACTATAGCGATTCTTCGGGGATTTCCAATCCAAGTTGGAAAAAATACATATCTGAAAATGCAGCTCCGGCAGCAGGCAGGCATATTAGTCTGTCAAAGACTTTAGAGGATAAGTATGACTGGCTTGACACCGGAGTCTGGGCTGACAAAAACGGCTTTACAGTGGCATCTCTTCCCTATTCCGACGGAACATATTTTTACCAGGGAGAGAATCCGGTAGAATATGACTATATGTATAATGAGCTGTATATATACAACAGCGACCAGAGCGAGCTTATATATGACTTGAATCTATATGAGCTTTGTAATGGCCCGGATGCAGAGGAGGGAAGATATTCCTCAACTACGGAATATTTGAACTGGGCACAGCTTTACGAAGGGACTCTTTACATTTCCACAGTTCATGCGGGGTATGCTTCGGAAAATCCATGGTCTAATTATATCGTAGCGATTGATCCTGAGGCAAAAGAGGTACTTTGGAGAAGTGCTCCTCTGACTAATAATGCTTCTAATTTCCTGATTGTTGATGATACAATTATTTGCGGATATGGTTTTACTGCAGAGCCTGATTACATCTATCTTCTGGATCGTTTTACAGGAGATGAGGTGGATAAGATTAAGGTTAATTCAGCGCCCTACCAGTTTGAGATAGTGGGGGATACGCTTTATGTGGCAACCTACAATACAGCGTATGAGTTTAGAATTGGGAGATAAGTTATGTTTGAAATCGTCAGTGTCCTGGTATACATAATAATTATTTTTGGCGTGACCTCGCTTCTTAAAATTAAGAAGACAAAGAGCGGTAATTTCGGCAAAGGTGAGTCTTCCGCCATGCCCCATGAGCATAGGCCGGCAGGGGTGCATGACACTTTTAACAAGAAGTCACCGGCTAATAGTGCAGGTGCGCAGCCCCATAGACATGAGACAAAAAAGTTCACTTCAATGTCGGATGCCTCCAAGCTTCCGCCGGGATATATTTTGCTTAACGGAGAGCCGGTGAAAGTGTCAGATCTTGATAATAAGTGAAAATAAGTAAATGAGTATGAATTAATCAGCGAGAAAGCAATGAAAAAAGCAGATAAAGAGGAAGATTGAAAATAATGAGCGCAGAAAAAATCATTGTGGATTCTGGTAAAAAGATTTCTTTTCGAAATAATGTGGATTACTGCGTAGGTACCGGTCGCCTTGGCCTTGCGCTGACTCAGGAGTATCTCAGCGAACTTGAATATGTTCAGAAGATGATAGGGTTTTCTTATATCAGAGGGCACGGTCTATTTTCGGATGATGTGTCCATCTATCATGAATATGAAGAAAACGGCGAGACTAAGGTTGAATATAATTATACCTACATAGACAGGATTTTTGACAGTTACATAAAGCTTGGTATCAGGCCGTATCTGGAGCTGGGATTTATGCCGGGGCAGCTTGCCAGCGGGACTCAGACTATTTTTTACTGGAAAGGAAATACCACCCCGCCAAAGGATTACAGGAAATGGACGGATATGGTAATAGCTCTTTTGGAACATCTGAAAGGGCGCTACGGCGAAGAGGTTGTGACCTGGCCCATTGAAGTATGGAATGAGCCAAATCTCCCTGGATTCTGGTATAAGGCCGATATGGATGAATACTTTAAGCTGTTTAAAGAAACTTTCCTGGCGATCAAGGCCTATGACCAGAGATTCAAAGTGGGTGGACCTGCCATCTGCGGCGTGAAGGATGCGGAGTGGATAGAAGCATTTCTTTCTTTTTGTAAAAGAGAAGGACTTCGCCCCGACAGGATAACGAGGCACCACTATACGGTGGAGTTCCCAGAAAGAATCGGGCACTGCGACTATTCTAAATTAGAAGATTCTGAAATGCGCTTTGCAAATTTGCAGTCCACCAGAGATATTGTGGATTCTTTTGATGAGTTCAAGGGACTGCCCATCCATCTTACGGAGTTTAGTACTTCCTACACTCCAAAGGGCGTTATCCACGATACCAACATAAATGCAGCATATCTGGCCAGACAGCTGTCAAGACTTGGAGATGTGAACGAGGCATATTCCTACTGGACCTTCGGAGACGTTTTCGAGGAACAGGGCGTTCCGGATTCTCTTTTCCATGGTGGATTTGGAATGGTGGCAGCCGGCAATATCCCGAAGCCTACTTTCTGGACTTTTTATTTCTACAAGCAGCTTAAGAATTTCAGCGAAAGCTGCGTATATAGGGATGACAATTCGGTCATTGTAAAAAATGACAGAGGCTATGCGGGAATTTTGTGGAATATAGATGAGGCTGAATTGTCCAGGGAATATTTTCTGCCGGTTTATGAAAGCGGAGAAAAGAGTAAAGAGCAGTTGGTACAAAACCCGGATAGTGGGGAGTATACCCTGGTAACAAGGACTGTGGACGAGACCTGCTGCAATCCCTTAAAGCTTTGGCATGACATCGGAGAACCGCCTTATCCTACAGGTGATCAGGTTGATCTTATAAGAAGCGCAGCACAGCCATTTACGGAAAGTGCAGTATTAAAGATGCAGGAAGGAGCACTTACTGTTCCTGCAACTGTGAGAGCCCACGGCGTAATTTATTTTACCCTTACAAAGAGACATTTTACTCCGGACCGCGGGTATGATTACGATAAAGTGATTTCTTTCCACTAAAAATATATTACGAATAGGAGAAGACAATGACAGAGACAATTACACTTACAATTCCTAAACAGAAGAACATAGCACTGATAGCTCACGACGGAAAGAAGGCAGAGCTCATCAAATGGTGTAGTGAAAATGCCGAAATCTTAAAGAAACATTTTTTGTGTGGCACAGGAACAACAGCCCGTATGATCACAGACGCCACAGGGCTGCCGGTAAGAGGCTATAACTCAGGCCCATTGGGAGGAGACCAGCAGATTGGTGCCAAGATTGTTGAAGGCAAGGTGGATTTTGTTATTTTCTTTTCAGATCCTCTTACTGCAGCGCCACATGATCCTGATGTAAAGGCTCTGATGAGAATCGCTCAGGTTTACGATATTCCCTTTGCCAACAACAAGGCAACCGCAGATTTTCTGATCCATTCATCACTTATGGATGCAGAGTACGACCACGATGTTATCAACTTCAGACAGAATATCCAGCATCGGGCTGAGACACTACTGTGATGGGATGATACAAGAATAGAAAAAAGCCCCATGCCTACAGGTCTTATGCAGGCATGGGGCAAACTATTAATCAGAGAACTGCATCAAGCTTCTTTGCAAGAGTGTCCATTGGCATTGCGCCCATGGCACTGTCCACAACCTCGCCGTTCTTGATGATAAGAAAGCTTGGGATAGACATAACATTGTATTTGGCAGCCAGATTGCCGTTTTCATCTGCGTTTACTTTGCCCACCTTAACTTTTCCGTCATAGGTCTCTGCAAGCTTCTCCACAACAGGCATCATCATCTTACAGGGACCGCACCAGTCTGCGTAGAAGTCCACCAATACAGGGATGTCACTCTTTAAAACTTCATTCTCAAAATTTTCTTCTGTAAATATATATTCCATAATTGTTTCCTCCAATCAATTTTTGGTTGTGTTATTGTGATGATTAAATGATTGCACACAATTTAAAGATTGTCAACAATTAAATTGCAAAAAATATAAAATGTGTTATAATGGACCTACTGTTAGATGCCGGCGAACAAAAGAAAGTAGGTTTACAATGATTACTATATTTCATGCGGGATACGATGTGATTAAAGAACCTGACATTCACTATGGCAGAAAGAATGCGGACTTTGGTCAGGGATTTTATACCACTGATGACAGCTCTTTTGCCAAAAGATGGGTGAGGGAAAAGCAGGGGGCAGAGGTGGTTGTTAACAGATATGAGTTGGATGAGAGTTCTCTTAAGATAAAAGTTTTCGAAAGAGATCAGAGCTGGTTTGAATATATCTTTTCCAATAGAAGAGCCAGACCCGACATCTATGGAGACTACGATGTTATAATCGGTCCCATTGCAAACGACACCATATATGAAACCTTTGGAATCATAACCAGCGGATTTTTGTCTGACGAAGAAGCTATGAAGCTACTGATGGTTGGGCCCTGCTCCATGCAGATTGTGCTAAAGAGTAAAAAGGCTTCGGATAATCTTAAGTTCATTTCATCCGAGATTCTCTCAAAGGATGTTATTGAGGCAGCAGCGAAGGAACACAGGGCAGATAGCGAACGGTTCCAGACTGAGTTTGCAAGAGTGATGAAGGAAATGGAAGAAGAGTAATTATAGCTACGAAAAAATGAGACTTGAAATTAGGAGGCAGAAATGAAGAGTTTTTTGGAACTGGTAAAAACAAGAAGAAGCGTAAGGACATTTGACGGACAGATGCCCGATAAGCAGATAATCGATGAATTAAAGGCATTTGCCGAAGATGTGTCAAATCCTTTTGGGATAAAGGTCAGATTTGTATTCCTGGATGCGGAGGAGGAAAAGCTATCAAGTCCCGTGCTGGCAGGAGAAAAGATCTACGTCAGCGCTGTTGTGGGACGCCATCCACTTGCCGCTGTGGCCTACGGATACAGCTTTGAAAAGTTCCTGATGAAGGCACACGAACTGGGACTTGGAACAGTGTGGATCGGCGGAACCATGCCAAGAGATAAGTTTGAAAAGGCATCAGACCTTGGCGAAGATGAGATAATGCCTTGCATCAGCCCTCTTGGAGTAGTGGCAAAGAAGATGTCAGTTAAAGAGGCTCTCATGAGAAAGGGCGTAAAGGCTGATTCCAGAATGAACTTCGAGGAACTCTTTTTCAACGGAGATTTTGCAACTTCCATATCAGAAGGCCAGGCAATTAGTATGGGACTTCGGGATGATCTTGAGGCTGTGCGCCTCGCTCCCTCGGCAGTAAATAAGCAGCCCTGGAGAATCGTAATTGATGAGAAGAACGCTCACTTCTATGTTAAGCATGACAAGGGATTTACTACTCCCGACTACGACCTGCAGGTGATCGATGTGGGAATCGCCCTCTACCACTTTGAAACCCAGATGCTATCTGAGAGAAAGAACCCTTACATCGTTGTAGAAAAGCCCGACATCACAGTGCCTGAGGGTATGGATTACGTGGCAACGGTTACGGGATGAATCCTGAGCGCATATGCTGGAGAACCGCACACTGTAATGGTGTGCGGTTTTTTCACGCACAGAAATCTTAAGAAAACCTTAAGACTTTTCGACGGTAAATCTTAAGAATTGTGTGGTATGCTTTTTTCTGTGCTCGGTTCTGAGCTGAAAAAAGAATTCTTTTGCGGTATTTCACCGGACGTTTTCACTGTTTGCGCAGCAGGACTTTTATCAAAGAATATAGTGGAAAGGATGTAGTTACTATTATAAGATCTAAATAGTATTGGAAAGAAAATGAATACAACAAAAACAATTATTGCTCCTCCTCGTATTACTTTCGAGGAGGCCAGGAAAAGCATCTCAAAAATGAATTTGATAGATGGTTTTCTCTTTGATAGCGCTATAGAAAATAAGGAAGATGCAGAGATAGTCATTGGAGGAATACTTAGAAGTATCTTCGATAGGAAATTCAAGAGTATCACCGTGACTTCGCAAAAACAGCTTCAGGCTGTTGATACTGAATTTCATGGAATCAGGTTCGATGCTTATGTTGATGAGGATGAAGAGAACAATGAGGACAAAGAAGACAAACAGCTAAATGCTACTGTTTATGATGTAGAAATGGAAAACAGAAAGGCTGATAAAAAAGAGCTCCCTAAGCGACTTCGCTACTACCAGGCGATTCATGACTCAAAGCTTCTGGAGGCCAGCGCAGATTATTACAAAATTCCTAATTTCATCTCTATTACAATACTTTCATACGATCCTTTTGGGGCGGGAGATATGTGCTACGAGGCAAAAACAAAGCTAACCACACATCCTGAGATAGATTATGAAGATGGCGTTTTACATCTGTTCTTTTACTGCTATGGCGAGCCCAATATCAAGGATATTGCGCATATTGTAAAGTCCGAGTCTCATGGAAAAAAGCTTCAGGAAATGTTAAAATACATAGTATCAGGAGAAAAGCCAACTTCATTTAATGAAGTCATCGAAGATGTTGATAAGGTCGTTACCAAAGTTAAAGGAAAAAAGGAGGTAACCATCGAGTATATGAGACAGATAGATCGGGAATATAGTATCAGAAAAGAAACTGCTGAAGCAACCAAGAGAGAAGCAGCGATTGAGATGATTCGTTTTGACATTGATAATGATATTACTAAAGCTCAAACCATTGTTAGGGTAAAAATGTTGGGCCTGAACGATGTTGATATTGAGAATCTCTATCAGCAGGTTGCAGACGAGCAAAAGGCAGTTATCACCTAAACGCACAGCTCCGTGTGGGGCAAGGAGAGTCCCGTGGATGCAACTTAATCAGAGCCGCTTGATTTATTAAACGAATGAAAAACGAGCTCCAGACCTGTTTTGAACAACGCTGAAAGGTCCGGAGCTCGTATTTCATTCGTTTAATAAATCACGGCGAGGATTATGGAAGACAGCCGCGGGACCTCTGCCCCATAAGGAGCGTCCGCATGCCGTAACCTACCGCGTAGCCATAACCTTACGTTACCTGCACGTTCTCTTTTCCGAGGAGGTCTTCTAAGCGGGACAGCAGTTCCTTGTCTGCCTTGATTGTGAAGGCCTTCCCAAGCTTCTTGATCTGCTTTGTGCCGGTGAGGTAGATGGCCACCTCATCGCGGCCGTCGCTCTCTGAAATGAGCTTATTCAGCTCAAAAGCCTTGGCTTCGTAGGCCTCCTTATCCGGGAAGCGGAGCCATACCGTCTTCTGAACTTCGTCAAAGAGCTGGATTTTGCTGGCAATGAGCTTGGCATCCCGCTCATCTTCCACGGAGACGCGGCCTTCGATGAAAACTTTGGCGTCCACATTAAGGCGCTGAGCATTGGCTTCGTAGGTCTTGGGGAAGACAATAACTTCAACTGAACCCACAAGATCTTCAAGGACCAGAAATGCCATTATCTGATCATGCTTGGTATACTTTATTTTCTTATCACTTATGATTCCGCCGATGGTAACGGTGGAATTGTCTTTTACCGCAGGAACGCCGGTATCTTCATCAAGATAAAAATCCGTGGTGGTATTGGTGATCTTCTTTTTCCAAATAGCAACATATTCTTCCAAAGGGTGCCCGGAGACGTAGATGCCAAGGACTTCCTTCTCAAATTCAAGGAGCAGCTCTCTGGGGAATTCTCCCACATTTGGAAGGGGAATCTCATACTGTTTCTTTACATCCTCTGTGGCCAGGTCAAAAAGAGAAATCTGTCCGGCCATGGAGTTGCGCCCATTTGAGTGGAGCTGGTCCATGATTTGAGAATAAACAGTCATGAGCTGTTTTCTTGTCCCCTCGAAGCAGTCCAGAGCGCCGGCTTTTATAAAGTTCTCCACGGCGCGCTTATTGACGTCATTTTCCCTGCCCTGCATTCGTGTCAGGAAATCATTGATGCTCTTGAAATTTCCGTGGAGAGATCTTTCTCTTACAATTGAAGAAATGACCGGTCGCCCAATTCCTTTTATGGCGGTCAGGGCATAACGTATTGCCTTCTTTTTGCCGGGAGCGGATGTTGCTATGGCTCCGGGAATTAGTTTATCATCAGGGGCGGCATCGATTTCCGTAACAGAGAAACCGTCAAAGCCTTCGTTAATATCCGGCGGTAAAAGAGTGATGTTCATGTTGCGGCAGCTCATGATATATCCCGATACCTTTCCGGGATTGTCGATGACCGAGGTCATGAGAGCAGCCATAAATTCCACCGGGTAATAGTATTTAAGCCAGGCGGTCTGAATGGCAACCACAGCGTAACAGGCAGCATGTGATTTGTTGAAGGCATATTTTGCAAAGTCCATCATGGAATCATAGATGGCATTACCTATCTCGGGAGCTATTCCCTTGGAAGCACAGCCGGGAACGTTCTCCTCAGGGTTTCCGTTTACGAAATTTTCTCTTTCAACCTCCATGACGTGCTGCTTCTTTTTACTCATAGCTCTTCTTACAAGGTCAGCTCGACCCAGGGTGTAGCCGCCCAGCTGCTGAACAATCTGCATAACCTGCTCCTGGTAAACGATACATCCGTAGGTGGGTTTAAGAATGGACTCCAGCTCGGGAGTCTGATAGGTTATGGAAGAAGCATCATTTTTACCTGCTATATACTTTGGAATGAAATCCATTGGGCCCGGACGATAGAGGGAAATTCCCGCTATGATATCCTCCAGCGACTGGGGCTTAAGCTCCTTCATGAAGGATTGCATTCCCGCGGACTCCAGCTGGAATACGCCGTCGCAGTGTCCGCTTCCAATGGAAGCAAGAACGGCCGGGTCATTGTAATCTATTTCATCTATATTAATATAGTTGTCATCTCCGGGATGAGCACCGATGGATCTGTTGGCGAACTCGGCTGCATCTTTTATAACAGTCAGGGTGCGGAGTCCCAAAAAGTCCATTTTCAAAAGCCCCAGCTCTTCAATAGTAGTCATGGTGAACTGGGTTGTGATATTTCCTTCTGCAGAGCGGGACAGCGGCACCAGATCCTCGGCTGGAGCCTGACAGATAACCACTCCTGCTGCGTGAATAGAGGTGTGGCGGGGAAGGCCCTCAAGCTTTTGGCACATGTCAATGAGTTTGTGGACCGTTTCGTCTGTCTCGTACTGGGTTCGCAGCTCCGGATTCATCTCAAGAGCCTTACTCAACGTGATGTTAAGCTCATTGGGAATCATCTTGGAAATGTTGTCTCCAAAGCTGTAGGGCAAATCCATTACTCTTGCCACATCGCGGATTACGCCCTTAGCCGCAAGAGTACCGAAGGTGATGATCTGAACCACCTTGTCGGATCCGTACTTTCTTGTTACATAATCTATAACGTCCTGGCGCCTTTCGTACTCGAAGTCCACGTCGATATCAGGCATGGATACACGCTCGGGATTTAGGAATCGCTCGAAGAGAAGATCATACTTGATGGGATCAATGTTTGTAATATGCATGCAGTAGGATACAATACTTCCTGCGGCTGATCCACGGCCCGGACCTACGGCAATACCGTTTTCCCGGCAATAATTTATGTAGTCCCATACAATAAGGAAGTAATCCACATAACCCATGCGCTGTATGACGGAAAGCTCGTAATCAAGCTTTTTCTTCAGCGTGCCGTCATCCTCGGGATATCTTTCATGAAGACCGTCCAGACAGAGCTTGTTAAGGTAAGTCCAGGAGTCATAGCCCTCAGGAACTTCGAAATGAGGGAGCTTCGTGACGCCGAACTCGATTTCCACATTACATCTGTCAGCGATTTTCTGGGTGTTATCAATAGCTTCCTGAGCATATGGGAAAAGAGAACGCATCTCTTCTTCACTTTTTACGTAGTACTGACCGCCTTCATAGCGCATTCTGTCTTCATCAGACACTTTTTTGCCCGTCTGAATGCACAGCAAGAGATCGTGGGCCTCCGCATCGTCTGCGTAGGTGTAGTGGCAGTCATTGGTGGCTACCAGCGGAATATCCAGCTCCTGGGAAAGAGAAAGCAGTGACATGTTGACTGTGCGCTGCTCGGGGATTCCGTGGTCCTGAAGCTCCAAAAAGAAATTGCCGTGGCCAAAAATGGAATCAAGGCGCATTGCAGCTTCTTTTGCCTTGGTGTGCTCGCCTTTAACGATGTTCCTGGGAATCTCCCCGGCGAGGCAGGCACTTAGAGCGATGATGCCCTCGTGGTACTGCTCCAGAAGCTCCAAATCAACACGTGGCTTGTAATAGTAGCCTTCAGTAAAACCGCGGCTTACTATGTGAGAGAGGTTTGCGTATCCTACATTGTTCTCGGCAAGAAGAACCAGGTGATAGTACCTGTCATCGGTCTGGCTCGTTTCTTTATCAAATCTTGATCCGGGAGCAACGTAGACTTCGCAGCCCAGGACCGGGTTGATTCCGGCTTCTTTGCAGGCTTTGTAATAGTCTATTACTCCGTACATGACACCGTGATCGGTAATGGCACCGGCTGTCATCCCCAGTTCTTTTAGTCTTTTTACATATTCTTTTATCTTATTGGAACCGTCCAGAAGGGAGTATTCCGTGTGGACGTGAAGGTGTGTAAATGCCATACTATTTCCCCAACTATGATTATTGTTAAGTTACTAATTTGTATTTATATTTCGATTGTCAGCCCAATATACAGCGCAGACGAAAACAAGCATTTATACCTGCTCATAACTAATGGCTAATCTCTATTCTAACAGATTATCTTCTTGCAGTAGAAAAAACTTTGAGATAAACTAGAAGAAAAAGTATGTCAAAGTATTGTCAATATTGAGCTTTTGGTATATATTAATTAGGATTTTTTATATAGTTTCAGAATCGAGGAAAAATTATGGCGAAGCAGATCAAAACTATCGGCGTGCTTACCAGTGGTGGTGATGCACCGGGAATGAACGCGGCAATCAGAGCTGTTGTCCGCAAGTCACTTGCAAATGGTCTTAAGGTTAAAGGTATCAAGAAAGGATACATGGGTCTTCTCAATGAGGAAATCATTGATATGGACAGGCGCAGTGTATCAGACATTATCCAGAAGGGTGGTACTGTCCTTGGAACAGCCAGATGTATGGAGTTCACAACTGCTGAGGGACAGGCGAAGGGCGCTGAGATCTGCCGTAAGTATGGAATAGACGGAATGGTGGTTATCGGCGGTGATGGTTCCTACCGTGGAGCACAGAAGCTTTCTATGCAGGGTATCAATACTGTAGGTATCCCCGGAACAATCGATTTGGATATTGCCTGCACAGATTATACAATCGGATTTGATACAGCTATCAATACCGCTATGGAAGCTATCGATAAAATCCGTGATACTTCTTCATCTCATGAAAGAGTCAGTATCGTAGAGGTTATGGGACGTCATGCCGGATATATTGCTCTTTGGTGCGCAATTGCCAACGGTGCTGAT
>JAEEGF010176851.1_pt1 | contig 15368 bp, 16 predicted proteins | sample 9134171 | NCBI WGS metagenome assembly JAEEGF01 (sample SAMN16246542, study PRJNA631951) | gut metagenome | biome: gut microbiome; feature: rumen; material: AP-attached | host: Bos | place: Iran: Karaj | collected 2018-10 | reverse complement strand
ACGACTTGTGAGGTACAACAGGTTTTGCGACTGCGGATAACTCTGCTTTTTTCAAGGTTATTCCACTCCTTCTAACTAACCGACCAATAGACTTGACATTATGGGCGTCACTCCATAATATCTAAGGTGTTTAAGGCAACTTGCCAAACAACGCCCTACCCTGCGAACTGCAAGTTCGCATAGGTTTTGTTATGATACCTCTTTATTAACAGCGGTGTCAATCATTCCGTTTCCTTTTTTCTAATTCATTTACACCTAAAAATGTGAGAACTATAATTAATGTAGTTTGACCAAAGTCTTTCAAAAAGGGGGTTTTTAATGACAGGCGGATGGAAAACAACTTATGAAGATCTAAAAAAACTTGTCGCAGAGAACGATGACATCGAGATAACCCGATTCTCTGTCGCACTTCCCGACGGCAAACGAGAGATCTTTTATGCCAAACTCGATGAGATCAACGCCCAATTCGTTGAAGAGAACTTTTCCAATGAGTTGATCAAATCTCAGGAACAGGTAAATCACTGGAACGAGACGGAATCCAAGCTTCAAGCTTACTACCCCGGCGGTATCGAAACTCCCAAAAACATCAGCCGTTATCTCAAAGATCCGCTAAAGGAACTGTCCAACGAACTCTATGATCCCATGATGAAGGTATTCAAGGGCATCATCACACTCGAGCAATATGAAGAAAACGCACTCAAATCGGTGCGTGAAAACTGGACATATCTTTTCAAGCATGGTTATACCATGTACCTCGTCGCCGAAATGGTCTGTGCTTTAGACCCAGAGGAGACATGGATGGTCCCCAACACCGACAATAACCGAAGCGGAACAGACCTTGAAGCCAATCCAGGAGGCGGCATGGAGGCAAATGTTCCCGTAGCCGAAAAAACAGATAAATTCATTTACGAACATTCTCCTCAGGTAGACTTTGTGACTGCCAAGATACTCATCAAGTCCAGGAAGCTTGGGCGTCTTGTCGCAATAAGACCGAACTTCTTCTATCCAGTCAGCGCCGCAAAGACTCGCAGCAAGAACCAGGAATGGCTCAGCATGGATGAGATCAAACAGGTCTTTGGCCCGCACGATCTTTGGCCAGATGTCTTGATCGATCTTGCAAACGATGCAAGAGACATCGCAGTCATGGCTGATAATTACTACCTGTGTCAGCCTCATTTCAATATCGAGATCAGAGAAAAAGACAATTGGTTCAGTGAAGCTGCCATTGCATCTGTCAAAAGACATGCTGAGGTAACTGAACCCAAAGTCGCAACATTCATCATGTCACGCACACCTTATGACGAAGAAGCAATGAAGGCCGCTCTTGTACCCAAAGAAATCGACATGAGCCAGATGGGCGACATGGATCCCATCGAATTCATAGCAAAGGCTCCGGAACCCGAACAAACCGGAGATGTAGTAATTGAGAACATCACTGACGGAACTGCTGTAATGGTCGAGGAGATTGCGCCAGAAGAGTCCGCTCATAAAGAAGTAATTAATGAAACCGCGGCTGCAGCAGAAGAAAACCCCGAACCGGCTAAACTGATGGAACCCGAACTTGCAATCCACCCTGTCCATGTCGGTTACGATCCCTCTCAGTTTGCTGAACTTATAGACCTCATGGCAAGCGTCCCACCATACCCACCGGTCGAGTGGTAATAATTCCGTAAAACGCTCCATTAAACTTTCAAAGGGATCCTTCGTTTGGAACGAAGGATCCCTTCATATAGAAAAAAATGGAGGCTTTCGATTTTTATCCGGAGTACCCGAACTGAACATCTAATGCAAAAGGATCCGTCATATCCCAATCCTCTGGCTGGACGAACAGAGGAACAAACTTTGGTTCATCAACAGTGATATGCTGAGCTTCAGTGATACGCTCTGCTAAAACGCTATAGACCGGCCATTCATTCATTTTGACATACCCGCTGCCAGCACACGCTTTATCAGTAGACATATTCTGTACGATCTTAGCCGTGACCTTGATGGTCTTGGGATCGTCGACTGTCGTCTGAAAGAACATCTGATACTGAGCAGTCATACGTTTACGGGCCGGGATATTAATGACCACAAACTGGTTGTCTAACGCCCTACCCGTAGTGTAATCAACGAGAGCCAGGCTCATATATCCGTTAGCATCATCTATACCCTGATTATAGAGCTCCACTGTGACATCGGTGATATAAATACGGAAAGTTCCGCAGTAAGCAAAGTACGCACCACCAACTGTAGCTTTGACATCATTGATCATCACATAGCTCATATTGGTGACTTCGACTTGACCTGACGCTTTGCACACAGGACATGGGACCTTGATGACGGCTGTAGAAATCAAGGCAAATACCACAGCAAAAAAGGTTATTTTTAGCTTGTATTTATTTAAAAATGCCATGATCTAACCCCGAACCAGATAACATCATAGGGAGGGGCGAAAATGCTCCTCCCTATGATGATAGCAGAAACTATTTAACGTCTGCTTTTGCGCGTTTGATCAAAGTGTTTGCGATCTGTTCCTTGTACTTGTTGTATGCAGTAGCACTGGTGGCTTTGACAGTATCACCAGAGACTTCATACGGAGAATTGTAGACGCCGCCGAGGACGACTTTGTCGCCGACTACTGCGCAGCTGACTAGAGGGAAGTCGAAGGATTTTCGGAATGCGAACTTCTTGTAGCAGCTCTTCTTGCCAGTAGGAACCTGGATTTCGGTAACGATTTCATCAGCATCGAGGGAATTGATCTTTTCGCCCTTGATCTTGAAGAAATCAGCAGCTTCCCAGGTCTTCTTAGTGGTGACGATTTTGGCACCGGCTGCGACCAAAACAGGTGCAGTATCGGAAGGACAAACAGCCATACAACCGTTTACCAGACCAAAGATGGAATGATATCGGGAAAGACCGGTAAGAGCATAACAACCGCCCTTGCCGCCTTTGCGGGCACAGTTGAAGTCGTTGTATTCATTTCGATAGTAGATACAGCGAGGTCGCTGGCAAATGTTGCCGCCGATGGTACCGACGTTGCGGATCTCAGGAGAAGCGACAACAGCAGCAGCCTGAGCCAGTGCTGCACATTTGGATGCGACTACAGAAGAGTTAGCAATCTCATCGAGAGTGGTGAGAGCACCGATCTTGAGCATACCGCCGTCTTCCTTGATGTAGGAAAGACCGCTGATCTGCTTGATATTGACGATAGTTGTGGGAAGGTTATCGGAGATGAAGCCCTTAAGGCTGCTCATCAGATCAGTACCGCCGGCACAAACCTCGGCACCGCCTTTGGCAAGCTGGGCAACTGCATCATCCAGACTACCTGCATTTACATGAACTAAATTATCCATTATTTACCCCCTTATGCCTTTCCCAAAGCCTTCAAGACTCTGTCAGGATTACAGGCGCCGTGATCGGGATCGACCCACTTGCCGATGGCGTTGTAGATTGCAGCCAAGATGGACGCATAGCTGCCTACACAGGGTTCGCCGATACCATGAGCACCGAGAGGACCAGAATGGTCATCGCCTTCTACCGGGTAGAGGTAGTTGGTGGTAGGATCGATGTCCAGGGTGGTCGGTAACTGAGATTCAGTATACTGAGTACCGATGATGGCACCAGTGGCGGGATCGTGGATATCACCGTAGTAGAGAGCCTGAGCATACTGAAGTTCAGAGCCAGAACCCATCTGCTGGAGGACACCGTCTTTGTAGATGACGCGGCCGCAGCCTACGGAATTCCAATGACCAGTGATGAAGACTTCGCCGGTCTCGGGATCGACTTCGACTTCAGTGACAGAAGCAGCAGCGGAACCCCATTCAGCTTTGTGACCGACAGGGAAACCGTCCTTTTCTCGCTGGAGACCAGCGTTGACAGTGGCGGTAGCGTTCTGCTGAGCATGCCAACCAACACCGACGCCAGCCATAGGCTGAGCGGTAGCCATGATGTTAGCGAAAGTAGCTTTGACATCAGGTTTCTTGGTCATGAAGATGACGCTGTCTTTGGAATCAAGATCTTCGACCTTGGCGCCTTCTGCAGCGAAAGGTTCACGGGTAATTGCATAGGTGAACAGCTTCTTCTTGAGATCCATAGCAGCGCTATAGAAAGCAGCACCGCAGCTACCAGTGAAGGAAGAACCACCATGCATACCACCGTTAAGGGTGACATCGGTGTTACCGTAATCACCACAGTTGACATCGGTGACCTTTGCACCGAGGACTTCTGCGACGATGATATTCATTTCGGTAGGAGCGTTGTGAGGTTTGGAACCACCATTCTCAGTGAGGATGGTGCCATCAGGAGTCATAAGGACGACAGCACCGCGGTCGTTACCATTGACACGACCATGGCTATCGTGATGGGCGTGGAGACCGATACCATGCAGACGGCCGTTGGAGAGGGTCTTGGTACCGGGCTTATGCCACTTGGAAAGGTAACCGGATTTCTCGACAACGGTTTCCATACATTCGTTGACTTCTTTAGTACAGAACGGATTGCCGGTATCCTGGTCGAGGTCATGTTCACCCATGATGTTCTTCTTTCGGAACTCATAGGGGTTCATGTTGTAGTGTTCGGCCATATCATCCATTGCCATAGTCAAATGGACAGCGGTAGGAGGATCGTTAACGCAACGCCATGCGCAGCGATCAGGCTGGTTGAGATAAGTGCCATGACCGACCCACTTCAAGTTGGGGATAGTGAAAGTTGCTGAGATGATCGGGGTGATAGTGGCACCATAGTTAGTGGTCCAGTATTCGCAATCAAGAGCAACGATCTTACCATCTTTGTCACAACCCATGGTGAATATACCCTTGTCGTCATGCTGACGGCCGGCGAGGAGCATGGAGTGTTTCTTGGAACAACGCCACATAACGGGAACGCCGCCCAGTTTCCTGGAGATAGCTGCGACCATAGCAGCTTCTTCATTGTTGAGTCGCTGGCCATGACCACCACCACAATAGTGGTTGAAGCAGTGAATCTTATTCAAAGGAATCTGGAGTCGATTGCGGATGATGGTACGATGACCATGGATGTTCTGAGTGGACAGATAGACATAGACATCGTCTTCGATCCAGTACGCAAAAGCGGTGTACTGTTCGATCGGAGCATGCTGATGGGTTGTAGTCCAAGGCAGATTATAAGTCTTAGTGTAAGCAGAAGCCTTGAGGCCGGCAGCGACATCACCACGTTCGGCAGGCATAGAGTTTGCATAGTTGGTATCGGCCAAACGACCGGAGAGAGGAGCGTTTTCAACAGCGACACCATCATCTCCGACGACATCGGTGGTCTTAACTACTGCAGGAAGGACATCATATTCGACATTTACAAGGTTGATAGCACGTTCAGCGGTATACCAATCATCAGCTACGATGACTGCAACAGGAGCGCCCCAATAGAGGACGGTCTTCTGAGGGAACATGGCGGCAGCGCCGGTTCCGGCAGTGATATCATCATAGGTGAAGACTGCTTTGACGCCAGGAAGAGCCAGAGCTTTGGAGGCATCGACCTTCTTAACGGTACCATGAGAAATAGTGGCGTGCTTGGTGGTTGCCCAGAGCATGCCGGCCATCTTGCGGTCATTGACGTAATCGGCACGACCAGTCAGGATGGACTGCATATTTCGGGATCGGATTTCTTTCTGTGCGGCCTCATTATCGAGACCAACAATCTTCATTTCAGGAAGAGCCATTATACACCTCCTACGACTGATTCGAGGGTCTTCTTAAAGTTCTGGCACATGCAGAGATGACCGGAGAGTGCAGAGCGGACCTCATCGTTAGTCGGCTTGGATTTCTTCTCAATAAGAGCGGTTGCAGCCATTAAGAAACCGGCAGTGCAGAAACCGCACTGGGTAGCATTGTTGTCATAGAATCTCTGCTGCAACGGGCTGAGAGTGATACCATCGGAAAGACCTTCGACGGTTCGGATCCTCTTGCCTTCCATTTCGCAAGCGAAAAGTAAGCAGGAATAGACCGGTTTGTCGTCGACAAGGACGGTACATGCACCGCACTGGCCCATGTCGCAACCGATCTTGGTGCCGTAGAGTCCGAGCTGTTCGCGGAGGACCCAACCGAGGGACCAATAATCATTGATAACAAGGTTGTAATCAACACCGTTGACATTGAGTGTCTTGAAAGCAGGGATTGCCTGTCCTTCATGGGCGCTGGCATAGTGATCTTTCAGATCTTTGAGAGAACTGAATTCTTTGCTGTCGATAGGACAGATATACTTGGTTTCGCCTTTTTTGTCTTTGTTTCCGCAAGCGGATAACAATGCTGCCGAGCCTACAGTTGCTCCACCAACTACTAGGCCCGCATCTTTAAGAAACTCTCGACGAGAGATCTTAAACATTTCTTTCGACATTTTTCATAACCTCCAAATTAGTAAGATGCCGGGAAAGATTTAGCTTTCTTCCTGTCTCCTCCTTTCTTTGATAAGAATTTCTTTATTTACCAAACTGTAAAAACCGGTATCACCGGTCCTAGTAAAAGAGGCTTTTATCTAACGGTCAAATACCGACTGAAGGTCGTCACCATACGCTTATGTATAGTCTATAATAATGGCTCAAATCTAATAATAGACATTTTTTCGGGATTGTATATTTATTGACCAAGTGCTAAAAATGAACAGTTTTTGACATGTCAATTCTTAGGCACAAAACGATAAATAGTTTTAATAGTTGAAAGCTATAAGTAACGTTTATGATACTTGTCAGTTATTTTTGAGAGTCAAAAATGGGGCAAGATCCCTCAAGAAAGGCTCCTTTAGACAATAACTCAGCCGTTCGGGAGAAAGAAATGGCATGTCTTTAGGAAGAACGATGTCCCCTGCCCCGTCTTCGGTCAGAGAATCGAAGACAAACCATCTGAGACGAGAAAGAATAGATCTTTCTATCCAATACTCAAACTTGGAATCAGGATTATATGATTCTAGTTTCTTCATTCTTATATACATAGGGAGCCCGTCAGATGCGTCATGCCACATATCGACAAAAGCATGATCGAAATGTTTTCCCGGCATGATATCGCGGGCATAAACAAAACCGTCTGAAACGACGATATGGATTTTTTCTTTATTCGGGAACTGCGGAAGCAGATGTTTCTGAAACAGTTCGGCAACAGTATCATCCAGCTCGATGACCGTGACCGAACGGACGTCCCGCTTCAGGCTAACCATGAAAGGATAATACCCCAGTCCCAATCCGAATGTGACGACATCACCGGATGCAGCCTCAATTGCCGATCTGATAGTTCCGGTCTCTTCGGGAGTGACCATCATCCACTCATTGTCGTCCTGCAAGACTGTTGGATAGATAAACTCTTCGTCAAAGAACCCTACTTTGGGGATCTCGGTGAAGTCATCGAGGACTTCGATATCATCGTATGGAATGAGTTCGAAAGGCGCATAGGACTGCCTGGCGAAAGACCATCGGCCTTCCGAGACCTCAGGGAACTTTATTAAAGAATAGTAAGGATCATCAGCAAACATCCGTTTATCCAGAAGTCTGACAGACCGCTTAAGATATTCATCCTCGATGCGACGGTCACGTTCATTGGCCGAAGAGTCCAGTCCCAATGCCGCGGATAAAAGGAATCTAAAAGCATCTTCCTTGGACAAAGATGAAGATGAGAGCATATCCCCCATCATCTCGGCCGTGATGAAACGCGGATGGGATATGAGATATGAACTGATAATCTCAAGGACATCAAAGTTGATGTCCCTGCGGTCTTCCAGATAACTTAACGTCTGTCCGTCCATGATGGGTTAATCGTAAAACTATCCAAGATAAATGACAATCTCCACAACGACCGTAATACGCATTATAATATAAGGAATAATACCGAACACTGGAGCTGTCCAATGGGATACGAAGACCATTCATTTGATGTACCCGATGAAGTATCGTTCTCGGTACTGATCATTTCGGATTCAAGGACCGAAGCAACGGATGAGACCGGAAAATACCTGTTATCCGCCATTCCGGCATCAGGAAATCTGGTGATAGAATACGGGCTCGTTAAGAACGATGCACTGCAGATCACCGGAAAGTTCAGTCAGTTCATGTCCAATATGGAATGCAATGTCATCATCTGCTCAGGCGGAACCGGAGCATCACACAAAGATCTCACCATCGAAACACTGACTCCTTTCATGGATAAGATCATGGACGGCTTCGGAGAAATCTTCCGCCGCTTCAGCTTCGATGAGATCGGCACCGGTGCTATCCTGTCACGCGCCACTGCCGGCATCAAAGACGGGAAAGTAGTGATAATGCTTCCAGGTTCACTTAATGCAGTGAAAATGGCATTTGAAAAGATCATAGAACCAGAGATCAGGCATCTGGTAAGGGAAGCTCGCCGGTAGTTTACCCGCCACTCTGAATAACATACAATTTCCATAAAGAAGACATTTGGACCGCTTGCAGGTTCTGAAAGAGGTATGTGATGGCACTTGAACTTAATATCGATTCGATAGATACAAAAAGCATCAAGGAAAAAGCTGAACAGTGTTACGCATCCGGCGGATTCGGATGCGGAGAATCAGTGGTCATCACACTCATCAGAGAACTCAAACTGGATGCTCCAATCGAGATGGTATCACTGGCGTCCGGTTTCTCAGCCGGTGTCGGCGGAGCAGGCTGCACCTGCGGAGCGGTTGCCGGCGGTATCATGATACTGGGACTCGTCTTCGGCAGATACCAGCCCAACGAACCCGGCGGAGCCATCGCCAAGGAACTCTCCAAAGAACTGCACAATGCCTTCAAAGATGATCACCGCGCCATCTGCTGCCGTATCCTCACCAAAGGGCTTCCTCCAGGCAGTCCTGAACGCAAAGCTCAGTGCATCTCATTCGTGGGAGACGTAGCCGAAAAGGTCTGCAACATCATCAAACGCGAGAAAGAGCTATAGCTCGATCAACGGGGTTTCCATATAAAAGAATTTATCGTGATAAATTAATAAAGTTTTTATCACTTTTTTCCCAAAATCGTGCCTAAAAATGACCCCTGGTCCTTTGACACATATCAAGGCTAAATGATACTATTTCTTGCTAGTATTTTCTTTTCGAGGGTAAGCCTATGATTGGTGATTACGGATACATCGCACTGTATTTGATAATCTGTCTGGTCTTCTCTTCGTTCATCGCACTGATGCCTCAGATCCTTGAGTTCGTCGGTATCGAGAAGAAGAAACCGTCAGAGGTCAAATACAACACTTATGAATGCGGTCTCCTTACGATCGGCCGCAGCTGGGTCCAGTACAACCCGCACTATTACTACTATGCCCTGATGCTCACGGCAATGGATACGTCAGTGATATTCATTTTCCTATGGGCAAAATTCTTCGGTTTCGCACCTGTAGAATACAGACCTTTGGCATTCTGGGTCGGACTTGCATTCATCTTCATTATCGCAAGCGGATTCTTATATGCTTGGAAGAAGGGAGTCCTCAAATGGAAATAAACCCTCAGATGATCCCGTCCTTGGATGATGCAGACGCTTACGAAGGCAATATCGTCGAAGACCTGCGAAGATCAAGTCTCGAACCGCTGCCTGAGAAGGTCATTTTATCCGAAGAGGAACTCAAAGAACTCAACAGGAACATCATCGTAACTACCCTCGATGACGCTATCAACTGGGCACACAAGGCGTCACTGTGGCCCGTCACCTGCTTCACTGCCTGCTGTACGTTCGAATTCATCGCCACCTCAATGGCACGCTTCGATATCGCACGTTTCGGCATGGAAGTACTCAGACCTTCTCCCAGACAGGCCGACCTCCTGATGGCCGCCGGCACACTGAGCTGGAAGATGGCACCTCAGATCAAACGAATCTACGAACAGATGGCCGAACCGAAATGGGTCGTGGCAATGGGGGCATGCGCGATCTCGGGCGGTATCTTCCAGGACTCCTACGCAGTAGTCCCCGGATACAACCATATCATCCCCGTCGACGTCTACATCCCCGGCTGTCCTCCGCGACCCGAGACGCTCCTCTACGGTCTGGAACAGCTCAGGAACAAGATCGGTCATGAATCAATCAGGCTGGAGAACAAATAGCCATGACCAAAAAGATTTACGAAGAATTACAGGAAAACTGCGAATGCGCAAGGATCTGCGGAGATTATGCCGAAATAGTCCCCGACAGTCTTCCTGATTGTGCATTGTTCCTCAAAGACAACGGCTATGATTATCTCGATATGATCACCGCCTCCGATCATATCGATGAGTTCATCCTCACTTATACATTCAAAAACCTGAAAGACAAAGATGATGTCATGCTCAGGGCATCGGTATCCCGAGAGAATCCCGAGATCCCTTCCCTCTCCAACATCTGGATCGGGGCTGATTTCCAGGAACGCGAGCTCTATGACCTCATGGGCATCATCTTCACCGGTCATAACAATCTCAAACGAATCGTGCTGTGGGACGGATTCGAAGGTCATCCACAGCGAAAGGACTACAAAAATGTCGCTTAGAACTGAAGAATTTGTAGTCAATGTCGGTCCCCAGCATCCCAGCACCCACGGTGTCTTCAGGATGCGATTCACCCTCGACGGCGAGATCGTCAAGGATGTCGAGCCCATCTTCGGATACCTCCACCGCGGTGTGGAGAAACTCATGGAGATGCGCACCTACAAACAGGGCATCCCAATGACCGACCGTCTCGATTATGTATCAGCCATCAACAACAACTGGCCCTATGTCCTGGCCGTCGAAGAACTGGCCGGCATCAGTGTCCCCCAGCGTGCTGAATTCATGCGTGTGATCATGTCTGAGATGCAGAGGATCTCATCTCATATCCTCGCTGTCGGTTCACAGATGAACGACATGGGCTCTTTCTACACCGTATTCATGTACATGTTCCGCGAGCGAGAGAAACTGACCGACCTGATGGAAATGGTCACCGGTCAGCGAATGATGTACAACTACATGCGCTTCGGCGGTGTCTCCATGGACTTCCCTGCCGAGTTCGTCCCTCAGCTGAAGAAGTTCATAAAAGTCTTCCCGAAGTATATGGCGGAATATGAAGACATGCTCTATGACAACGAGATCTTCCTGGCCAGGACCAAAGGCGTCGGCTGTTTCAAGCCGGAAGATGCGATCAACATCTCCACCAGCGGTCCCGTCCTCCGAAGCACAGGCGTAGACTATGATCTCCGCCGCGACAAGCCCTATTCCGTATATGACAAATTCGAATTCGACGTACCTGTCGGCAAGAACGGCGATGTGTACGACCGAGTTTGGGTACGTATGGAAGAGATGAAACAGAGCGTTCGCATCATCGAACAGGCCCTCGACATGATGCCCGGCGGCAACAGGTTCTGCAGCAAGGTCCCTGTCGCCCTGCACATCCCCGAAGGCTTCACTTATAAAGAGATCGAATCGCCGCGAGGCATGCTCGGCTGCTATCTCGAATCAGACGGTTCGGATAAGCCTTACCGATGTCACTTCCGCGCTCCGGCATTCATCAACCTGACGGCACTCAAGACCATGCTGGTCGGTCAGAAACTGGCCGATGCCATCATCATCTTCGGCAGTGTCGATCTTTCAATGGGGGAGGTCGATAGATAATGGACGACGCAGTATTAGTCACCACCATAGGCGCAACCCCCTGGTATGAGAACTTCTGGGTCCATCTCGCGATCGGCGCGGTAGTCGCCATCGCATTCTTCTTCTTTTTCATCGTGATGTATATCTGGACCGAACGAAGGGTCATCGGTCTCTTCCAGGGCCGACTGGGTCCCAACCGCGTCGGTCCCTTAGGTCTCATCCAGTCGGTAGCCGATGTCATCAAGGTAATGTTCAAAGAAGACATCGTGCCCGACAAATCCGATAAGCTTTTATTCTGGCTGGCTCCCTTCATGGCCTTCGTACCGGTCATGATGATCCTGGCCGTGGTCCCCTTCTCCGAGAACTTCCAGATCGTCAATCTCAATGTCGGCATCCTCTATGTCCTGGCCGTCAGCGCCATCAGTTCCATCGGCGTCTTCATGTCAGGCTATGCCGGCAACAACAAGTACGGTCTCATCGGCGGTATGCGAGGACTCGCCCAGTTCATCAGCTATGAGATCCCTCTCATCCTGTCATTAGCCAGTCTGGTCCTCATCTCGAACACTTTCTCGGTCAACGGTCTCGTACAGGCACAGACGCTGCCCAATATCCTAATGATGCCTCTGGCCTTCGTGGTGTATTTCGTCGCATCGCTTGCCGAGATCAGCAGGACTCCTTTCGATATCGTCGAATGCGATTCCGAGATCGTTGCAGGTTTCAATATCGAATATTCCAGCATGAAGTTCGCCATGCTCTACCTCGTCGAATACGGTGAGGCCGTGGTAACCAGCGTCCTGGTCGCCACTCTCTTCCTCGGCGGCTGGCACGGTTTCTTCATCGACGGACCTATCCCCCTCATCATCAAGATGGTCCTGGTCTTCCTCTTCATCCTCTGGATCCGCGCCACTCTTCCCAGACTCCGCGTAGATCAGTCGATGGGATTCTGCTGGAAGTTCCTCCTTCCCGTGGCTCTGGTAAATCTCCTCTTCACCGCGGCAAGGATGACATTCTTCCCCGATTTATCAAACTGGATAGTCATTCCGGCTTCGTTCGTCTTCACGGCCATCGTGATCTACCTCTTTGCCGGTTTATTCAAACCAGGAAGGAAGGTGGCTGAAAATGACTAGACATTTCGGACAAGGCATGCTCAAGGGCATGAAGGTCACCTTGAAGAACCTCATCAGGGGACCTATCACGACCCAGTATCCCGAACAGAAACTGAACTTAGCCAAACGTGAGCGAGGCATCAGTCTCGTCTGGGATAAAGATAAATGTATCGGCTGCTATACCTGTGAATCGGCCTGTCCTCATGGATCCATCCATATCGAGACCGAATCCACTCCCGTCGAGACCGGCAACACCGCACCATGCGTTAAGAAGTGTCCGGCCCATGTCGACGCAGCCAAATATGTCAGGGCCATCGGACAGGGAGATCCCTCCGAAGCAGTCGCAATCATCCGTGAAAGGCTGCCCCTTCCCTCGGTCTGTGCTTATATCTGCGCTCATCCCTGTGAATCAGCCTGTTCCCGCGGATCGATCGATGCACCTGTAGCGATCAGGAAGCTCAAGAGATACGCCATCGAGAACGAAGACGGCTCCTGGATGAAGAACGTCAAGAACAAACCGGCATCCGGAAAGGCTGTCGCCATCATCGGCGCAGGTCCTGCCGGCCTTACTGCCGCTTACTACCTGCTCCGCGCAGGTCATAAAGTCACCATCTTCGAAGACCTTCCCAAGCCGGGCGGCATGATGCTGGTAGGCATCCCCCGCTACCGACTTCCCGAAGACATCCTCATGAAGGACGTCAAAGTCATCGAAGACATGGGATGCGAATTCAAATACAACACCAGGATCGAAGATCCCCAGGCCCTACTCAAACAGGGCTATGATGCTCTGCTCCTTGCCACCGGTGCTCATGAAGCCGGCGGTCTGGGCGTTCCCGGCGAAGAGGACCCCCGAGTCTACGGCGGTGCCTACTTCCTCAAGGACGTCACATTCGGCAGGAACAGACCCATCGGCGACCGAGTCGTCATCGTCGGCGGCGGCAACACTGCCATCGACTGCTGCCGAACCGCACTCAGACTGGGCGCCAAAGATGTCCGCGTATTATACCGACGAACCAAGAGCGAGATGCCGGCCGATCCTCTGGAAGTAGAGGATGCCGTCGATGAAGGCATCAAGTTCCAGTTCCTGGTCTCACCCGTAAAAGTCTATGACGAGAACGGTCAGTTCAAGATGGAATGCCAGGAAATGCGACTGGGTGCCGAAGATGCTTCCGGACGACGACGTCCCGAACCTATCCCCGGCTCCAACTTCGTATTGGATGTCGACACCGTCATCCCCGCGACCTCCCAGTATCCTATCGTCCCCGATTCCTTCGGCGTAACGAAAGACCGCTCATCAAGGATCCAGGTCGACAAAGAGATGGCCACCGAAGTCCCCGGCGTCTATGCAGCCGGTGACAACGTCCTCGGACCTGCCACGGTCATCGAAGCCGTCGCGCAGGGCCGTATCGCCGCATCCTCCATCGACAAATATCTCGGCGGAGACGGCAATATCGAAGAGCATCTTGCCAAAGGTCTCCCTCTTCCCGAACGCGAAGGGGCACCTTCATCCGAATACTTACACAAATTTGAATACATCGACGAAGAACGAAGACACAACACCTTCGACAGCGTCGAACTCAGCTGGGCCAAGGAAGTCGCTGAAGCGGAAGCCAACCGCTGTATCCGCTGCGATCTCAAATACCCGGTCACCAAATATGAACTCAAGGGCGGTCAGTGTATCTACTGCAGTCTATGCGTCGAATCATGTCCTTTCGATGCACTCTATGCCAGCAATGAATACGAACGCGCCACCTATACCGTCAAAGATCAGACCCTGGACAAGGAATATCTGGGAGCTGCTCCCAAGAGCTCCTATTTCCATCCTGAACTCGACGAGACACTGCCTGAACAGACACTCCTCTTAAACCTCGATAAGGACATCCCTGAACCGAAAGAGGAAGCTGCTGAAGGCGAAAAGAAGGAGGCCAAATAATGGGACTGCAAATCGCATTCTGGGCATTGGCCGCGATCCTTTTGTGCAGCGCCATCTTTGCCATCAGCACTAAGTCGGTCATGCGTGCATGCTTTGCCCTGATCATCTGTTTCCTGAGCGTCTCCGGACTCTTCATCACACTCGGATTTGAGTTCCTGGCCGTGATCCAGGTCATGGTCTACGTCGGAGCCGTCGGAGTCCTCATCATCATGTCCGTCATGATGACCAAGAGGAACGAAGAGGGAAACGTCTCCAATAAATTCAAACTTCCCGCCATACTGGCATCCCTGTGTCTGGCAGTACTCGGTGTATTCGCCGTCATCACCACTAACTGGCCGGTGACCGAAGGCACAGCATCCAACCCGATCGACAACGTATCGGCGGTCTTCATGACGACCCCCGGCGCGATATTACTGATGATAATCGCAGCTCTCATCATCCTGACAGCCATCGTTGCTGCGATCACGACTGCGAGGGAGGAATAGAAATGACACTGGAACACTATCTCGTCTTATCCGTTATCCTCTTCGCTATCGGCATATTCGGCGCTTTCAGCCGCAAGAATGCCATCATGATACTGATGTGCATCGAGATCATGCTCAATGCCGTCAATATCGCTTTGGTAGCATTCACTAAGTTCCATCTCTTCGAAATGATCAGCGGACAGATCTTCACGATCCTCAGCATCGTGGTAGCTGCAGCCGAAGTCACGATCGGTCTTGCCATAGTGATCGCGATCTTCCGCAACTTTAAAGAAATCGATACTGACAATATCAATCTACTGAAGTGGTAAA
>JAEEGF011693252.1_pt1 | contig 15372 bp, 11 predicted proteins | sample 9134171 | NCBI WGS metagenome assembly JAEEGF01 (sample SAMN16246542, study PRJNA631951) | gut metagenome | biome: gut microbiome; feature: rumen; material: AP-attached | host: Bos | place: Iran: Karaj | collected 2018-10 | reverse complement strand
TTGTCGAGGACGTTTACCGTGTCGACGCACGATGATAGAAACGTTGCTCCGCACACCAGCGCGGTTGCAAACATGAAGTTAATAATTTTTTTCATTGTCACTTAATTTTAGAGTTATTTTAATTGAATTGATAGATGTTTCGGGCTATTATTTTGCAAAGTTAACACAAATTTTTGAAATTTGCAACTTTTTGGGAGAAAAAATGATGATTGGGTGACAAAAGGCGTGGTTGGGGGTGCTTAGAATTTCAGTTTGTAGCCGATGTTGAGGATGTGGCGGGTGGCATCGTCTTCATCGTCGCCATAAGGCCGTTGATAGACGTAGCCGACGTTCAGCGAACTCTTCTTCGAGAGCTTCAGCTCGGTACCCACCGACAGGCGCAGTTTCTCGAAACCGCTGCCGGCGACGTAGGTCTCGCCAAAGAGATAGGGCTGCAAGAGGCCGTCGGTCTTGTATTTCAGTTGTAACTTGTTTCTCCACACATTGGTGGCCTTTCCCTTCACCGGATAGCTGTAGCCGAGGCTGGCATGCTGGTAGTCCATCCGCTTGTCGGCCTGTTCGGGACGGTAGGTGTATTGCCAGCGTTCGCGCAGCGAGATGTTCAGCCGGCCAAAGTCCTTGCTGGCTGTGAGCGAGGCATAGAGGCGGTGGCGCGAGCCGAAATAGGTCATGGTGCGCTTGTTGAGGTCGCCGTCGTCCTGATAGGTGTATTTCTCGGGATGATAGTCGTAGAGGTAGGTATAGCCGGCAGAGGCCTTGAGCCACTTGGCCAGTCGGTAGTCGGCGCTGATGCCGACGCTCCAGCGGTCGATATTCTTCAGGTTGTTGCCTGTTCGCAGTTCGAGTTCCCCGCCGAGGGTCAGTTGTTTCGACAGTTTCTTATCGAGAGAGACACTGGTCCATGTGCCGAACTCGTCGCTCTGTGCCTGCAAGCCCATGGGCAGCAGGATGAGCAGTATCATGATGATCTTTTTCATATCGCTTGGTGTTAAGGGGTTAAAACTCAGTGAGTTGTGCTTGCTTGAATTTCAGCAGACGGTCGATCTCCTGGGGCGACTGTCCGTCGTAGGTGATTCTGAGCATCGCCATATCCTTGAGAAAATCGACGGCTCCAATCTCGACATTGGTGACGTTCAGGCCAAGTCGCGCCTGGAGATCGTCGATCAGTTCCTGACGGCGCTCAGGGACGATGAGTTCGATGCGGTCGTACTGCACCAGCTTGGTGGTGTTCGACTTCAACTGCTTCTCGCCTACCCAAACGGCAGCGGCGACGAGGACGTTGGTCAGTATCACCTCGGCAAACGGGACATCGACCGACACGGCATTGACGACTGCGAGGGCGATGGTGACGAAGAGATAGGTCATCTCGCGAACGGGCATGGTATCTGTGCGATAGCGCATGATGGAGAAGATGCCGAAGAGACCGATGCCCACGCCCATCGATGTCTTGCCTTTCATGTCTTCGAGCACGAAGATCATGAAGAACACGATGAGGAAGATGGCCACTGGGATGAGCATAAACGTGAACCTGAAGTCGCGCCGGTGGCTCTTGGCGTAATACAGGCGGTCGATGATGAGCCAGGTGAAGAAGATGCTGATGAGGAGTCGAACGATCATCATCAGATACTGTTCTGATAATCCGAAATATTCCATGATTGCTTTTCTATTTTTAGGTGATTGATGATACTATGCTACGAGGATGCGCTCGATGCTGTGCAGACGGGGCTTGAGGCGGTTGCAGTGAAGACTGTTGTTGGTGAGCGCCGAACCGATGCAGTATTTCGAGAAGCCGTGAGGCTTGATGCGCAACTGGTTGAGGAGTGAGAGGATGGGCGAATAGACGCGCCCGTCGCGCTTCAGTTCGATGATGGCGATATGATCCATGAAGCGGTAGTTGCCGGTGGCGATATTATGAAACCTCAGGTTGATGTCGATGGTCAGGCGCTCGGTCATGCCCTTGTTGACGAGGGTGATGCGGTCGAAGCGGTTCTCCAGCTGTTCGCACAGCGAATAGGGGTTGTACTGGAGGTTGGAGCGGAGGAACTCATCGTACTCGCAGAAGGCTGCGTTCTGACAATGGAAACAGATGTCGTGCTGGGGCTGCATGGGGTCGAACTCATGCACCAGCACGCGCTTCTTCTTGGTGCGTCCGTGATTGTTCTTGGTCTTCACCTCCAGGAAGTTCAGACCAGAGTTCACATAACTGCGTATGCGGAGTTTCTGTCGGTTGGTGTGTCCCGATTCGTGGGCTGTGTACATGGCGTGGTCTTCGGTGTCGAAATAGAGTGTATAATAAGGTGCGATGCGCTCACCGTCGATCTCCTGTATGTAGTAGTCGTCCTTGGCCATCGTGAGCAGTTGCCCGAGTTTGGCAATGTTGGTTACGAACTTGGTGTCGGTACGGTTCATCAGCCGTATGTCACCCATCTGCCCGAGGGTTATCGGGTCGAAGCTGTTGAGAATCTCTTTCATATCCTGCATTGTTTTGATTTTGGTGCTGCAAAGATATAAAGGAAACAGGAGGTCCGCAAATTTATTCAGCGAACCTCCTGTTTCGTTCAGTCAATCAGCGCCAGCCACCACCGGGACCACCACCGCCGGGGCCTCCACCACCGCCTGTATATGACGAGAGACTGACACTCGAGCCACCACTGACCGTAGGACTGACAGAGCCGACGCCATCGAAGATCGTGGTGCCGCCACTGACCGTTACGCCACTCATCAGCGTGGGCTGAGAGGCTCCCGACACCACAAGACCGGTGCCGCCACTCGACGGGGTCTTGAAGGCGAAGGTGTCGCTGCCCACCGTGATGGCATACCAAGTGCTCTTGCTCCACGATGAAGCCTGATAGCACGACTGCGTAAGACTGGCACCGCTCTCAAGACCGCCGATGGCGATAATGGTGCCGCCACTGACGTAGAGTTTCTTCTGCTCCTCACTATTGGCATCGATGGCCACCTCGGGCGACGAGGCGCCGACGGCATACACCAGTCCACCCTTGATATAGACATTGCCGTTGGCATCGATACCGTCGTTGCCGGTAGAGCGGGCATAGACGTAGCCACCGCTGATGGTCAGGTCGCCGGCATTGCTCAGGCTCTTGGTGTCATCGCTATACGAGGCGTTGATGGCATCGTCGGAGGCGTTGACAGTCACCTGTCCACCGGTGATGTCGATGTACGTCTTGCTCTCGATGCCCTCGCCACCTGCACCTGAGGTGGTGACGCTGATGACGGCCTGGTCGCTAATCACGATAGCACCGTCGATCTTGATGCCCTTGGGCGATGACTTGTAGTCGCTGTCGTAGCGGTCGAGCTGCGACGAACTGCTAACGGTAGATAGCGAACCGCTGGATGATGCCACCACGGCATTGCCACTGGTCTTGATGATGATGGTACCACCCGTAACCGTGAACGTGCCGTCGCCGTTGATGCCCTTGCCACCAGCACCCGTGCTGGTCAGATTCATCGTACCGCCACTGACGGTCGTGTTACCGTCGGCACCCAGACAAGCCGAGGCTTTGGTCTTCGCCTTGTCGCTGTCCCATACACCGCCACCAGTAGTCTTCACGGTGATGTCGCCGTCGGTGATGCGCATGTCGCCCTCGCCCTTGATGCCCTTGGCGGCATCGGCTGTGACAGTGATATTGATGGTGCCTCCCTCGATATAGACGTTGCCGCTGTCCTCGTCTTCATGGTCGGTGGTCTCGCCAGTGCCCGTAGGATAGGTGTCGGTATCATCGATATCGCACTGGATGCCGTCGTCGCTGGTGCCACTGATGTTGACAGTACCGCTCTCTATGAGGAAATACTGGCCACAGTTGATACCGTCGCCTGCGGCAGAGGTCACGTTGATGGTAGCATTCTTGATGGTGAAATACTCGCCCGTCTTGATGCCATGCTTCACGTTGCCCACGATGTTGAGGGTGCCCTTCTGTGCAAACTCCGCATGCCCCTTGATGTAGAGACACCCCTTCTGAGAGCCGCCGACCGCATCGGTCAGCGTGTTGGTGGTTCCAGTGACTGGCTTCACCTTGATACGTTTGCCATTCTGGATGTGCACTGCTGCACCACTATATACTGGCGTCGTGTTGGTCAGCGTCAGACCATTCAGTTCGATGGTGGCCTTGTACGAGCCCGACATATAGAACTCGCCATCGTTGCTGGTGCCGCTCAGTGTGTAGGTAATCTCGTCGGCCAGATTGTCGCTCTGGGCTATCGACACATGGGCTCCGCTCATGGTAGGTGTCACATACTGGGCAATGTTACCCGCGATGGTCACTGTGGCCGATGTGCCACTATAATCCACGGCGATCGTACCATCGGTCACCTCGGTATTATCAACCGTCATGCTGCTGATATCACTCAGCGTGAAGGTCTTACCCATGATAGTGACTGTCGTTCCGTCGGCATAGGTCATCTCACCCGTCTGGGCAGCCGGGAACAGATAGGTCACGTTACCCACCTTGACATTCAGGGTCTGAGCCTCGGCTGCTATCGTCAGCATAAAGGCTATGATATATAATAATGTACGTTTCATCTTACCACCATTTTATAAGTTCTGTTCTTTGTCTTCACGATGTAAACGCCCTTGCCCATCAGTTCCTTACTGACCTGATGGCCCTGAAGGTCGTAAACCTCAGCAGCCTCATCGATCGTAGCACTGCTGATCTCTTCAATGCCTGTGGTCCCCTCGTCAGACGCGGAGAAGTACATCTTGCTTAAGTTCGAAAGGTTAAATGTCTGAGAGCCTGCCGTCAGCGTTGTCCCGCTAATCGTCAGTGCGAGAGACTGTACGGATACCGAGGCTTTCGTGCCATCCGTCAACTCAAATGTCAGGTAGGCATAGCCTTCGGCCTGCGCCGTCAGTGCCCCTAACCACACGATGAATAATAGGTAAAACTTCCTCATAAATGTATAAAAACTAAAAAAATCTGCAGCAAAGATAACATTTTTTTTAACACTGACCGATTTTTTTCAACGAACGCCCCGATTTCTTCAGCGAAACGCTATCCCGACATCAAACAAAAAGGAGCTTGCTAATCAGCAAGCTCCCAACGTAATACGGCCCCATTGCGGCGGGCTGGGTCGGCACCCGGGAAGTCCATCGAATAGGGACTGCCCGTAGTAGGACTCTTACCTATATATTTATGCGTGCGCATCGACATCAGCATGAACTCATGACCAAGATAGTCTTGCCAGAGGAACACCTCGGCCTTCGCCTCATCGTTCGTCAGACGCACATCACCAGCAATGCCATAGCCCGAGGTGAAGACATAGCGGCCGTCGGCACACTGAAGGATTACCTGACCACGCCCCTTGTCGATGACACGGAAACGGGTCTGAGGACTCTGATCCGAAGCATCGGTATCGTAGAGCAAGCCATGAGGCAGGGCTATCATCGGCTTACCCGTAGCCAGGTTGATGATACGCACGGTCTTACCAAGAGGGAGATTCCCGCTGCGGTCGGCCTGCGGCTCCTCGACGGTGAAGTTGTCGAACTCGGCATAACCACCCTTCGCGCCCTTGTGATTGAAGGCAAAGAGGGCATGACGGGAGCCCTGGAACGAGATGAGCTGATAACTAAGAGGCATGTCGCGACCTACCTGTTGATAGTTGGTGCCATCGAGCGAGTATTCGTAGTGAGCACGGTCGTGATCGTAGTCACCCACCATACGGAGGTAGATTTTAGAGGTGAGAGGTGAGTGGTGAGAGGTGAGAGAGATATCTATGGTATCGTTGGTAGCCTGCTCAAAACAGCGCAGTATCTGCTGCTTACCCTCCTTCACAATGCCAATCCACGAGCAGGGCACATTGATATTGCCCAATCCGGCCACGTCGCCATCTTTCATCCCCTTGGTGTAAAGTTCCACCGTGGTAATGGACGTCGGACCGATGACACGCTGGGTGAGCGTATTACGAGCCCACATCAACTGTTCGGCAGGCATCGACTGCAGGCGCAGACGACCGTTCTTCAAGCTCCATTTTGTATCGTCGGGGTTGTGGTTCCACTGCCAGATGGGTTTGAGGGGTTTAGAGGTGAGTGGTGAGTGGTGAGAGGTGAGAGCATAGTCAAAATCATCGGAGCGATCATAAGGAGCAAAGGCACCTCTTACCTCTTGCCCCTCACCTCTTACCTCTATCTGAGGCTTGAACCAAGTACGAGGTGCACGACCCAGATTACCTTCCAAACCGAGCATGGGCCAGCCGTCTTTCCAAGTGATAGGAGCCAGCGTGACCGTGCGGCCAATGGAATGGAAGTCCATCATGAGCAGTGCCCACCACTGCCCGCTCTGATCCTCGACGATACCGCCCTGATGGATGTTGGTGCAGGCCGTTTCGTCCTTATTCACCTCGGGGATGCCGAACTTAGTGCCGTCATGTCCGATGCGGTACTGCTCGCCCCGAGGCACCTGAGTCAGTGAGGCAGCATGATAGCCGAAGGTCTCATCGGCCGTGATGGTAATCGTCTCGTAAGGTCCCCAGATGCTCTTGGAACGACTGCAGAGGGTGCGGCCATTAGGACGGTAATCAGTAGAGATGAGGTAATACATCCCATTGATCTTATACATGTGATGTCCCTCGCCCACGGCATTGCCCTCAGGGATGATCGTCCGTTCCGTCTCCTCGATAGGACCACTCATATCAGGCTTCAGTTCCGTACACTTCACCTCGCCGTAGCCATGAATGGCATAGACCTTCCCATCATCGTCGAACAGCACAGAGAGGTCGTAGATACGTCCCTGCATGTTGTGATGTTGCCAAGGTCCGCGGATATCCTTCGAGGTATAACACTGCAGACCTTTGCCATTGATGTTGGTAAACACATAGAACTGTCCGTTGGCATAGCGGATGGCTGGTGCCCAGACGCCCTGTCCGTAAATCTCCTGATGGTTCTTCAGTGAGAAGGCATCATCATCAAAATCGAAACGGTCGAAACAGAAGGAAATGTTTTCCCAGTTCACGAGATCCTTGGAATGGAGGATGACCAGTCCCGGCACCGTATGCATCGTGGTGCCTGCCAGATAATAGTCATCACCTACCCGCAGGATGTCGGGATCGGAGAACTCGTCATAGAACAGCGGGTTAGTGAACGTGCCATTCCCATTATCGGCCGTCCATGACTTCGTCTGGGCGGTAGCCGTTGTCATCAGCATCGATCCCAACAGCATCGCAAAGAATTTCTTCATCATTGATTAGTATGTCAGAATGTGTTTGTTATTTCTTTTTTCCCCAGTAGGTCTTCTTACCGTTAATACCAGCATAGACGATGGTGGCCTTGCGGGGATTAGCCTCCCAGTCGCACTCTCTTTGCAGCAGCAGTTCGACACCGTTGGCCGTCAGGGTGTTGGTCTTTGCGTCGAAGCTCCACTCACCACCCTTCCAAGTGCCAGAGGTAATCTTATGGTCGGCAGAGAATACCATTTCAGAAGACTCCTTCTGCTTGCCATAGTTATAGCCCAAGTCGATATGATCCCAGGTGCCCACGATATCCTCGTCGGTAATCGGAGCCTGAGGCACTGCGCCATAACGCTCAGGCATCACGACAGGCCAGCCACTGGAGGTCCAGCGGATGCTGCGCACATGACCGAGCATAATCGCATTGGGTACCCAATCGTCGTAACCATTGGGGTAACGGGCCTGAGAGGCATAGAACCAATGGCCGTCACCATCATCAAAGATGGCACAGTGGCTGAAACCCACCCATCCGTGATCGCTGCCAAACTTGTAAGGATGGGTAACGATAGGATAGGCATCGCCGCCAAAGCGCGACACATCAGTGCCGTCGATACCCAGATAAGGACCGTCGATATGCTCAGAACGGACAACGCGCGTATTATAAGGTACGTCGAGGCCATCATAAGCCAGGAACAGGTAATAGTAGCCGTCACGATAGACGACCTCGGGCGCTTCTGCTCCCTGCCAGCGGTTGCCTTCCTGACGCGTAAAGATACGCTTGCCATAAGCCTCAGCGTTTTCGGCTCCCCAAGGATTGCCCAGTTCCTTCATCGGCTTACCAGTCTCTGGATTAATCTGAATGATGGGGAATCCACTGTGCCAAGAGCCGTAGGCCAGCCAGTGCTCACCCTCTGGTGTGATGATATACGACGGGTCGATGGCATTCCAGAGGAAATAGCAATTCGCCCAATCGTTGGGAGCCACCTTGTAATTCAGTTCCTTGTCTGAGTAATTGGTGATGACAAAGCCCTTGTCTTCCCAACTGCTGATATCAGCAGGATCCGACGTCTCCATCAGACCGATAAAGGCACGTTCGCCCCAGGTGTTAGGTCCGTCGATTGTACCGTCGATCGTGATGACATAGTACATACGGTAAAGTCCATTCCTGACCTTACGCACACAGGGTGCCCAGTAGCCACACCTGTTGAAATCCGCCTTTGACTCGCCAAGTCCCATCGCTTGACGGATTTCATTCAACTTAGGTTTCACCCAAGACGGGAGTTCGGGCATCGTGGCACCAAGATATTCCCAATCGACGAGATTCTGAGAGCGACGGCAATGGAAATGACCGTGACCAGCCTGCGGATCACCGAAGCCCGCATCGGTACAATACATATAATAATAGCCGTCTTCAGCCCGCATCACACTGGGATCATGCACATTCGACAGGTTCCACTGTGAACGCTTATCCCAGGAAGATATGTTACGATAGTCGTCCACATAGGTCGGAGCCTTGTAGCCGCCCAGACGATTCGCCATCGTCTGAACACCCACCGACTTGATGGTAGTGATGTCGAGTGCCGAATTATAGTTACCGTCGCGCGAGAGGCTATAGTTTCCTGTAGCCTTATCCTGAACGACATTCAACCCGAAGTTCCAGTCGAACTTATTACCATCGTTCTGCTCAATCACATACTGTGCCTGTACCGCAGAAGAAGCCATCAATGCTAATAACAATATATTAATCTTTCTCTTCATGACTCTATGCTTTAGGATTATCTCTTCACAAATTTAACAGCCGCAGATCCTGCCTTCAGGATATAGACACCCGTAGGCATACCATCAATCAGGATAACCCCATCAGAAGAAAGCATCTCCCGACGGACGGTCTTTCCACCAGCATCATAAATCACGATCTCAGTACCAGCCTGACAGCCTCTCAACTGAAGAGAAGAGGAGGCCACATTCAACTGAAATTCAGTCTGTCTGTCGGATGTCGTATTGGAAATGCCTGTAGGCTCTGCCTGAGCAAAACTAATGCTGGCCACCTGATAAATGACCTGACCATCGTTGCACACAATACTGAAAGTCTCTGACTGATCAGAGGCCAGAAGGAAACTGACACGGCTCAATTCAATCGTTGTGCCATCGGCCGTAACCATGCACCACACCTTGTCGGCAGCCTGAAGCGTCATGGCTGCTCCTAACAGCAATAGAGTAAATAGCTTCTTCATATTCTAAAAATAATTGATTATTTCAACTGGGGCCATCCGTCGGGCGTCCAGGCAATCGGGCGCTGAACCAATATAGAAGCTCCCTTGTGGGCGATGCTATAACCATGACAGACGAAGATATCCTCGTCGCCAAACGTATAGGCAGCGCAATGCCCTGCTGCCTCAAATGCCTGCTTGTCGCCTTCGAGGAAGAGGGTTCCGCCTCCTAACAGCATGTCCTTACCCTCGCGATCAAGATAAGGGCCTTCGACCGACTTACTTCGACCTACAGCTACACGGTAGTTGCTTTTGGCACCACGACAACAATAGTCCCATGATACAAACAGGTAGTAATAACCTCCATGCTTGAAAATGAAAGGTGCCTCGATAGCGTTGGTGCCAGCATACTTTGAAGTAGGGTTAGCTTCCGAAGGCTTGAAATCAGGATCATAGCGACGGGCAATGGTGCGCGGCTTCTCGCCCTTGGCGATATGCATCGTGGTGTCGAGGCGTGCCAACTGGATACCATCCCAGAAAGAGCCCCATACCATCCAGGGCATATCATTCTCATCAATCACGAAATTCGGGTCGATGGCATTCCAATTATCACGTTTCTCACGCGAAGTGACGATGCACCCTTCATCCTCCCAGACGGGGAACGATAGAGAACGGTTGCTCAGCAAGCCGATGGCAGAGCCGTTCTTGCCGAAGGTAGAACAACTGTAGGCGAGCCACCACTTGCCATGATACTTGATGACATCGGGTGCCCAGACATGCAGGCGGAAGCCTGGTACGGAGTCCATCGTCCATTTCGGGATGACCGACATGACTGGTGAAGGTTGAACCGTCCACGACTTGCGATCCTGAGAAGTCAGGTGCTGGATACCCATGCCTGTTGCATAAATGTGATAGGTGCTGTCCTCATAGGCCATCACGGGGTCATGCACCATCGGGGTATCGGTAACGAAAGGTTTATTGAGCGAGCGGTGTCGCTGTCCCTGGGCTGCTGCCGTCACAGAGAGCCCCGCACACATCAGTATGATTATTAGTTTATTCATAAACGAAGTTTTAAGCAAAAGGGGACGGGCTTTTAAAAGTCCGCCCCCCATACAAATTACCTAACTTAATTATTAACGCAAAACCTCCGTTTTACTCTGATTCTTCGGTCTTCTTAGCAGAAGACAGTTCCCATCCTGGGTTCTGTGCCCAACCAGTGGCCTTCACCTCATTGTCAGGAATCGGGAAGTAATAGTTCTTCGGTGAGTTGAAAGCACGGACAGGATCCTTTGCACTATTACGATAGCTGTAAGAACCGTTGAAGCTTCCATCCTTATTGGGCACATCGCTTGGATCCACGCCATAGAGGTTATACACCTGCTTGTAATAAGGCAATGTCTTCTCGCTGCTGGCGCTCTTACCCTCAAACAGTTTCCAGCGACGCTCATCGAAGTAGCGGTGATCCTCGAACACAAGCTCGATACGACGCTCGTTCTGGATGCGCTCCATCAGCTTCTCACCAGAGAGACCTGTATAGGCAGGCATGCCGACACGGGCACGAACCTGATTGACATACTCCATCGCCTTCGAAGCATTGCCGGCACCGGCATAAGCCTCAGCAGCATTCAGAAGGATCTCACCATAACGGAAGATCGGGCAAGCATGACGATAAGTTGTCGGGCTCTTGAACGACATGTTGTTGACGAACTTCTTAGGATAGTAACCCGTTACGGTACCACCGTGTGTATCCATGTAGTCGTTGATACCCATACCTTCAGGATGCACATCGATAGGACGGTCTTCACCATTGACAGGATCGCCCCAGATAGAACCGTGGTGCAAGATGGTCTGCTCCAGGCGCGGGTCACGATTCTCATAAGGCTTCTGATCGTTGTAACCAGAATTGCTGTCATCGATGGTGTACCACTGACCGTTCTTCACCACCTCATAGGCATCTACCAGGTTCTGAGTCGGGTTCGTACGACCATAGGCCTTATTGCTACCACCAAAGCCACAGGGTGAGCAAGCCCACTCAATAGCGTCGGTAATCCACACTGAACGAGACAGGATATACTCTGGATTCAGTACGGGATTCGACACGAAGCAGTCATAGTAGTCCTTATCGGGATTACCCGTGCTATAAAGCTTATAGGCACGTGCTCCCAAAGCATTATTGGCGGAAATAAACTCCTCAGCAGCCGAAGCCGCAGCCTGATAGTAGCTCTGGTCGTTGCTGGGGTTATTCAGCGGCGAAGCCTTGTAAAGCAATGCGCGGCTCTTCAGAGCGAGCACAGCAGCACCGTTGATACGGCCCCAGTTCTCATCCTCGTTTGAATAACGGAAAGGCAGGCTGCCCTTGATGGCATCACACTCAGAGACAATCCAGTCAACCACCTGATTGAACGAGCTGCGTACCGGCATCGGGTCGCTGGTGTTCATAATGTACGGGCTACCGTCCTCTTTCACGAAGATAGGTGTCGGACCAAACCAGCAGGCCATATCGAAGGTGAGGAGGGCACGAATGGCACGAGCCTCAGCAATCCAACGGTCGCCAAGTTTGTTGTCATCACCACTCTTAGCAGCATTACCGATGACATCAGTACGGGCATTCTGGATAAACTGGTTGCAGGCGCGAATACCCTTGGTATCCAGTCCGTAATAATAGTTAGCGAACTGGTGATTGGTAGCATCGAATGCATCGTTGTGCACCTGATGATAGTAGTGTACGTCCCAATAGGATACGGCATTATCCGTCATAGCATCCTTGGAGGCATTCAGATACTGTCCGTCGGTATAGCCGTGGAAAGCATCAGGCAGATAAGTATAGATATTTGCCAGGAAGCCGCGTGTGTTGTCGAAATCGCTGAACACGTTGTCAGCCTGCTGCGTGAGGTCAACCTCTTTGTCGAGGAAGTCTGAGCAGGAGGTTGTGGCTCCAGCCAGGGCAAACACCATTGCAGATATAATGATATTCTTTTTCATATTCGTTCCTTGTTTAGAATCCAATGTTTACACCAATATTGAAGATACGGGTCTTCGGATACCACCAGCAGTAGCTCATCGGCTTTTCGGGGTCCATGCCATCGGGCAATACACTCCAGGTCTTCAGGTTGTAGCCAGAGACATAGATACGGCACTTGGTCATACGGGCCTTGGCAATCAGCTTGGCAGGTAGGTTATAGCCAAACTCTACATTACGCAGTGAGAAATAGTTACCGTTCATGATCCAAATATCGTTCTGATAGGTACCTGTACCACGGTCGGAGTCGATGGCATTGTAACCACCCCATACCGGACGCGGATACTTGGCATTCACGTTGCGCGGATCAGCAGGATCGTCGGTGTAGTAACCCCAGAAGTTCACACCTTCGTGGGTTGACATGTTTGACCAGCCAGAGAAAGAAGCAGCTGGAGATACGAATACCGAACGGTTCAGGTAGGCTGTTCCAACGACCTTCAGGTCGAAGCCCTTGTACTCTGCACTGATAGAGATACTCGGCGTGATTTCAGGGATAATGGTGTAGCCGGTAGGAATCATATCGCGGTTATCAATCAGGCGGTCACCGTTGAGGTCTTCAAAGACTGCCGTACCAAGAGCCTGATTACCGTTTGAAGCAGAATTATAAGGATACTTCTCAGGGTGATCGATAGCATCCTGCTGCGAGGTAGCTATCTTGGAGGGATCAGAAGCCCACTGCACGAACTTATACTGGTTCCAACCACCAACAGTACCATTGAACACGCTCTCATACAAAGCCTGTACAGAGGTCTGCTCGAAGATACGCTTACCGGTCTTGCGCTGCCACTCTACGTTAGGCTCCAACTCGTCCATCTCGGTGATGCGGTTGGTATTCCAAGCCACACTGGCCTCGATGTTATACTTGAAGTCGCCAATCTTGTTCTGATGACCGAGGACAGCCTCAATACCCCAAGACTCGACCTTACCATAAGAGTCCTTTGCAACAGCGATACCGATACCTGTCGGGATGGTATTACGATTGATGAGGATATCCGAACGCCACTCCTTGAAGTAGTCGAACGAACCATAGAGCTTACCATTCCAGAGGCGCCAGTCAGCACCGACGTTTACCATGCGTGAGATCTCCCACTTGTTGTTGGTGTTACCAGCCAGGGTCTCAGCCATACCGCCTACACCCGTAGCATTGGTACCAAAGGAGTAACCTGTAGCAGAACCGAAGGTTGACTGATAGGGATAACGGCCCGTATCGGCACCCGTCGTCTCACTCTGACCAGTGCGGCCATAGCTGGCACGGATCTTAGCGAGGTTCAGCCAGTCGGCCTTGAAGAACTTCTCGTTGCTCAGAATCCAGCCGAGACCTACGCCATAGAAAGTATCCCAACGATCCTCTTTTGCATAGTTATCATTACCCATGTAAGAGATGCTACCATTGACAATGTAGCGATCGTCGAAGACATAGTTCAGATAGCCGTTCCAAGAGAGGTTACGACGAGAAGACAGCATAGCAGGCTGGTGGTTCTCAGAATCGAGCGTGTTCACACGGTTACGATAGCCGCGCATGAAGGCACGAGCATCGACATGGTGTTTACCGAAGGTACGATCATAAGAGAAACCAACGTTGAAGTTCAAGTTGTAGCTATTAGCACGCTCACGAGCCGTCGGGTTGCTCAATTCCACGTAAGAGTTCGTACGAGTATAAGTGAAGTCCTCTACGCTCTGAACATCGGGGTTCGTGTAGTCATACGTGTAAGCATCGTACGTATTAGTCTGTGTAGAACTGAATACGTCGAAAGCATCAAACGAAATCAAGAGGTTAGCCTTCAAACCAGGAGTGATATTCTGCAGGTCACCCGTTACGTTCAACGTTGAATAGAGGTTACGACGGCGGGTCTTGTTCAGACCACCAGAAGCCATCTGCTGAATCGGGTTACGGGCAGAACCAGAGTAAGCACCTGTAGAATAGACTTCTCCATTCGGGCAATATACCGGAGCCATCGGGGTTGCCTCAACGGCACCAAAGGTGGTGAGGTCGAACACTGAGGTCAGCGACTGCTGGATGTTATCGATACGTCCACCGAGGTCGAGACCAACCTTCAGGTACTTGCTGACATTGATGTCGATGTTAGAACGCAGGTTCCAGCGGTTCAGCGTATGGTCGGTAGAGAAGTGGTCGTTACGGCTCGTAGCAGTCTTGTTCCACATACCTTCCTGACGGAGGTAAGAGAAGCTGACATAGTAGCGGGCGATATCGTTACCACCAGAAATCTGCAAGTTAGACTTTATTACTGGTGCAGACTCACGATAGAGCTGGTCGAACCAGTTGGTGTTGAAGTACTTGTACTGGTCGATGCCCTCAAGCGTCTCACCACTGCTCACACGGCGGTACTTCTCAATCTGCTCCTCAGTCCACAGAGGATCCTGACCATTCAGATAACGAACACGGTTCTGAGTCAGCGCCATGTTGTAAGAGTTCTGGTTCTCCATCTTCTCAGTCAGCATCTGGAAACCCACCTCCTGGGTGAAGTCAATCTTAGTCTTACCCTTCTCACCACGCTTGGTAGTAACAAGGATAGCACCGTTGGCACCACGCATACCATAGATAGCGGTAGCAGCAGCATCCTTCAGCACGGTAATGTTCTCAATGGGGAAGGCATCGAGGAAGGAGAGGTCACGCTCCACATTATCGACGATGATCAGCGGATTACGGGCACTGCTGTTCATGGTACGGATACCACGGATATACATCTGTGTCTCCGTCCATCCTGGCTCTGATGACCACTCATAGGTCTCGACACCAGGCAGCGTAGAACTGAAGGCGTTCTGAAGCACAGTCACAGGATAGCGCTGCAGGTCGGTACCAGATACCACCGAGCGGCTCTCCGTCATATACTTCTCTTTCTTGGTTGCGAAGGCAATCGGCATCTCCTTGTCCATCAGCTGGAGCGCATACTCCAGCGTGATGACGAACTCAGAAGCGTTAGGATCCATCTTCACAACAGCATT
>JAEEGF011077887.1_pt1 | contig 15372 bp, 6 predicted proteins | sample 9134171 | NCBI WGS metagenome assembly JAEEGF01 (sample SAMN16246542, study PRJNA631951) | gut metagenome | biome: gut microbiome; feature: rumen; material: AP-attached | host: Bos | place: Iran: Karaj | collected 2018-10 | reverse complement strand
ATCATCACCATCTTTCTCTTCTGTGCTGCAAGAGTTGCCGCCGCCAATGTTGCCATTGGCAGCAATATGGCCGCCATAGATGGTGATGGTGCCAGCTGCTTCGCCCGACTTCATTTCAATAGTCCCACCATTGCCGCCGATGGCAGCATCGTCAGAGCCTTCGGCTGAGGCAATGAGCTGTCCACAGCCTTCACCAGCCTTCTGGGCATAGATGTTGAGCATGCTGCCTTGGGGAACCCGGATGCCCCTTAAGGCCTCGAAGGTACATCCATCCTTGAGGATGATGTTCACCGTACCCTTGACTTCGAGGCGGTTTTCTTCTATGCTAATATCTTCATCAACATAGTACCAATTCTCAGTGTCTTCCTCACCAAGCACATAATCAGAATAGTCCAAAGTGCCTTCGCTGAGCACCACCCATTCAGTGGTCTTCTTCATCTGTTGCCCAGTCTCTGCCGTCGGGTCATAATAATCTATTCCTTCTTCTTCGTCGTCATTCTGTGCCCATGCCTCAGTGGCGGAGGAAAGAATGGCGAACACACCCACGAGCAACGTCATGGCTGCCCGTGTCAAAAAAGAATTGTTTTCTTTTGTTGTCATAGTTGTTGATGTTTTTTTGATGCTATTAGAATCCAAATTGTTATTTCTCATGTCTGCTTTGTCGTTTCGTACAAGTCGGCTGCAAAGGTACTAAAAAAAATGCGTCATTTGGTCATTGCTGTCCACTTTTTTCTTCTGTGTTTCCTTTCGAACGCAGGTTCTGAACCCCGTCCCCTTTCACTCCCCCGAGCAGAGTGTCACCACAAAACCGGCATCCCTCTCTATTCTTGTTGAGAAATGCGCGCTCCCCGTGTCCAGTTCTTTCATGTTGTCGAGCAGGCCACAACCCAGCATCTTCAAATAGCTTTCTTTCTCAGTCCATTTTTTTGTGAAAGATTCGGCTTTGTTGTTGGAGGTTGTTACTTCCCAATACTCCTCTTCACTCAGAATGTACCTTGCCACAGCGTCGTCGTAAAGAATCTCTTCAATGTCTATCCCCACCTGACTATCCGCTATGGCACAAGCGACGCCCTTCCTGCAATGGCTTAAGTTGAAATGTATCTCTGGGTGATCGGCAAGGAAGGGCTTCCCATAGCGATTGAACGAAAAGCGTATCTCGTCAGCCACTCCGTAATCGCGCATCAGCCCTTCTTGAAGCAGCATAAAAGATTTGGCGCATAGATATCTGTCGATGTCATTTCTATACGACAGCACTTTCTCTCTGCGCCAGCGTGGTATTCTATCAAGAATCAAACTGAGTTGATTCTTGACATCCTTCTCTTCTACGATTTCTACATACAAATTGACAGCCATGGCTCACTGCTGAATGACGATGCAAAGGTAACACATTTGGAGCAAATGGGCAAATGCTGACCGCAAAAAGTGTGAGAGGGGTGTCCTGAATGATTCATGGATATTTTTTTCACGCGAATGGCCGTGAATGAAACGTGAATGAGCCGTGAATTTTATAATGAGAGAAGAATTGTCTACCGTGTGGAAGAACGTCGCGAAGTATTCATGAACATTTGTGATTCATTCATGCACATTCGTGTAGCGTCGCAGACAAATAAATTGTTGCCTACGGCGTAACACGAATGTGCATGAATGGCTCACGAATAATCATGAATGCAGCGCAATATATTATTCACGGGTCATTCGCGGGCCATTAACGGATATTCTTGCGTTCCGTTGGTTGCAAGCGGCAAGGCTGAGCGCGCGTAGCGCCGTAGACAAGTTGCCAACAGCGTGGCGGAATGTAAAAAAGCGTTAATTCGGTATTGAATTCACGGAAAAAGCGTACCTTTGCAGCCGTTCAAACAGACTTCTATTTTTTTGGAAAACGATGAACACTTATCCGCTGTTGCAATCCCAGCTTGGCGTGGTGCTGCAGAGTATGCAGCATCCCGAATCGACACAATATAATTTGCCCAACTACATCTTCATGCCGTTGGAGTTGACCATGGAGCGTGTCGTGAAAGCGGTGGAGGGACTTATTGACACCTTTCCCGAACTGCACACCCGCTACGTCGTGGGCGAGCATGGCGAGATACGGCAGTGGTGCGATAGGACGATGCCGATGCCCATCGTGAGCCGCAGGTGCAGCGAGGCAGAGTTGCAGGCATACATCACGAAGGGCTTTGTGCGTCCGTTCAACCTGATGGGCGGTGAGCCCCTGTTCAGGGTGGAAGTGGTAGAAACCGAGAATCGTCTCTGCCTGCTCTCCGACGGCCATCACTCCATCGTCGACGGCATGTCGTTTGCCCCGATCCTGACGACGACCTTTGCCAAGCTGATGGATGGCGAGCGCGTGGAGCCGCAGCGCTACGGCATGTATCAGGCTGCCGTTGACGAGGAGGCATCGTTTGGCACACCGCTCTACCAGCGGGCCAAGGACTACTACGCCGAGAAGTTCGCCGGGATGGAGTTGGCCACGCTGAGCCGAAACCGTCATGGCGTGATGGGCAAGATGGAGCGCTGCAGTGCCTTCGTCGGCCGCCAGCAGTGCGACGACTGGTGCAAGGAGCAGGGGCTGCCCGTGAACTTACTCTTCCAGGCTGCGTTCAGTCATGTCATCGGTGCGCTGACCCGACAGGACCGCGTGGCCTACTTCACCGTGAACCACGGCCGTATGGACAAGCGTCTGCGTGGCAGTGTGGGCATGTTTGTCAAGTCGGTGCCCTTTCTGGCCGACGGTTCCGGCGACCCCACCGTCGCCGACTACATCCGCCGCCTGCGCACGGAGCTGATGAGCACCATCCGCCATGGCATCTACCCCTTCACCCACTTCTGCATGGACCTGGGCATGACGCCTGGCGTGATGTTCAACTTCCAGGCACTGGCCGATATGGAGGAGCACCTGCTGCTGGGCGGTGCCGAGTTCAGCGTGGTGCAGCCCGTGCGCGAGGAGATGGACGGCGATGCCGGAGTGCTCATCTTCTTGAAAGGTGACAAATACGAGATTCGCGTGGAGTCGAGTCTGGTGATGAACGACGAGGCCACGCTGCAGCTCCTTGCTAATGCCATTCGTGAGGTGGTGTGCCAGATGCTGGCCCATCCCGATGCCCCGCTCAGCCAGATAGGACTCGTTGCGCCCGAAGAGCAGGAAGCGCTGGTGGAGCTGGGGACTGGCAGGCGGCACGAGGTGGATGCGACGATGACCTTTGCCACCGCTTTTGAGCAGACGGCACGGCGAATGCCCGACCGTCTGGCCGTGGCCGACGGCAGCGACAGCCTCAGCTACGGCGAGCTGTCGCACCGCTCCGACGTGCTGGCCCACCGGCTGATAGCCAGCGGTGTGCGCCCCAACGACTTCGTTGCCGTGATGCTCGACCGAACCATCGACTTTCCCCTGGCCGTCCTGGCCATCCACAAGGCAGGCGCCGCCTACGTACCCATCGATATGGAGTACCCCGAGGAGCGCAAGCAGTATATACTCAACGACTGCGAGGCCAAGATTGTCATCGACAGCCAGCTGATGGCCGACACCGACTTCGATGCCGCTGGCATCACCCCCATCAACCTCTCGTCACCCGACGGCCTGGCCTATATGATTTATACCTCTGGCTCCACCGGCCAGCCCAAGGGTGCCATGCTTTACCAGGCGGGTCTCTGGAACTTCATACAGAACTCGATTGACATGGAGCAGCTGACGGCTGCCGACCGTATCGCCGGCCACCGCTCGTTCTCGTTTGATGCCCACGTAGAGGATTTGTTTCCCATACTGACCCTTGGAGGCTCCTTTCATATCATGCCGTCGTCGATACGCCTTGATTTGGATGCCATCCGGCGTTTCCTCTTCGACCATCAGATTACCGGCAGCGGCTATACCACGGCGATGGCCAAACTGCTGCTGGATGCCTACGACGACCTGCCCTTGCGCTTTATCTCTGCAGGAGGCGAGAAGCTCACTGCTGTCTATAGCGACCATATCACCATCATCAACTGCTATGGCCCCACGGAATGCACCAACGACACATCGTGCTACAAGATAGAGCCTGGCGTGCGGCTTGCCGATGTGCCCATAGGCCGTCCCGTCATCAACTGCCATTACTTCCTTGTTGACCACAAAAGGCGGCTTGTGCCCCGGGGAGCCGTGGGCGAGCTGTGCTTTGCCGGCATACAGGTGGGGCGCGGCTACTGGCACCTGCCAGAGTTGACGGCCAGCGTGTTCACCGACTGTCCTTTCCTCCCTGTGCAGGCCGACGGCCGCCCCGTACCGATGTACTTCACCGGCGACCTGTGCCGCTGGAATGCCGACGGGCAGATGGAGTATATAGGCCGCAAGGACCATCAGGTGAAGCTGCGCGGCTACCGCATCGAGCTGGGCGAGGTGGAGACCTGTGCCTCCCAAATGGAGGGCATAGGCCAGGTGGCGGCGGTCATCAGGCAGGTGGCGGGCAGCGACACCATGTGCCTTTACTACACCGCCAGTGACAAGATTGATGCCGACGACCTGAAGCGCTACCTTTATGAGAGGCTGGCCTCCTATATGGTTCCTGCGGTGTATGTGATGCTCGACACGATGCCTCTGACACCTAACGGCAAGATAGACCGTCGGCACCTGCCAGAGCCACCCCATACGGCCCAAACCGAGTATGTGGCTCCACGCAACCCTGCGGAGGACACCTTGGCCCGCCTGATAGGCGATGTGCTCTCACTGCAGGAACCCGTGGGCATGCTCGACAACTTCTTCTCCCTGGGTGGCGACTCTATCAAACTGATACAGTTGGTGAGCATGCTGCGCAACGAAGGCTATACGGCACAAATGAGCGAGCTGATGAAGTGCAGCACGGTGGGCGACATAGCCCGAGTGCTGACCAGCAGCTGTGGTCCTGCCATCGCGCAGGAGCCTGTCGCGGGGGACATCAATCCTGGTGCCATACAGCAGCGCTTCCTGAGCTGGCACCTCACCCATCCAGAGCGGTTCACCCAGTCGCTGGTGCTGCGCGCTTCGCAGCCCATTCGTCAGGAACATCTGCGGCAGGCACTACAGGCGCTGGCGGTGCATCACGATATGCTGCGCGCCACCGTAGGCGATGGCATCGTGATTCGCCCAGCCACAGACCAGAACCTGTTTGCCTTCAAAGAGATGACACTGCCCGCACCGACCGACGTGGCACACGAAATGGCAGAAATAGCTATCAGCGAAGGTGAACAGATTGACCTGGAGCACGGACCTATATGGCGGACGGTGCTGCTGCATGCCGACGATGGCGACCGCCTGCTGATGGTCTGTCATCATATCGCCGTCGACGGCGTGTCGTGGCACATCCTGGCTGAAGACTTGATGACTGCGCTGACACAGCTGGGGTGCGGACAACCCGTGAAACTGCCCCCCAAGACCCACTCGTTTGCCTACTGGACCGAGGCCGTAAGCCGCTACCGCGACAGCTTCCTGCTGAAGGCAGAGAAACCCTACTGGCAGCGCGTGCAGCAGCAGATGGAAAGCATGCTGCTCACCACACCCCCAACCCCCCAAACGACCAAACGACCAAACGACCAAACGACCAATCCCCCAACCGCCCAAATAACGGTGACGATGCAAGGCGAACCGCTGAAGTTACTGCTCACCAAGTCGACCAAGGCCTACAACACCGACGTCAACGACTTGCTGCTGACTGCGCTCAGCCAGTCGTACCACAGGCTGACGGGCAACAGCAGCCTGACCATACAGATGGAAGGCCATGGGCGAGAACCCCTCCACGAGCCGCTGGTCATCGACCGCACCGTGGGCTGGTTCACGTCGTGCTATCCCATCGTCGTACAGCATATAACAGGCGACGTCCGCTACGACGTCCGCCTGACGAAAGAACTGTTGCGTGCCGTTCCCAACAAGGGCGTGGGCTATGGCATCCTCCAATACGTGGCGTCGCAGGAGGGCGATAGTGGCCTGCGCACAGACCTGACGCCACTCGTGGGCTTCAACTACCTGGGCGAGGTGACCAGCGGCAGTGGCGACGCTCCCTTTACGGCCGACAGCAGCATCTTCCTGCACCAGCGTTCCATCGTCGGAGAGCTGGGCCTGCCCGCCCCCTCTATCGACATCAACTGCGGCATAGCCAATGGGCAGCTCCTGGCTCGTTTTGAATACAATGCCGACCAGTGGACGGACGAGCAAGCAGGTCGTCTCGCCGATGCATTCATAGCCCACCTTGCCCAGGTGGCCACTTTTACGGCTCATGCCGCCGAAGAGCCTACAGCCTCCGACTATGGGGCCGCAGGATGGACCGACGAGCAGCTGCTGCGTGTTCAGCAGCACCTGGCTCTGCGTGGCGCGACGCTGCAGCGCGTCTATCCGCTGACCCCTATGCAGGAAGGCATCCTGCTCGCCTACCTCACCAACCCTGACACGGCGGCCTATCGTTTGCTCTTCCGACTGTCGCTGACCGTCCTACCCACCGAGGCGATGCTGAGGAACACTCTCGACTATCTCGCCGAGAAATACGAGGTCTTGCGCACGGCCATCTTCTACGACGGCATGCTTCAGCCTTGCCAGGCTGTCGTAGGCAGGAAACTCGGCCTTGAGATGCGCGACCTATCAGGCGAGGCCGACATTGAGGCGGCTGCCCAGCGCGTGCACCAGGAGTTGCTGCACCGGCCGCTCAGTCTGACCGACGGCCCACTGTTCCATCTCGTCGGCATGAAGACGGGCGACAACAGTTGCCAGCTCCTCATCGTGCTACACCATATTATAATAGATGGCTGGGGCATTCCGGTGGTGTTCAAAGACTTCCTTTCGAAGCTCGAGGCCGAGATGCAGGGGAGAGTCCTGGAGGCCACCACCGAGCAGGCGGGGCGCTACGAACACTTTGTGCGGCAGCTGCTGCGCAAAGACCGAAAAGCAGGGCTTGCCTACTGGCGCGACTTGCTCGCCGGCTACGAGACGAGGGCTGCCATCCCTGCCTATGGTGAGCAGGCCGAGGAGAATGCCAGCCCCCGCATCAAGCATGTGTTCGACAAGTCGCTATCGGCATCGATGCGCCATCTTGCTGCCAGCACTGGCGTCACGCTGAACACCGTCATGGAATTGGGCTGGGGCCTCGTGCTTCAATTATACTGCAGAACAGACGATGTCGTGTTTGCAAGGGTGGTGTCGGGCCGAGACGATGCCGACAATGGTATGCTTGTAGGACTGTTCATCAATAGCGTGCCCGTCAGGGTGCATGCCGACGGTTCCGCCACCGTGGGCCAGGTGCTGAAAGCCCTGCATGAGCAGGCGGCACAGTCGGCAGGCTACGACTATTGTCCGCTCTCTGAGGTGCAGGCGCTGACCAAGCTGGGCGCAAGGCTCTTCCAGTCGGTAATGGCTTTCGAGAACTACCCCGTCGACGACTCCCTCTTTGCCATCCATCAGGACTGGGGCATCAGAGGCGTTCAGGTGGAAGAGGAGCCCTACTGTGAACTGGCTATCGGCATCACCCCCGAACGGGATGGCTCCCTCGCAGCCACCTTCACCTACGACACCTCGCTCTACAGCGAGCAGCAGATGAAGGCGGTGGCAGAGACCTACGAGCGCATCGTCAGGGGCATGGTCGACATGAGCGACAGACCCATCGGTGAGCTGCCACTGATTACCCCATCGGCACAGGCAGAGCTGACTGCACTGGGTGCGGGCAAGCACATCGACGTAGATTTGGAAGAGACCTTTGTCACCCTGTTCGAGCGGCAGGCCAGACAGGTGCCCCACCGACTGGCTGTTGCCGATGGGTCGCGCAGCATGACCTATGGGGAATTGTCGCACCACTCCAACATCCTGGCCCATCGGCTGATGGCCTACGGCGTCGCTCCAGGCGATTTCGTAGTGGTGAAACTCGACCATACCATCGACTTCCCACTCGCCGTTCTGGCCATCCACAAGGCCGGTGCCGCCTATGTGCCCATCGACTTGGAATACCCGGAAGAACGACAAGCATATATGCTCGACGACTGCAAGGCAAGGCTGGTCGTCGATGCACGGTTCATGGCCGAGACCGACTTCAACGCCGATGCCTCGCCCGTCAACTTCGCCACCCCCGGCGGGCTGGCCTATATGATCTACACCTCTGGCTCCACTGGACGGCCAAAGGGCGTGATGCTCCAGCAGCGTGGATTGCGCAACTACATCGCCTCTATGATAGACGTGCTGCGGCTGACCGCCGACGACCGCATTTCGCTGCACCGGGCTTTCTCCTTCGATGCCCACATTCAAGACCTCTACCCGGTGCTCACCGTGGGTGGCAGCCTGCACATTATGCCATCGGAGATACGCCACGACCCTCTTGCCATACGCCACTTCATAGCAAGTCATGGCATTACGGGCGGCAGCTACACCACCTCGCTTGGCGCCCTGCTCATCGAGAGCGGACCGCTGCCCTTGCGCTATCTGTCTATGTCGGGTGAGCGTATGATGGGGTTGGTGAGCGGCGACGTACAGCTGATAAACTGTTACGGACCGACAGAGTGTACCGACCTGATTTCCACCTACCACCTGGAGCGTGGTCGCACATATACGAATATTCCCATTGGCAGGCCCATGGCCAACGGCCACTGCTTTATCGTCGACCCGCATGGGCGTCTGCTGCCCCGTGGGGCAGCGGGCGAACTCTGCTTCGCCAGTGTTCAGGTCAGTACCGGCTATTGGAACCAACCCGAACTGACGGCTGCGAAGTTCTGCGACTGTCAGTTCCTACCTTGCGGTGCCGACGGAAAACCTATACGTATGTACCACACTGGTGACCTGTGCCGCTGGAACAGCGAAGGTCAGTTGGAGTTCCTCGGACGTACGGACGAGCAGGTGAAGCTGCGCGGCTTCCGCATTGAACTGGGCGAGATAGAAGCTTGTGCCAAGCGCTTTGAAAGCATCGTCCAGGCGGTTGCCGCTGTCAGGACGGTAGGCACAGTCGACGTGCTCTGCCTCTACTATACCGCCAGCCACGACATTGACAAGGACACCCTGCGCGAACATCTTGCGAAGTCGCTTGCCGACTATATGGTGCCTATGGCCTACATTCTGCTGGAGGAGATTCCGTACCAGCCCAACGGAAAGATAGATCGTCAGCGTCTGCCTGAGCCGGAGTTTGTTCAAGAGATAGAGAACGTGGCTCCCACCACCGAGAAGGAATCGCTGCTGCTGCTCACCGCCCGGCAGATATTAGGGCGCAACGACTTTGGCACCACCGACGACCTGATAGCCTTGGGCCTGACCAGCATCGGGGCTATCCGTCTGGCTGCCATGGCTGCCGCCAGCGGGGTCAGAATGAGCGTCAACGACCTGATGCGACAGCACACCATAGCCCGTTTGCTCAATTGCACGACGGAGCCTGGCTACTGGTACAACGCCTACACCCCCGACAAGCCGGTGCTGGTGGTGCCCCACGGCATTGTCTATGCCATCAATATGGCTGGCAAGCTGAACCGATGGCAGCAGCAATTCTCCATCTATGCCATAGAACCCACCGACGAACATGCTGGGCGGCTATTCCCTGATGCCGATTTCCACGAGATGATTGACACCTATGTTGCCATGCTCGACCGTGACATCCCCCGCGAGGCCAGCGTCAAGGCCTTTGTGGGCTACTCATGGGGCGGTGAGCAGGCCTATTGGCTGGCATGGCGTTGGCAGAAGCTGCGCGGCGAATGTGCGGATGTATACATGGGCGATTCACATATCCACGACAAGGACTACATCAAGATGACCGACGAGGCGATAGCCAAGGAGGCGATGGCATTCGCCAGCCAGTACCATATCGACGTCAAGGCCATGGACCAGAACGTCGTGCAGGCAGCACTCCAGCTGGCCATCAAGAAAGTAGGCACCGCCGAGCGTATGCACTGTAGCGAACCATTCCCGAAGTATGACGGACACGTGACGCTCTTCAATGCACTACGCGACAATCCCGACATGGAGAACAATCTGGAGCAGTGGCGTGGAGTGGCCCCGAGGCTGAACGTGGTGGATGTGGACGACAACCATCTGAACTTCGTCCTTGGCGACGAGTACATAGACCTTGTGACAGAAGAACTTTTTGCCGACATCAAGGGAGCATAGCCATGAGGGAACTGATGAGAGAGGTGCAAACGTCGTTTGTACGCAATAAGGTGCGAACCATCCTGACGGGGCTTGCCATGGGGTGGGGCGTGTTCATCCTGATTGTGCTCATCAGTTCTGGTAATGGCATCGTGAATGGCATGCACTATAATTTCCGTGCTTACAACATTGGCATGGTGACACTGACACCGCGTGAGACCTCGCTGCCTTTTGCCGGCAGGGAGCGCGGATGGCCTGTCTATTTCTATGAGGACGACTGCGAACTGCTGACGCGCTGCTTCGGCGACACGATTGCCAAGGCCATTCCCGTGATGAGCCACACCGTGCGTGCACTCAATGGCACACACTATACGAATACCACCATCGACGGCTATAGGACTGGCTATGCCCCAGCCCCCAACGTGGAGGTGACAGAGGGACGCGACATCAACGACCTTGACTTGCAGATGATGCGCAAGGTATGCGTCATCCCCGCTCGACTGAAGCCGGTGCTGTTTCCCGAGGACACCACCCGCGTCGTGGGGCGCAACCTGAACATCAACGGGGTGGTCTTCGAGATTGTGGGCATCTACGAACCGTTGCTGAAGGAGAACATGACGCGCAGCATCGTGGCTCCCCTCACTACGGTGAAGCAGATTTTCTGTCCTGATGGCAAACTGAGCAAGATTTGTTTGCAGACCAGCCACTTAGACACCGAGGCGCTGAATGTGGCTTTCAACGAGCGTGTGGTGACAGCTTTGGCACCCCACAAGGGCTTCAGCCCTGCCGACAAGCGAGCTGTGAAGGTTGACAACCTCTACGACCTGCCGATGCTGGCTAATAAAGTCATCGGCGCCCTTTATATCTTTGTGGCCATCGTAGGTCTGGCCACCCTTCTCACGGGTATTGTGGGCATCTCCAACATTATGCTGATAGTGGTGAAGGAGCGAACGCGCGAGATTGGCATCCGAAGGGCATTGGGGGCCAAGAACAGGCAAATCATGACCATGGTGCTGGTCGAGGCGGTGGCCATATCGGTCATCTTCGGTTATCTGGGAATGATGATGGGCGTGGCCGTGATGAAGCTGATGGCATGGGTGGTAGACCAGACGGGCAACGGACACATCTTTTCAAACCCCACCATCGCCTTTACGCAGGCATTGGCCATCTTGGGTGTGATGGTGATGGCAGGGCTGATAGCCGGTTATATGCCCGCCAAGCACGCGGTGAACATCAAGCCTGCCGATGCGCTCGCGTCGATATAGGATAAACAGTAAGTGCCATGAGGATGTTGCTCGATATCGATTTCTGGACAGAAGTTTTGCTCACCATCAAGCGGATGCGTGGACGAAGCTTGCTCACAGCCTTTGGCGTGTTCTGGGGCATCTTCATGCTGACGTTGCTCATAGGTGCTGGCATGGGACTCGATAATGGCGTGGCCGGACAGGTGAAAGACTTGGATGCCAACCTGCTGTGGCTCTTTCCCGCAGAGACTTCCATGCCCCACAAGGGCTTCAGTCGCGACCGCCAGTGGAAGATGGACTCCAGCGATGAGCGCGTGATACGCCAGGAGTTGGGCGGTGCCGTCGAAAACATCACAGCCATCACCTTTGCAGATTATCAGAATGTCACTTATGGCTATCAAACCTACCAGTATCAGGTGCTGGGTGTCACGCCCCAGTTCTATGGCTCCATCCCCCAGCGTGTGCTTGAGGGGCGCTTCATCAACGATATCGACCTGTGGGAGCACCGCAAGGTGTGCGTCATAGGCATTCATATTGCCGAGGCTCTGTTCGACAATGCTGCCAGCGCCTTGGGCAAGATGATTGATGTCAATGGCAGTATGCTCACGGTGGTGGGTGTGAGCAAATCCACCAACGACCAAATCAGGATAGGAGCCGACCTCTCCGAGAGCGTCTTTATGCCTTTGCCCACTGCACAGATAGCCTACGGGCGCGGTGGCGAGGTGGACGCGCTGGTGGTGATACTGAAGAAAGAAATCCCCATGGAGCAATACCGCACAAAGTTGGAGGCGCTGGTGAAGGAGAACAATGGCGTGCACCCCGACGACGCCACGGCGCTGAGAAGCGTTTCGCTAAGCGACCAGACCAGCATGTTCCTGAACATCATCGCCGGCATCAACCTGCTCATCTGGATTGTAGGCATAGGAACATTCCTGGCCGGACTCATCGGCATTTCCAACATCATGCTCATCACGGTCAGGGAGCGTACTCAAGAGATAGGTGTACGCCGTGCCATAGGCGCTCAGTCGGGCAACATCGTTGGGCAGCTCCTGATGGAGAGCCTGGTGCTCACTTTCTTTGCCGGACTGGCTGGCCTGAGCCTCGCCGTTTGGCTACTCGTAGCCGTGGGGCGTATGCTCCCCCAAGACGATGGCGCGGCATTCACCCATCCTTATGTGCCTTTCTGGACAGCCATCATTTCGCTCCTGCTCTTGATGGCCGGCGGACTACTGGCAGGATGGCTGCCCGCAAGGCGAGCGCTCGACATCAAACCCATAGAAGCACTGAGAGAAGAATAAATCAGCCATCAAAGAATCATCAATAAAAGGGAATACAACAGCAATGAAAAAAACAATTAGAATCGTCGGTCTGTGCCTTCTGCTACTGTTCGTGGCTTATACGCTCTATTATCTTTGGCAACAGTCTCAGCCTGAGCCAACAGTCTATGAGCTGGTGTCACCCCAGCGGCGTACGCTCGTGAAGCGCACCACCATAGCGGGCAGTATGGAGCCCCGCCGCGAGGTGGCCGTCAAGCCGCAGGCTACGGGTGTCATCAGCCGTCTGCTGGTGGAACCCGGCGACAAGGTGAAAGCCGGCCAGCTGATTGCCACGGTGAAGATTATCCCCGACATGGCGCAGCTCAACGAAGCCAACAACCGCGTGCAGGCGGCCATCATCAACCTTGAGGAGCAGCAGCGCGAATACGACCGCGTGCGCGCCCTCTACGCAGATGGAGTGGTGAGCCGCGAGGAGTATGAGATGAAAGGCAGCCTGCTGGCATCGGCCCGCGAGAGCGTCAATGCCGCCAAGTCGCAGGTGCAGGTCATCAGTCGCGGACAGTCGTCGCGCTCTGGGGGCGTCAACATCACCGACCTGCATTCCACCATTGCTGGCGTGGTGCTCAGCGTGCCCGTGAAGGTGGGAAGCTCCGTCACGGGCACCAGTGCCTTCACCGAGGGGACGACGGTGGCCAAGATTGCCGACATGAACGACATCATCTTCCGTGGACAAATCGACGAGGCCGAGGTGGCCAGGCTGCATCAGGGCATGGAGATGGAGCTGCACCTGGGCTCCATGCAGGAAGTATCCATCCCCGCCACGCTCTTCTACATAGCCCCCGAGGGTGAGCTGCAGAACGGTGCGAAGATGTTTGAGGTGAAGGCCACGGCCAGCATCCCCGACAGCGTGACCATCCGCTCGGGCTACAGTGCCAATGCCAGCATCGTGCTCAGCATGGCCCGCGATGTGCTGTCGTGCGACGAGAAGGCCATCGCCTTCGAGGATGGCAAGCCCTACGTCTATGTGCTCGTCTCCGACTCTCTCGACACGGCCCATCAGCAGTTTGAGCGCCGCCCCGTCACCATCGGCCTCTCCGACGGCCTTGCCATCGAACTGAAAGACGGTGTCAAGGCGGGCGAGCTGCTCAGGGGAAACCGGCGACGGTGAGGAGTTAGGAGTTAGGAGTTAGGAGTAAAGTAGTAAACATTATGAATACAAGGCTGCTGACGGTTTTATCATTTATCATTTTTCATTTATCCTTTAGCCCCGTAGGGGCGCAGACGCCCTGGACGCTCGACGAGAGCATGGACTACGCCATAGCCCACAACACGGAGATGCGGCACCTGCTGAACGAGCAGCGGCAGCTTGTGGTCAGTGCACAGGCCAGCAAGGATGCCCGTTTGCCCCGCATCAACGGTGATATGGGGGGCTATTTCGCCGCGCTCCATCAATCGGGCGGTGGCTATCGCTTCAATGCCAACCAGTTGCTCATGAACATGGGCCTGACGGCTGTGGTTCCCCTCTATACCGGCAACCGCCTGTCGAGCCAGATAAAGGTCGCCGAGTATGCGCTACAGGCAGTGGGTGAAGATGTTCGGTCGGCAGAGAAGAATCTCAGGGCACAGGTGGCGGCGGCCTATCTGCAGGTGCTTTACAACAAGGGAGAAGTCTCCATCGCCCGGCAGCGGCAGGAGTCGTCGCTGCTGATGCAGAAGCAGGCCCAATCACTGTTCGAGAAGGGCAAACGACCTGAGAGCGACGTGGTGGAGGCTGCCGCCTTGGTGAGTCGCGACCAGGCACTGCTGACAACAGCAGAAGGCGACGTGGAGCTGGCCTTGCTCGATCTGCGCCTACTGCTGAATCTGCCCGACTCTCTGAGCCTCGACATCTGCGAGCCTACCGACTCCATAGATGCCGTACCGTTGCTGCAGTCGAGCGACACCTACACCCAAGCCACCACCTACCATCCCGCAGTGCAGTCGGCGGGCTACGGCATCAAGCGGGCAGAGCAGGAGGTGAAGACGGCACGCAGCGGCTATCTCCCCACGCTATCGCTGGTGGGCGAGCTTGGCACCTTTTGGCTTAACCTGAATACCGACTATAACCATTCAAAAAGTATCTCCCAGCCTATGCCACCGTCATCGTTGGGGAGCGTCATGAAGTATGACTATCACTTCGATTTGGAAGCAGATATGAAGCGGAAGCTCTTTTTCGATGGCATTGTTGGGCTGAGGCTCTCCATCCCCATCTTCAATGGCTTTGAGACGAGGGCGCGCATTCGCTCGGCCAAGGTGAAGCTCGACGATGCCCGCCTGGCCTACAACGATGCCCAGCAGAACGTGCAGAAGAACATTCGCAAGGCATGGCAGGGGGCTGCCACGGCCCACGAGCGCTACAGGGCAGAGCAGAAGAGCGAAGAGGCCTGTGCGCTGGCCTATAGCTATGCACAGAAGCGATATGAAGCCGGAAGGGCCACCCTCTTCGACCTCAGCCAGAGCCACCAACAGTGGTTTGCCGCATCGGAAAATGTCCTGCGGATGAAGTACGAATATTTGATGAAATTGCGCATCCTGCGCATCCTCGCCGAAGAATAACAATCACTTATGGCTGGTAGTGATAATACGCATTTTCTTTCAATTATTCGTCGTTTTGCCCGAAATCTTCACCATATTTTATTAAAGAATCCGCTATTCTATCCCCTATATACCGAGAACGCTACAGATTTCGGAGATGTACTTCAGCATCGTGGCAGACTCCCATTTCCCGTTAGCATTACTCCTCACCTTTTGTATTTTGACAGATACC
>JAEEGF012288502.1_pt1 | contig 15373 bp, 12 predicted proteins | sample 9134171 | NCBI WGS metagenome assembly JAEEGF01 (sample SAMN16246542, study PRJNA631951) | gut metagenome | biome: gut microbiome; feature: rumen; material: AP-attached | host: Bos | place: Iran: Karaj | collected 2018-10 | reverse complement strand
GAAGTCGAGCTGTACTGTTCCGCACTGCCACTCTCTTCCAAGAGCATCCTTGATCTGGAGGTCGATCTTAGGTCCGTAGAAAGCACCGTCGCCCTCGTTGATCTCATATCCGCCCTCGCCGTACTTCTCATCAAGGATCTCCTTGAGAGCAGCCTCAGCTCTGTTCCAAACCTCGATGTCACCCATGAAGTCCTCAGGTCTTGTGGAGAACTCTGCTCTGTATGTAACACCGAAGGTTGAATAGATCTCGTCAGCGATTGCAATTACATCTGCAATCTCCTCCTTGATCTGAGACTCCATTACGAAGGTATGGTCATCATCCTGTCTGAACTCCTGAACACGGAAAAGACCGTTCATCTGTCCTGACTTCTCCTTACGGTGAAGTACATCATACTCACTGTAACGGATAGGAAGCTCCTTATAAGAGTGGTTAGTTCTCTTATAGGTCATCATAGCGTTAGGGCAGTTCATAGGCTTAGCAGCCATTGTATCGTCAAGCTCACGGTTGTAGATTACTGAGCCTGCCTGGATCTTAACATTGGTAGGAACCTCTGTGTTATCATTGATGTTCTCAAGAACACCGGGGATCTCGGCATCAGCCTTAACCCATCCTGAGATACCGGGAACCATGAACATGTTGTTTACATAGTGTGCCCAGTGTCCGCTGATAAGCCAGAGCTTCTTGTTGTTAACAAGGGGAGCAGCGATCTCTGTATAACCGTGTCTCTCCTGAATCTCTCTTGAATACTTAAGAAGAGCCTGGTACATCTTCCAGCCTCTTGGAAGCCAGTAAGGCATTCCGGGAGCTGTCTCATCAAACATGAACAGGTCAAGAGCAGGACCGATCTTCTTGTGGTCTCTCTCAAGAGCTTCCTGGATCATCTTGATGTGCTGCTTAAGCTCATCCTTGCTAGGGAAAGCATATAAATAAATTCTTGAAAGCTGATCTCTCTTCTCGTCTCCTCTCCAGTAAGCTCCTGATACGGAACGAACCTGATAGGAAACATTCATGAGTTCCTGTGAATTGGATACGTGAGGTCCTCTGCAGAGATCAACGTAGTCTTCACCTGTGTAATAAACAGTGATGGTCTCATCCTCAGGAAGATCATTGATAAGTTCTGTCTTGAACTTCTGGTCCTTGAACATGGAAAGTGCTTCTGACTTTGAAACCTCTTTTCTTGTCCAGTCCTCTCTTCTCTTGATGATCTCACGCATCTTGTCCTCGATGGTCTTGAAATCATCCTGAGTTACTGCCTTGGGAAGTACGAAGTCGTAGTAGCATCCGTCATCGATCTGTGGTCCGATGGCATACTGAACTTCCTTTCCGTAAAGCTCGATCACTGCCTTGGCGAGGATATGCGCCATTGAATGACGATAAACCTCTAAAAATTCTTCTTTTGTCATTTTTTGTCCTTTCTTTGCAATACCTTGGGATTCTCACTAGACTCGTGGAAAACCTCGTCAAGTGTTCACCCATGGCTCGCACTAGGCTCAAAAATACTTCGCCAAGTGCTCTGCACAACCGGGCATCGCATTGGCAATACCTACCGGGTAATGCCGTTATATATAAATTTTTTGTTACGCGTTCTTGCCGTGGCACTTCTTGTACTTCTTGCCACTTCCGCATGGACATGGATCGTTAGGATATACCTTGTTCTCTTTTCTTACGGTATGAGAAGCCTTCTCCTCTTTGTAGAGAGCCTTTCTCTTATCCTCGTCAAAGATGTCGTTCCACTCCTCAAGGCCATAGAGCCAGTCAGCGCCGGCGTTAACCATGTTCTTGTAAAGAAGCTCCTTGTCAAAGCCAAGGTTAACCTCTGTATCCTCAGTCATATCATCGATAGGGTTGGGCTCCTTAAGGCTGTCGTTGATACCGTCAAGGAAACCTGTCATTGTCATGATATCAAGACCAAACTTGTCAGCCAGTTCCTTAACTGTTCCCTTAACTACCTCGTCAGGGTTCTTAAGAAGCTGTGCATATACGTCCTTTTCCTTCTGAAAATATTCTGTCCATAATCTCTGAAGATCGCCCTTGTTGGCAGTCTCAGAATAAGCTTTGTCACGCCACTCTTTTAATAATGCCATAACTAATTACTCCATTTCTTTTTACACAAAATTATATATCTCTCATGAATAATAGTCATTTATGAGAATATCATTCAATATTTTAATATATTTGCGGCCGGATGTAAACTAAATAGATTTAGCCCTGTTTATATAGCTCAATATACTTCCTTATATTGCCGGGCCTCTCTTTGGCGAAGGTCTTGAACTCCTCCACTGTCTTTTCCCAGTTTTCCACAGAGTAAACCCCCTTCTCGGTACGGCCCTTACCCAGCTTGACCTTGATGGTGGTAAGCCAGCCATCCTTTGTATGCCATCTTGAAAACTGCTCTTCCATCTCGGGTCTGTAAAGGGCCTCGCAGCTTTCTATGGCAGCAAGGACAGTGTCCTCTGCAAAAACAGTATTAAGACACTCCTCAAATCTGTCAAAGAACATCTCCTGAAACTCAGGATTCTTCATAAGTGCATCGATGATCTCCCTGTTGTCGTCAAAGCCACGGGAATGATTATCATCAAGCTTTGCCTTGTCGTAGTCCTCTGTGAGGACATATTCCACACTGTTAAAAGCAGTAAATCTGAAGGCCTCGTCGATATCAAAGAATACCGGTCTCCACTTATTATCCCCATACTCAGAAGACTCCTGATCGGCTCTCCAGATCCTGTAGTTGTTGCCGGGCCAGTCATTGTTGCCAAAATAGATCTCTGCCACATAGTAGTCAATATAGCTCTCAAGATCTATCCTGTCGCAGACATAGCTGTAATTGTCAGGATCAGCCAGGTCATGGGTCTTAACAAATTCCACCAGATCCAGGTAATCCTGAACATCCTCCTGGGTTCCCAGGGTTATCTCAGGAAGGTGAGGTGCGTGGCTGGTGTTAAGCTTGATAAGGGTCAGATTCTTATCCTCAATGCCGTAGTGCCTGTCAAAATAGCCACTGTCAATGGGCTCTCTGATGTTGTGGATGCCCCAGTACTCACCGTTTATGAAAAGCACTGCTTCCTGGGCTGCAAGAGTTGTCACCTCCATTTTATCAGCCACCAGGGCCTGGGCCAGGGCATCAGAGAACATGCTTCTGTTAAAGTCCGTTCCTCCCGCTCTTAAGGTAACGCTCTCAAGTCCCTCCTCAGAGGCATTGCTGCTTACAGGAAACAGCTGGAAAATGTCCTTGTCAAAAAGGGTATTGTTGTCATCACTGGTGACCTTAAGGCCCTTGGCTGCGTATTTTCTTGAGGCAGCTCCCGTGATCTCAGCATCCACCGGAAGGTTGTAAAGAAGGTTTCCATCCTTCGAAAAGATCTCAAGATTAGCCTTGATACTGCCCTCCTCGTCGTAGTTGCCGGGCGGGAATACAGTATTGGTGCTCATCTTATTGTACTTTTTCCAGATGTAATAAGTCTGTCCCGGAACATAAAGTCCCTTCCACTCATCAAACATTTTCTCAGGATCCACAGTCAGGGACACTATGTTGAAAGTGGTCTGGGGATTTACAAAATAGGACTTGGTAACGATCTTGTCGGACAGCACTCCGTCCTTCATTGTTCTTGCCTTAACAACGCAGCCCTTGTAGGTGCTGCTGTTCTCCCAGCTGTAATTCATGAGGTAGTTGGGAGTGGTCTTGACATTGCCTATGGTGTTGGGCTCATCACTTCTGTCCCTTATAGCAATTGGTCCTGAATATACTTTGGAATCTGCCCCGGGATCGGATCCGTCCAGGGTATAGACGATGGTCTCTCCCTCAGGGGCACTTAATGTCAGCTCAAATTCCTCCCGATAGATCCCGGAATCCGCTGAGAACTGCGCAGTGCCAAGGCTCTTATCGATCCTTGTCATCACAGAGATCTCCCTGGCATTATTGGCCTTACCGGGGGTCCCCTTTGATAAAAGAGCCAGCTGAACAGGGTTCTTTCTTAGTCTTCCCACTGAAACTCCTGTCTCTATATCCCCATCAAAAAAGAATTCATCTATAGAGTTATTGTCAGCATCATAAAGAGTAACGGTATCGGCTGAACTCAGCAGGAAATCTGTGTGGAGCTCCTCTCCCGGAACAGCCCTGTTCTTGCCGGAAGCCCATACCACAAGATATTCTCCCGGCTCTATATAACCTTCAGGAAAATACCATCTATTCCTGTTGCCGATATGGTCCGCAAGGGAAAGACCGGAAAGGCTCACCCTCTCCCGACCATAGTTGTAGAGCTCGATCCAGTCGCTGTTGTCTCCATCCTCATCTCTGTGGTCCCCCAGATTGGAATAGAGAGCTTCATTTATGCACAGCGTGATACCGGTCCCGTTCTCCGGATAGTCATTGCTGTCCTTAAGCTCAATACCTATACATATAAACATAAGGACAATTGCTGCACCTAATACAAGTGCTGCAAATGTCCTGTAAAAAACCCTGTTTTTCAAGAGATTACCCCGCAATTTCTCCGTTATAGGTTACAATATTGATTCCTGTTACACCCTCAAGAGCAGTAAGCTCCTTGGAAAGAGCGCTCTCCTTATCCTTGGCAAAGGATACCTCGTAAGTGATATCTGTGCTTACGGAATTGATGTTCTTCATCTTGAGATTAACTTTTTTGCAGTTCTTTCCAACAGTTTCCGTAACCTTATCGGCATCAAGGCTGTCGCTGCCGTGAACGATCACAAGATAGGTGTTGTCATCAAGAACTCCTTTGTTAACAAAGAAAAGAATTATGGCAATAACGATGCTTCCAAGGATTGCAATTGAATAGATCCCTGAGCCGCAGGCGATACCCACAGCGATTGCCCAGAAAATGTAGGCAGAATCCTTGGTGTCCTTAACAGCAGTCCTGAATCTGATGATTGAAAGAGCACCCACCATACCAAGGGAAAGTGCCAGGTTGCTGCCAATGATCATCATTACCATTGTGGTGATAATTGTGATAAGAAGAAGTGTCACGTTGAAGTTCTTGGAATACATAACTCCCGTGAAGGTCTTCTTGTAGACAAAATAGATAAAGAATGCCAGAACAACCGACATTATAAGGCTGATGGCCACCTCGAATACAGAGATATTGGTGTTGTTCTCCATCAGGTAATACAAAAGTTCACTCTTACTCATAGCTTTCTCCCCTTAACAAAACTTATTATCCCAACTGCTGTCTTGCCATACAGTACTTGCTTATGGAGGAATTCAGAAGCATGGCGCTGCTGATGGCATCCTTGATAAAATGCGGAAGCATCTGATCGTACTTGACTTCCAGAACCATCACCGGTTCCCTTATCAGAGGCGTCATGGGTAAATCCCTGTCATAAAGCCTGTCCGAAGCTGCTGCTCTGATGTTCTTATCAAAGGTAATCCTCACATTGTGCTCCGGATAAATAAAAGCTTCTCTCTCATAATCAACAATAGTCTTTGGACTATACAGCCCGCCCTCCATTATATTCCCAGCCTTCAGAGCCACGGGGCTGTCATGCTGGCAAAGGACTGAAAAATCCCCATTTATCAGACTCTCTGCCTGCCCCCTGTCTATTGACAGAGACTCCTTTAACATATAGGAGTTGTAACGGTTTTTTATCTCAAGCTTGGCCTTATCTGAAGCCGTATCGTAGATTCTTATACGGATCTTCTTGCGCATCTCCACGCCGGCCATCTTGGTCATATAATCGATATTGTCAACGGAGTCGAAGTAAAGGCTTCTGATATAGTACTGGCCCTTCTCTCCCATGTTGGGATCGGGAGTCATGGTGCCTCCAAGAAGGTCCTTGAGATAATAGTACTCCTGAAGACTTATATAAAACTTCCACTCGCTTCGGTATACATTTAAAACACTATCCCCCATAGACACCTACCTTCTTCCCAAAAATCTGTACATGTGATAGATTGCCCATGCGTTTCTTGTAAGAATAAAATGCTTGGCAAAAAGCCTTCTGGACTCAAGGTTTGCAATCCTTAAGGCACTTCTTAGCTTGGCATTATCGCAGATATTCCTGATAAGGCGAAGCTTCTCCTTCCTGGACATACCCTCCTTGCAGCTTATCTGCTTGAGATTGGTGGAAACAAGCTTAACATAGAGCTCTGAAAAGTCCCTTATCCTGTCCTCGTTGTCATCATACTGACCGCAGTACTTAAGAGCGTTGTCGTAAAACTCAGTCACAGAATCAAAGTAGCCGTCCACATATTTGGTGATAAGACTTCCCGAACTTCTGACATAGTACACGTAGTATCTCTTGCTGTTAACAGCAATTTTCTTTGCATACTGGAGCATTCTTGAGGCAAAGATAATATCCTCATAAATTGGAAACTCCGGTAAAAACTGAAGGTTGTTCTTCCTTAAGAAATCCAGCTTATAGAGCTTATTCCAGGGAGCATTAAATACCTCGTACTTAATGGCCTTACCGAGGGCCTTATGGAAAAACTCATCCCCGGAGCCTTCAAAATCCCCTGAATAGGGATTGTCCTTCTTAACCCCTGTGTCAACGTTGTAGTACCAGAAATTAAACATCACAACGTCGGCATCAGTTCTTAAAGCTATCTCAACATTGTCGGATACAAGCTCCGGCGTAATGTCATCATCAACATCAACATAGACCACGTAATCACCGGTGGCTGCTGCAGTGCCGGCATTTCTTGCTGCGCTGAGTCCCCCATTCTTCTGATGGATAACAACGAATCTCTCATCCTCTGCCGCTGCCTCATCACACATAGCCGGCGTCCTGTCGGTGCTGCCATCATCCACAAGAACAAACTCGAGATTATCATAGGTCTGCTGTTTCAGATTCCTGACACAGCCCTCTATGTACTTTTCCCCGTTATAAGCCGGGACCACTATACTTACCTTAACACTCATGAAATCTCCCCAAGCCTGGTCACTTCGCCACGGGTATTGTCACTGTAAAAGTGCTGCCCTTGCCAAGTTCTGAGCTGCACTCAACAGATCCTCCATGGTTCTCGACAATGGTCTTAACAATGGAAAGTCCCAGGCCACTGCTGCTTTCCTTCGATGGTGTCCTGGCTCCGGACACCCTGTAGGTCCTGTCAAAGATGTAAGGCAGGGACTCCTTCGGTATCCCCTGGCCGTTATCCTTCACATAGAAAAATGCCCTGCCATCTTCTACACCGGCACCCAGAGTGATACAACTGCCTTCCTCTGAGTATTTTCGGGCGTTAGTAAAAAGATTATCTAACACACGGCTAAACTTTGCAACATCTATATCCACAAAAACGTCAAGTTCTTCAGAAACTTCAAGTTCCAGATCATAGTCTTCATATTTATCATCGATCTCAGCGGCGAAGAAATATTCCTCCAGAAACTGGGCAAGAGGAACCCGGGTAAAGTTGAACTCCTCTCTTCCGCTGTCGATGCAGGTCATATAATAAAGATCGTTTATAAGAGCCTCCAGAGTCCTGGTTCTGGCATCGAGAAGGCTCAGCATAGCCCTTCTCTCCTCCGCCGGAATATCCTCTTTTCCATCCCCGCTCTTTTCCCTCATGTAGTCCACTGTGCTGCGGATGGCAGTAAGTGGCGCCCGAAGGTCATGGGAGATATTCTCAAGCATAAGAGTTCTCTCCCGCTCCGCGGTCTGAAGCTTCTTGTTGGCTTCCAGCAGCATGGCGGAAAGCTCTGCCACAGTGTTACTGTCAACCTGAGGCTGCTGAAATTTCTTTTTACTGTTCATGATCACTTCCTCAGCTTCATAAGCTTGTAGCCCTTGGACCACACTGTCTCAATAAAGTTATCTACTCCTGTCTGGCTCTCGATCTTCTTGCGAAGTCTTGAGACATTGACCATTACGTTACGTCTGTCAGTCTCTATATAGCTTCCCCAAAGCTGGGTTCCGATCTCTTCAAAGGTGATCTCCTTGCCCACGTTCTTGGCAAGGAACAGGATGAGGTCATATTCCTTGTTGGAAATGGGAATCTCCTCTCCTTCGTAATAGAGCTTGTGCTTCTCCTTGTCGATATAAAAAGGATCAAGATCGATTATGACACTGTTCTTCTCCTTCTTGGCAGAAGCCAGGCTCTTGCGGACATGGGAGGTCATTCTCACATAGAGTTCCCTTAAGCTGTAGGGCTTCTCGACATAATCATCCCCTCCGGCCTCAAAGCCCTCGATCTTGTCATCCTCAGAAACCTTGCCGGATAAAAACAGCACAGGAACATCTGTAATATTCCTTATCTGCCTGCAGAGGGAAAAGCCGTCCACCTCAGGCATCATAACATCAAGAAAAATGCAGTGGGGCTTAAAGCTCTCCACCAGACCAAGTGCCTTGGAAGGTTCACTGCAGACCTCCACCACGCAATCCTTTTCCTCAAAAAACTTCTTATTGACGCCAAGGACCTCCAGGTCATCATCTATCATCAGAATCTTATACATAGCTTCCTCCGAATCTTAAACCGCAACGTCATTCATCTTCTTGTCAACAATCTGTATCTCTCTGTCACAATACTGAAGCACTGATCTTCTGTGGGTTATGAGAAGGCAGGTAGGTGATGGATCCCACTTTCTGATGCCCTCAAGTACGCTGAGCTCAGTATTCTCATCCAGGGAAGAAGTAGCCTCATCCAGAATAAGGAAGGGTGCTCTTCTTACCAGGGCTCTGGCAATGGCAATTCGCTGGGCCTGGCCCTCTGAGATACCAACGCCCTTCTCTCCTATAACTGTATCAACTCCGTTGGGGAACTCCATTACGAAGTCGTAGGCTGCTGCGCTCTTTAATGCCACAATGATCTCTTCATCGGTGGCATTTTTGTTGCCCATGAGAATATTGTCCTTGATGGTTCCGCTAAAGAGGGTGTTGCCCTGGGGAACATAGGCTATGAATTCTCTTGCATCCGGGCTTGCAGGCATCTGTTCGCCTTTTGAGTTGTAGAAGGATATGTCACCCTTCATCTTCTGGGTAAATGCCATGATAAGACGAACCAGAGTAGTCTTACCGATTCCTGACTTTCCTACAATGGCTGTGAACTCTCCGGGCTTAAACTCTATATCAGCGCCGTCAAAAACCAGCTCATCTGTGTATCCAAAGGAAATATTGGAAACCTTCACACCAACATTTTCAGGATGAATCCTCCTGCCAAGGTACTCTTCCTTGGGAAGGTTCTGGATCTCAATGATACGTCCCGCAGAAGCAAGCATGGAAATGATCTTGGGAACAAGCTGTGCAAGGCCCAGGACCGGTGCCTGTATTCTGTTTACCAGGGTAAGGAAAACCGTCATGGTACCATAGGTAATGGTTCCTCTGGCAATACAGATGGCTCCCCAGGCAAATGCCACAATATATCCAATCTGGAATGAAAGTCCCATAACTGTTGAAGCAAAAAGATTGGTTCTGTTTCTTTTAAGAACCCAGTAAATTCTCTCATCACGAAGCTGGGTAAGTCTCTCCTCTGAGTAGTCCTCAAGGCAGAAGCTCTTCTCAATAAGGATATTGGCAAGGGACTCCTGCATAAAGGATCTGTACTTGGACTCAGTCTGCTGAACCTTAACTGTCAGGTATTTAAGCTTCCTTCCAAGCCACACACTGGCAAGCATGGCAAAGGGTGCCACCAAAAGTGCAAATACCGCCAGTCTCAGATCATAATGAGCCAGGGTAAAGAAGGTAACTACCAGCTCCACCATAAGCTTGATAATGGTAGGAATCGTACGGGAAATACCGTCGGATACGGAGCCGACATCACTGGTAAGTCTTGTCATAAGGTCTCCGGTGTGATACTTGGAAATATCAAGCCAGCTGGTATCAAGTATCCTTCTGTATACCTTCTTCCTGATACCAAAGCCGAATTTCTCATAAACAACAACGGCAATAAGTTCGCTGACAACAGTAAGTATCTGATTTCCAAAGATTATCAGCACATATATGATTATTATTGACCAAAGCTCTGACAGATGGCCGCCGGTGGCCTTATCAATGAGCTCTTTTCCAATAATTGCCATTCCTACAGAAGTAAGTGTGGCAATAAGATCAAATGCAAGAAGCAGTGAAAGCTGCGGTACATAGGGCTTGGTATAATTCAAAACCCACTTAAAATACTTTCCTGCATCATCTCTTCTGCTCCAATAATGTTTTAACTTAGCTATCTTCCCCATTACTTTTTCACCCTCGCTTTAAATCTGTCTACTATGGCGTAGCCTTCTGCGGCGCCGTTTCCCCCTGTAACAAAAACCTTGCCCACTCTGATCCAGGCATGAGCCACCATTTTCTTATTCTCATCAAGCTTACAGCCAAGATATAAGGTGGATTCTATTCCTTTCTCCGAAAGAAGTCTCTGGGCTGAAAGAGCCCTGACAAGGCACTTGCTCTCCCACCTGGTCTTATTGCAGACCTGATTCACCGCGTAGGAAACTTTCTTGCTGTAGCGATATTCATCTATTGTAGCTTCATATGGAGATTCCTCTCCCTCTATTCCCCATTTACTGTTGAGCTTCCTCGTATCGGCATATAACATCTGAAAGCGGTATCTGGCTGATAAAGCCCATGCCTTCAGGGTCAATGCCTTGTGCTCATTGTACCGGATAAACCGGTATGTCCTTCCTATAATACCCATTATCTTAATACCTCAATTACCTTTTTAAGCTCCCTCAATTATAATGTGATTTATAAAATTTTTATAAAAAAATTACAGTTTTGATAGATTTCTTTACTAGTTTAAAGCACCGCGCTATCCTTTTTGTATAAATTCCAAAAGGAGGAAGCAAATATGAAAAATTGGAACGCACCTGAAATTCAGGAACTCAACCTTAGCAGCACAGAGCAGCACGGTAAGCCATCTCCATACGTTGATGGTTCTATCTATGATCCTAACAGAGATGAGAACTGGTTCACATTCAGCGGAAACTCTGTAAACAGAGACGATACTCCTGGTACCGTTGATATCGGCGGCGACACTGGACGTCCATGATCATAATCTAAGGTTAAGCCTTGTAAAAAGGAGTCTGTTATGACTCCTTTTTATTTTGCTTTAAAACTCCTTGAAAACTCCTTGATAAACCTGTTAAGAGCAATAATTCTCACAATATCAAGGGCATTTTCCTCTTCAATCTCTCCTGCCATCATCTCAGTCACTTTTTCCCTGACCAGATAATCATATACTCTGCTGTCTATCTGCTCATTGGTATGGTCATCTCCGAAGGCTTTCAGTCTCATGACCTTATCTGCGCTCTGACGTCCCTTATATCTTACCTGAAGTCTCTCTTTGTTCGGGATCATGTCATCCAGGTATTCCCTTACAAGTCTCCTCTCCAGACCGTTATATACATACTGTTCGGAAGGCAATGCAGCGCAAAACTCCATAAGTCTGATGTCCTTGGTGGGATCTCTGAACATTATTCCATAGTACAGACTGTACTTTGTATCATAAAGCCCCTGGGTCTGCAGAATATTGATATCCCCAAGGTTTCTGAACATGGTCTTTTCTGTCTTAACATCAGTAAAGCCATAGAATCCGAATCTTTTTCTCAGGACCTTCTTAACCTTGTGTTTTTTTATAAGAGACTCTTTTCCCAATTCCGTGTTGAAAACAGCATCAAATTCATAATTAAGCCCAAGCCTGAACTTACACTCTTTCCACATTTGCTTTACGACATTTGTGAAAAGAAGCTTTCTTGGAACACCGTTTCTTTCACCGAATTTAGCCAGCTGATTCTTGGTTTCCACAAGATTACCGGTAAAGAGCTTCTGGAAAAAATGCTCCATCATAGAGCCCTTTGAAATGGTAAAATTGCCGTACTGGCCGTTTAAAAGCATTTTGCAGCCGCGTTTCGCCGCATCCTTCACAATATATTTGATCCACACCTGGTTTAAAAAGGCTTTTCCCGGGATCTCAAATATATGAACCAGCTCATCCATTTCAGTAAAAGAGCTCATGCCGTCGCAGTCACAATATTGCTGCTCAATGTTGGGATAGCCCGCCACAATATTTCTGACTCCCGGGCTCTCATCCGGAAGATCGAGATTCTTTTTTGTATAAACAAAGCCTTTCATGGGGACTGAAGTATAGCCATAAAGTGTCCTGCCATCCTCCTGCATGAATGTTGCAGCTACAGTTGCAACAGAGGATGAATCCAGGCCGCTGCTTATGGTAGCTGCCACCTCTCCATCAGTATCGATGGCATCACGGACACACTCAAAAAATACATCCCTGAAAACTTTCCTGTAATAGGGATCCCTGGGATTTTTAGGCGGATTCACCGAAGCCTTTACGGTTCCAGGAACATAGTATTCAACACTGTTATAATCCCAGCCACTGCCCTGAGCCTTGGCCCTGATGTAATTGCCGCGGACAGTATGATACACATTCTTAAAAGGAGTCCTGTCAGGGAATACATACATATAAGCGGTTGTTGACGCCTCACAGCCCACGATAAACTTCTCATCAAAGCCTCTGTATTCCTGAGGCATAGCTTCAACCACAGGCCTTGAAAGAGTAGAAAAGAACAGCTCGTCTCCGCATATGCTGTAATCAACGCATCTGCAGCCTGTATGGTCTGTAAAAAGATAAAAACTGTCATTCTTCCTGTCGTAAACTGCAACGGCAAACAGGCCCATTATATGCTCTGTAAAGGCACATCCCCACTTCTTCCAGGCCATGTAAGCAAGCTCGCCGTCAGGAGTCTCCATGGAAACATCCTTAAAGCCCTCTTTCTGAAGCTCCGCCACAGTATTTTTTCTGTTATTAAGTACAACATCCGCAGTAAAAACAGTATCGCTGTCCTTATCATAATAAGGCAGGGCTTCACTTCTCGCTCTCTTATTGAAGTACTGAATACCGCAGGCAAAAAAACCGTTGTCGAAGGTCTTTTCCTCAAACCTGTCTATCTTACACTCTTCATAGGGTGCCTTCATCAGCTCCCTGCAGTGAGTTATCCTCTGTTCAATATCCGTATTATTTTTGTTCAGACTAATAAATCCCCATATTGCCGACATCTATATTACCCTTTTATCTCTTTAATAAGTCTTTCTACCAGATAATCTCTTGTATTCATATCCTGCACTCTGGTTACGTCGATAACCTCTATCTGTCCCGCCAGCACAAAACATTTCATCATCTCCTGGGGGGCAAGACCAAAGCCATGGCCATAGAGCCACTCAAGGAAAAATCTGTCTGTTATGGCATTGACCTTATCTCCACCATCTATTCGCATAAAGCGTACACCCTTTTCAAAGTCCGGATTCCCTTCTGCCTTTTCACGGCTGGCCAGATGAAGGGAAACAAGGGCATCCACCTTCTTTTTCTCTGTAAGGAAAATATCTCTTCTGTCCACGGAGAATTTATCTCTGTCCTCATCTATATAGGTGAGTTCCTCCACATTAAAGCCGTTGTCCACCGCCGCATCCCTACAGAGCTTCTGCTCGGGAAATCCGGGAAGGGAATATACCTTTCCGTCGGAAGGGTCCACATCAAGGACAGAAATATCGTCAGATAAAAGCTTTCCGCCGGCATCAAGAAGAGCCATGGCTGTGGTGGACTTGCCGGTGCCGCTGTCGCCGCACACCAGAACTGTCTTGTTCCCAAGGACCACAGTGCTTCCGTGAAGAACGATCTTTTTCCTGAAGGTCATGATAACCGCGATGCAGTTACCAAGAAGGAAGGACCTGGCAATGCTGTCGGGAATGCCCTCAAATTTCTCGCAGGTCATATAGGATACCTCATCCTTATGCTCCAAAAGGAAGGTTCCGGCCTGGTTGGTAAACCACATACCATGCTCGGTTATACCTACGATCGAATCGGGGTGCTCAGGATCATACAGCTTTTCCTTAAGTTCACTTCCCGTTGTAACCTCGATAAAAAGGTCAGTCTTTTCCTTATCATAGTCATCAGCTTCCATAAGCTGCGGAAACTCAATATTTGATTGTACCCTAAGGCCATAGACTAAATAATAAAACATGTTTTCCCCTTAGTTCTTATCCAGTATTTCTTTTACACTGCGATAGATTCTTTCGCAGTTATTTTTATCCCTGAATGCAAAGAAATCATCTACTCTGTTCTGATACTTTTCTTCCATTACGCAGCCTTTGCCTGCCATATCGAGAAGCTGCTCTGCAAACTCATCATAGCTTACGGTGACGGGGCCAAAGCCATGCTTGTCATACTCAAAAAATCCTTTGGCAATAAAGGGACTGTTATCGTAAAAATCATCACCATCAAACTGATAATATAAAATAGGTTTTTTCAAATATGCGAAATCAAACACCGCAGAGGAATAATCTGTCACAATAAGACTGGCCTGTGCAAACATCTGATTATAGGAGCCTGTATAAAAATCCCAGTTTTCATTCTTGGGAAGCATTGATAAATACTGCTCCATCTCGGGATGAAGCCTTATCTTTAAGCTATAGCCCATCTCTTTGAGTTTCTCAGCCAGCTGATTATCCTGCATTATCCTGCGAAGGTTTTTGTAGTAATCGGAGTCCTCAAATTCTTTTTCCGTGATTCCGGCCAGAGCCGCTCTCCAGGTAAAGGCAATAACTATAAGTTTTTGAGGATCATTTTTTAAATAATCATGTCTTGCAAGACCGGTGAGTAGCACATGGTCAGGGCTGATAGTAAAATTGTCGCTCTTCATGTAATCAGCTTCGTCCTTGGCAGAGGTCACAATATAAAAATTCTTATGGGATGCAGGATTTAACATTTTGGATATATCATTCCCTGCTACCCCATGCTGAAGAAAGATCTGAGGTGTTTCCCTATGGTTCTCCATATGGATAAGCTGGGAGCTGCAATGACATTCTGCACAACATAACAGAACTTTATACTGTAGTGAATCATAATCCACAACTCTTCCAATGCTTCGCATTCTGTCGTAGTCTTTGCTCTTTTTGCTTATGGCAAAAACTGAAAATACATCCTTATCCTGAAGATACCTGAAAAAGGCCTCTCCGTTATCCCCGGCTGACATCTCTCTGTCACTGATAAGCCATATCTTTTTGTGACTGAGTGTTCTTCCTATTGCTCCTTCTGTCTTAAATATTATCTGCTTTATGCCCATACTATGATGCTCTCCCAAAAATGCCTGACTATCCCCACATTTTTCATTGACTTATTATGCTGTCTCTTAAAGTATCCAGGTCGCTGCCATAACCCTCCCTGCAGCAATCCTCCCGGTTCAAAGCAAGCATTTTCTCAACAGCATCCGGTAATTCTTCTAAAGATTCCAGATATAAAAGATATTTAGCCCCGCTAAAGGTCTTATAGGCCTCATATACCTTGAAATGATTGTTTCCAATTACTATACAGGGTGTGCCTGTTATCATGGCAAAAATCATTCCGTGAAGCCTGTCTGTAACCACCAGCTCCGACTTTCCCCAGAGCTTCCATTTATCTTTTAATACCTTCTCTCTCTCAGTGGT
>JAEEGF010777873.1_pt1 | contig 15373 bp, 6 predicted proteins | sample 9134171 | NCBI WGS metagenome assembly JAEEGF01 (sample SAMN16246542, study PRJNA631951) | gut metagenome | biome: gut microbiome; feature: rumen; material: AP-attached | host: Bos | place: Iran: Karaj | collected 2018-10 | reverse complement strand
GGGCCATTCTCTCCGTCAAGTCTCACACAGCCGTGCTCCATGTAGTTCTTGCCAAGGGGCACAGCGTCATCTGATGAGAACAGCAGAAAAAACGGGCAGTGCCAGATCAGGTAGGCCGTTGGCATGGACATGGTCCTGAATCTTACCCTCATGCCGTCCATCACGGGAACCGCCGTGCTGTAGGCACTTCTGTAGCCTTCTATCTGTACATTGGGGTAATCTCCTTCTATGTGGTCCACAAAGCTGATCTCTTCCACAAGTCTTGGAATGTAGGATTCATCTATCGTCTCACCGGATTCCTCCACAGATACATTCATGATGTGACAGTGTTCACCGGTCAGGGCCAGGTAGCAGAACCTTATGGAGTCAGGAAGGGCTGCAATAACATCCACTATGTACCTGTCATTTTTAATCTTTACCCTCACATGGTCCCTAAACCTGACAGCTTCGATATCGTAGTGGACAACTCCCATTCTGCCGGAAGCTTCCTTTTGATCAAGGACAGTAACTTCAACCTTCATGTCCCTGGCACCTGTGGATATCACATTTCCGTCAAACCAGATTTCACCATACTCCAGGTAATGAAGAAGTCTGATGCTCCTGTCGTCCTTGTGGACTGCGCTGTCATGGGAGTCGAAAAGAATGATGGTAGGTATGGATTTCTTTTCATCAAAACCGATCTCAGCCTGAGAGTCTAAGTGGATCCTCAATATATTTTCTGTAATGTGAAGACCGTCTGACACCTTCTCCTTGTACTCTCCAAACCTCATCTCGCTTACGACGGTAATATCCTCACCCTCTTTTGCTGTGTCAAAGCTCTCCTTCTCTCTCATCATGTACTCAATGTCATGGTCGATCATATCCACCATTATCTGGCTGTACTTAGGGTCCAGCTGGGAACCGGAGCCCTTTACGATCTCCTCCCTTACGGTACTCTGAGGCATGGGGTCACGATAGCTTCTCTTGGAGGTCATGGAGTCGTAGGTATCCGCCACAGCCACTATCCTTGCTATATCAGGAATGCTCTCTCCTGACAGCCCCTCCGGGTAACCCTTCCCGTCATATCTCTCATGATGATACTTGGCTCCTACACTCAGGAACGGGAATTCATTGATGCTTGAAAGAATCTCTCCGCCTATGGAAGGGTGCTTTTTTACCAGCTCATATTCCTCCTCGGTCAGATCCATGTCCTTCTGGATTATGGCATCTGAGATCCCGATCTTGCCTACGTCGTGAAGAAGTGCCGCAAAGTAAACCTCATCGCATTTCTTCTCATCCATTCCCGACAGCCTTGCTATCTCCTTGGAGTATTCCGCAACTCTTGCAGAGTGACCCTGGGTGTAGGTATCCTTGGCATCGATAGCCGTTACCAGTGCTGTAGCTGTCTGTTCAAAGAGCCTTCTCATGGTCTGGTGCTCATCCTTCAGACTGTCAATGGTGGCCCTTGTTGCTGCACTTACCCTGTCATTCATCTCGATGAGGGCAAAGATATACAGCCCCACCACCATCACTACAGCAGCCATGTCTACCAGGGATACTCCATAGGCAAAGAGCTGGACCATGGATGCAACGAGACATACCATTACAAAACAGAAAATGGACATGGCTATCCTGCCACGTATCCGCTTTCTGTAAGCCAGAAGCATTGTCAGCTGGATCAGAAGTATCAGATACGGAAAGATATAACTCACAAAGTATAGGGATGATCTGTGGTATACATTGTACTCATCAAAGGTGTAGTACAGACCTGTAAACTGGGAGATAATCACAAGAAAAGCCGCAATACCTCCAAGGACCTCTGCCAGAAAAATTGCCGGATGGGTCCTCTTAAGCCCTCCCTCACTTTTCATGACATCATCCAGATAAAGGGTGACGAGACTAAGCACCACCACCGTCATCAGAAACACAAGAAAATTACTGATGACCACCAACGCTCCTCCGCCCTTTCCGGTATATCCGTGATGTATGTACGCCACCCTGTCGGCCTCCAGCCATATGGCAGCGCAGATCTCCATTGCCACCAGGATGATCTTCCTGCGTTTGGACATTATGGTGTTGATAAGGGTAAAGACGGCGATTATCACGCATATACTCGAAAGAGCCAGCATGATATCCACCTGATGTGCCCTGAGAAATTCAAACATCTTGTTTTTCCTTTCCGTATCTCGTCAAATATAAAAGTCACTAAGTGACTCTTAGCGCGCCGGTTCGCATCAAAGTCCCAGGATCTTTTCCATTTCATCCCAGTCAAAAATCCTAAGAGCCTTTTCAAGGGCCTTTGTCTTTTCTTTTTCCTGTTCCGGAAGACTGTACTCCTTAAGCTGCCCAAGGATCATATCGACGCCGTCATAGTCCATCTGTCCCACCAGCTCTGAAAGAGCATTAAAGGCATCCTCAAGTTCCTCTGCCGGTATTGGCGGAAGGTCCTTGCCTTCATCCCGATCTGCCTGTGACAGTCTCTCAAGTCTTGGTATATAATCCCTGAAGTCCTTAAGAAGCTTTTCGTTGTTGGCCTCGATAAATTCAAGGTCCTCCCTGTTGCCGGCATCCTCCAGCTTCTGGCACAGGTCAGATAAAGCAAAAGCTCCGATTATCCTGGCGGAACTCTTAAGGGCATGGACTTTGACCGTGTAGAGTCTCACATCGCCGTCGTTATAGGCATTTTCAATTACCCCGGCATTACTCTCAATGGTGTCTGCAAACATGATAAGAGATGACATGAACTCAGAGGCACCTCCACAGTTCTTTATGCCCTCTGTGACATTTATGCCCTCCGTTTCAAGAAGCCATGAATAGCCGCTGTCCAGCTCATTATCCTGAACGATCTCTTCCACCTCATCAGCCTTCATCATGATGCTCTCGGGAAGGTGCTTCATGATTGCGCGCTCCACCTGTACAGTGTCAATGGGCTTGGACAGATATCCGTTAAAGCCCTTGGACTTGTAGAAGTCCTCTCCTGCCGTTCCGTTGGCTGTAAGGGCATATACCGGAAGGTCGGGATATTTCTTCCTGATATGCTGCAGAGTCTCTATTCCGTCCATTCCGGGCATCATGTGGTCCAGGAGAACCACGTTGAAATTGCCGCTTCTTAACTTTTCAAGACACTCTTCGCCGCTCTCAGCTGTTGTTATGAACATCCTTGTGGGTTTAAGAAGTCCCTTTATGACAGCCAGATTCATGGGGTTATCATCCACAACCAGAATGTCCGCATCAGGAGCCACAAACTTGGGCACATAGGGTCCTACGGCAGAGGTATCCTCATCCGCAGTAAATACACCTATTCCCTGACTCTCGACTATCTTCTGGGAGATGGTCAGTATAAACTCCGAACCCTCTCCGTACTCACTTTCACACCAGAGCCTGCCGTTCATAAGCTGGGCAAACTGCCTGGATATATCAAGGCCCAGGCCGGTTCCCTGAATGGCGCTGTTCTTTTCCTCATCCAGTCTCTCATAGGCGGAAAAGAGCTTATCAAGATCCTCTTTTTTAACTCCTATACCGGTATCCTTTACGGATATCCTGAGGTTACAGGACAGATCTGTTCTGTCAGTAACAAGGACCTTAAGTGTAAAGCCTCCGTCATCCGTATACTTAACGGCATTGGTAAGAAGGTTTAAGATAATCTGCCTGATCTTGCCGTCATCCCCATAGAGCCTTTGGGGTGTAGTCTCATCTATGTCCAGATCAAAGTAGAGCTTTTTGGACTCAGCCCTCACCTTGATCATCTTGACTACATCCCTTAACATGGCCTCCACGTCGTATTCCTGCTCCACCAGATGCATCTTGCCTGATTCGATCTTGGATATATCCAAAAGGTCATTGATAAGGCTAAGGAGCGACTCCGTAGCTCCCTTAATGTCCAGGGCATAGCTCATGACCGAGAGATAGTAGTTGTCGGGAACGCCTTTTCCGTCCTCTCTGATGATCATCTCATCCATACCAAGTATTGTATTGATAGGGGTCCTGATCTCATGGGACATGTTGGCCAGAAACCTTGACTTGGCAGTGTTGGCTCTTTCAGCCTCCTCCTTGGCCTCCTGTATCTGAATGTACTGCCTTCTTATGACGGTTCCGTCCATGACACGCCATACAATGAGTCCCACAATGCCGGAGATCATGGCGATCAGCAGAATTCTCACTGCGGTGAGCTCATAGAAGTGAGGGTTCTTTCTGATACTTATAGTATTGTCAGAAAGCACCTCCCAGCTGGCATTGTCCAGTATCTGTATGTGAAGCAGATAGTTCCCGTACTTAAGGTCAGTGTATTCCAGGGTCGATATCCTGTTATGTACATCCGTTATACCCTCATCATTGGCACCTGCAAGAAATACATGGATAGTGGGGTTAGACATGGTGTAGTCCATTATGGCCGGTACGATCTGCAGACGCCCTTTTCCTGCCGGGACCACGTAATTGCCGTAGCCATCGGAAAAGATCCTCTCTCCGTTAAAGAGAAGGTCTCCGATACCTGTTTTGACAGATGCGCTCTCTGCGTGATACTGTTCTATATTGACCCTGGATACTCCGCTTAGCCCGGCTATATAGAGATTGCCGTCATAGTCAAGAAAACTGTGACTGTGCGAAACCGGAATGCTGGTAAGTCCGTTTGCCATGGTATAAAGCCTGTAGTCTATCACATTGTCCTCTAAGAGCTCGTTGTCCTTGACCGTGTATATTCCCTGAGATGAAGTGATCCAGCAGGTTCCTTCCTTGTCTGAAAATATGTCATAGATATTGTTATACGGGAAGGTGGATACGTTCTTTACTCCTCCGTCCTTGTAATACTCCAGGGAATTGGAGGTAATGATCCACAAGAGGTCTCTTTCATCATCCCTTCTGATCTTCATGATGACATCACTGTTGAGCTTTTGAAGTCTGCCTGTCACCTGATAGTCTTCTATGACATATAGTCCATCTCCGTCTGACCCGGCCAGTATCTCACCGTTTTTTCCCTCACAGACAGTCAGGATCACAGTGTTCTTTATCCCTTCTTCGCTGCCCACTGTATGCAGCACCTTATCATCCTTTATTACCGCAACTCCGTCGTTGGTACCCACAAGGATCGAGCCGTCACTGCTCTCGTAAATGCACCTGATATCATTGCCGGGCATTCCGCTTGGAGTTCCAAAATCTGTGATCTCACCATCGGGAGAGACCTTTACAAGGCCATGTATTCCGGCAAAGGTAGCTATCCAGATATTGCCTTTCCTGTCCTTAATGATGTCCCTTATGCGGCCAAATCCCAGATAAGAGGTAAGGCGGTTGTGAACAGTTCTGTTGCCCTGTCTTATGATCCGAAGGCCCATATCCGTACCGACATACAGATCCTCACCGTCCTTAAGTGTGGCATTTACAACTTCGTCCTCAAGGCCTGCCTTAGCCGTATAGTTCGTGTAATTATTGGCTACGATCTTCATAACTCCCTGCCTGGATGAAGCAACCCACAGATTGCCCTGATAGTCCGATGTCATCATCTCTATGGAATCGTTCATGGGCAGATCCTGCAGGGTAGTAAATGTATTATCACTGTTCAGATACCCGATCAGATGCTCTGTGCATATCCAGACGTGGCCACAGTCATAGCTCATCCAGTGAACATTCTTGGCACCGGTAAGCCTTATACTCTCAAGCTTTTCAACGCTGTCTCCAAAGGTCCCGTGATACAGATTTCTTGATTCTGTTCCCAGATACAGCTTGCCTGCTTTTTCAGGATCGGCAAGGATGGTGGTTATCTTTTCGATCCCCAGATCCTCGCTGGTATAAAGCTCTGCCACCTCGCCGTAGGACAGTCTGAAGATGATACCGTTTTTGGTCTGACCATACACACCTCCGGTAACATCGGCGACAAGTCTTAACACCCTCTCATCGTTGATCCTCTCATCATCAACACGATGAATTGTCAGATCGCTGTCCACGTAGGACACTCCCGCAGTGGAGCCGATATAGATATTGCCCTGGGAGTCCTCTGCAAAAGATCTTACTGAGGCGGAGGGAAGGTTATCACCCTTTGGGAAAGTCAGGATATCATTTGGGGTTATGACAACAACTCCGTTGTCGTTGGTAGCAACCCACACCCTGCCGCTGCTGTCCTCAAACAGTCCGCGGCCGTTGGTGAGACCCGTGGAAGAATCAAGCCTCTCAAACTTGCTTCCGTCATATCTTATAATCCCGGAGTATCCACCTATCCATACGTATCCGTTGGAGCCTCCCAGAACACAATTGGCTTCTGAAGTCGGGAGACCGTTATTGGCATCATACATAACAGCCATATATCCCAGGTCCTTTATCTGACCGGAGGCAGCATAGCCCCCTCCGTACTCAGTCAGGCCGGAATCATCATTCTCTATAGTATTGTCATAATCTGCTGCCAGGGCTGTGAACGGGCTGCTCACCATAAATGAAGATAAGATCAGCGCCGCAGCCAGCCCCATTATTTTGTTTCTGCAGGTCATCTTTGGCAAACCTCCAAAAATAAAGGATAGATTTCTTTTTACTCCGGATACTTTCTGATGACTCCCTTAACTTCCGTGAAGGCATCCGCAAAGGCCTCCACGCACTTGGGGTCGTACTCGCTTCCCGAGCCTTGCAGTATCACGTCCAGTGCCTCCTGAGGAGAAATGGCCTCCTTGTATGCCCTGGGAGATGTGAGCTCATCAAAGGCATCGGCTATGGCCATTACCCTGGCCGAAAGAGGAATTACCTCTCCGTGAAGCCCCACAGGATAACCGGTGCCATCCCAGTTCTCGTGGTGATAGGCCGCCATGTTCCTGGCTTCCTTCATGTAGTTCTCACCGGCGACGGTGGTGATGGCATTTTCAAGGATCTTCTTACCGGCAGTGGTGTGAGTCTTTATAAGCTCTCTTTCCTGCTCATCCAGCTCACCCGGCTTATTGAGGATATGTCCGGGTATGCTCACCTTACCTATGTCGTATAATGGCGCAGACATCTCCACGTCATTCATAAATTTATCCGTAAGCTTTTCCGGATAATATCCCTTTCGGCGAAGTCCCTCCAGAATGATGCGGACATACTCCGTAACCTTCTGAATATGGGCCCTTGAATCTATGTTCTGATTTTCAAACAGATCTGCCATGGTGACGATAAGTCCGGACTGCATCTTCTCATTGGACCTGGCCAGCATTCTGATGCTCCTCATCTGCTCGGCGGTCTGATTGGCCATTTCACACACTGACCTGTATAGCTTTTCAAGCTCGTCGTCAGTACGGATATCCAGCCTCTCCAGTTCTTTTACGCTGTCGTCCAGCTTGTCCTGATCTTCGATGCCCCTCATAAAGCCGTCAATGCTCTTCTCAAGGCTTCCCATGGGATAAACCAGATGATTGGCTGCCATGGACAGACCATAGGCCACGATCATGGCAAAAAATCCCGATGAAGCCAGCGCCAGCCTGATGATGAACTCCCTTACATAATCGGAATAATTATCAAGCAGAATATCCGCACCAACGTAGTAGTTGGTAGGCTTTCCCTCGCCGTCATAAATGGGCTTATAGGAAGTTATAAAATAGCCGTACCTGCTCTTTATCTCCATCACATCAATTTCTTTTCCCTCTAACAGATCCGGTACCAGTGGCAGAAAGCCCTCATCAAAATCAACCCTTTCTCCCACATAGCCTGTTTCCTGCGCTTCTGCATCCGTATCAAAGATCACATAGCATCCGTCCTCCCTTATCTGGTACACATACAGATATTCCAGCTGGGGAAAGGACTCCTTTACCTTCATGATGCGCCTGTTGTACTCCAGGTATTTCATGTTGCCGTACTCAGACAGCCTCTCGCCGTCCTTAAGAAATCTGTCAAAATACTGGGGATCAAGGGAAGAAGCCACATAAGTACTGACATCAACCACCAGGTTCTTGCCGTCATCCTTGATGTAGGCATAGTTTATCCTGGCACTGACTATTCCGATGATAATGGTCAGCGGAATGACCACGGACAGCATTATGAAAAGCACCTTGGTCCTCAGGGACTGGCCGCTCCTGCTGCTCTTTTTCCTGATTTCCCTTATATCTGCCTTGGACAGCGGAGCCTGCATCCACATACTGTCCCTAAGTCTCTGTCTGGTCTTTTTGGGGATAATATTGCTTATGAAAAGAGCCATCAGAACAGAGACACCCTTTTCAACAAAGTTAAAGCCCATGACCAGGATCACCGATGAGATAAAGAACAGTATCTTATTGTCTCCTGCCATAAGTGTTGCAGTGTCTGATACTGTCTGGTACTGAGGCTGCCCCATAATGAGCCACTGAAGCACCGCCCCCAGTCCCCCGGTTATGATGGCAAGGTCTGCTATGAGACAGATAAGCTGCCCTGCTCCGCTCTTTTTGTTCTGCGCCTGGGAATCACACCTTAGGGCCACAAAGACACCTATCAGGGCAAAGAACAGAGCATCTCTGGAAAAGATACTGCACATAAGGCTCGTCAGTACCGCCACAGTTATGGCAGGCAGATAGCCTATGGAAAAGGCCATTACCATGGTTCCTATGGTGTCAAAATAAAAAGGCCATTCATGACTTGTCGTTATGTAGCACAGCACCACGTTAAGGGCAATGCACAAAAGACCCATTATAGCTTTTTTCACAGTTGTTTTTGTAATCTTAGGCAGACGAATTATCACTGTTATTCCTCTCTTCAAAAATGCATAATAACCCACAATTATTATACCAACATCTTTGTCAATTGACCAAGACAGAAAAAAGCCGCCGCACGATATTGTGCGACGGCGTAGCCTGCGATATGGTGTATTCAGATGTCCTCCGGTGCTGTGGCGCCTGACACAGAGGTGTAGGTGATGACAAAGTCGTCGTAGTCTCCGGCGTTCATGCCCACCACCTGTGAGTTGGTGGAGCCGCTGTGGAAGATGATGCCCATGTCCGCGATGTTGACGGTATCAAAGGCCACCACCCTGCCATTCTTCTTGAAAAGTGCCCTTACATTGGCGCACTGGATATCGTACTTGGCATAATTGGTAGCTGTAAGCTCAACGATCTGTCCGCTTCTGTCTGCACTTAAGGCCACCTGTGAATATGCACATCTATCTGTGGGAGCAATGCTGTAGTCATATTCATAAGCTGCAGCCTTGTTGGCAATTGAAGTAGGGAACTGTCCGTAGAGCATGAACTGCTGTCCGCTCTTAACCGCATCCGAGTAGTCATTGACCTTTCTAAGGACGTTGCCGCTCTTATCCCTGGCCACAAAATCGGCGCTTATGGTGATATCCGATGAGGTGCTGTTGGTGGCTACCAGAACGTAATATGTAAAATACCCCAGTTTATCCGGGATAAGATATTCATCATCCACCGTTATATCAAGAGTTTCCTCTTCCTGCGCATATGCTGTTGAAGCCGGAATACTGTCTGAACCGACAAAAGAAAATAAGGAAAGAACCATCCCCGCTGCGATAATAACTGAAAAAATCCTTTTCTTCATAACCATTTCCTCCGACCCAAAAACTTATGTAACAACACCCCTGTTACATAAATCTATTATCGGCGAAAACGTCCTGTTTTTCCATATTGCAGAGGCACATTTTATGCTCTTTTTATAAAGGTTCCAAACAGTTTAGAAACTATTTATACAGCACGCAGTATCCACCAAAATCCTCCATTTTACAGCCCTGAAGGTCACCGAATTTTTCCTTCTCGGAGCTTGAGATAACAAACACAGCTGTGTCATGTTCAGGCGATGTGACATCCTCAGGAAGAGAGAACACAAAGTTTCCAAAGCTCTTGGCGATCCTGAATTCCGCCTTGTCGTCCTTGTACTGAACTGTGGTAAAGAACTTGTAGGGATCATAGTTGTTGTAATAAAGAGCCAGCATAAACGGCGCTGACAGCCCCTCGTAGGTGGAATAGATCATCCTCTCATCTCCTGCCACCTCGTATGCCCTCTCTATGGCCTCTCCGTAGCCCGGCATATAGATACTGATGGACCAGGTGTTGAAGTCAGTAAAGTAATCTCTGGTAAAAGAAATACCGCCCACCAGCAGTATAACTGAAAGGGCCAGGGCAGCTGCCTTTCCAAGGTGTCCTGATACAAACACTGCGCCCTTAACAAAGAAAACTATCATGGGCACAAAGAGCATCACCAGTCTGTTGATATCGGGAAGTATCACCAGATCCAGTATCACACTTCCAAGAGTAAGGAAAAGAAAAATCCCGTTGGATATGTCGTACAGTGAACCCTTTTCATCCCTGCTTCCACGTATAAGCTCCCGGGCAGATATGACAACTCCGATAAGTGTAACGGGAAAAGTAAATTCAAAGAGGGACGCATAGCCCCTGTAGAAGTGAGCGATGGTATGGCTGTCATCTCCAACGCTTAAGGCAAGCAGAAGTGATCTTATATTACCCAATAGTTTCCCGGGGAGTGAAGCGTCAAGAGCAAGGAAGGCCTCTCCTGTCCTTGCTGCAGTAAATCTGTTAAAGCAGATATGATCTGTCACTATCTCCGGAACCCCCAGATAATTCACTGCATAGAACAAAAGGAGCGGTGCAAAGACCACCATAAAGCACACAAAGGAGACTGCCAGCTGAGACAGCTTAAGTACTCCTCTTTTCAGACAGTAGATGCAGATAAGCAAAAGAAACAGCGGCACCACAATGGTAGCTGCGCCGTAGCTGTACATACAGACAGCAAAAGCTGCTGCGCTGAGTCCGTAAAATAATGTACTCTTCTTTTTGACTGCAAGCAGGAACAGATAAACGGAGAGCATCATGTTAAAGGGCATGATATTGCAGTCAAGACTCCACCTTGAAAGGATCACATGCCAGGGGCAGATGGCGAGAAAACCTGCGCCAAGAAGGGATGCAATATTCCTCTCATCCCTGCCCTCATAGGTCAGCCTTAAGGTCAGATACAGTAAAAGCACAGTCAGTATCCCGCAAACAGCAGGTATGAGACGGAGCTTGACTATCCCGGTTCCGAAAAGAGATATTGAGATCACATTGAGATAAATAAGAAGAGGACTTCCTCCGCCACAGCCCCAGGTAATGGGGTACACCGGAAAGTGGTATCCGTTCCTGTCTATTCCGTAGGTGGCAAGGGTGTAGGCGTCATAGCCGATGGAGGCTTCATCCTGCTGAAGGCCATAGGGCACAGCTCCCAGCTTGTAGAGCCTAAGAAAAGCAGCCACTGCCATTATGACCAGAAAGATTATTTGTGTCATTCTGTCATCCGGTCTGATCACACCTGTCTTTTTACCCTTTTTGTAAAAATATATGGCTGCCACACCCATAAGGATGTAGGCAGCCATTGCTATATAGTTGTAGTAATCAATGATACGCATAATGTTCCCCCAAAGCGATTTTATCTGGCGTGCATGGCAGCATTCCAGTCCCCGATGCCCATGTAGGCCGCTGCTCTTTGTATATACGCCCCTGCATTTGGTCCGTCCATCTGCTGATAGAACTCAAAAGAGAGCTTTCTTGCTCCGTTTTGACAGGTAAGTCCCACTGACATACCCTGGCTCACCTCCAGCGGATAATCCGTCTGCCTGTTAAAGGCAATGAGCTTGATGTGCTGATTGGTCATGCATCTTGAATAGGCGTACACAATTGCCGCAGCCTGAGCCTCTTCCCCCTGGGTGGAGGTATATCCCACCTCCGTAAGAAGAACCGGTCTCACTCCACCTGCTGTATTTCTCATGGCAGGCTGACTCAAAAAATCTGTCAGCTGCTCCACGTTCTCCATGGAAAGATAAGGTGTATCCATGCTGTGAGTTATCATACCGACTTCCTTTGGTGTCCAGAAGCTGGTCCAGGTCATCGGATAGTTGTAGGGATGAGCAGCCACTGCCCAGTCTATATTGCCCTGGGCGGTAATGCAGGCATTGATGGCTTCAAGCATACTCCTGGCGGAAAAGTAGGTTCCGTTGTGGATATGAGTCCAGTTCTGGTCAAGGCTTATGCAGACATAGGCGTTGGCATTCCTGCTCTTAATGGCATTGTAGCACACTCTCAGGGAATCTGAGTAGAGCTGGGCATAACTCATGGGGTCTGTAACTGCCGAATAATTCCAGACATTCTTGGCGTTGATCTCGTTGCCGATCACCCAGTTGTCCACCTGTCCAAAGCCCAGCTGCCCGTTATATCTGGCCGCCAGATAGGAAACCACAGCCTCAAGATATTCAAGGCCCACGTCCTCTGAAGTATTCATAAGATAGTAACTGCTCTTTCCCAGGGCTCCCCTTGCTGTGGGAGAGATCATAAACTCCTCCCCTGGCGCGTAGGTATTGAGTAGCACTATCGTCATTCCCATTCCCTGTTCGGTGCTGGTCCTTATACAGTGATCATACTGACTAAGGTATGAGGAATCAAAATAGTAGGTCTTGCCGTTGTAGCCATACTCCACACCGCAGTTTCCGCCAATAACATCACTTAAGTTGATATTGTAGGCTCCCTGCTTTACCCCAAGCTGAACTGCCTCGGTATTGCCGTTGCCGATCTTGGCTCCGTCAAGGATCAGCCCCTTCTTGCTATTGTTTTTCCTTTCAGGGGATGATGTGGCCAGAGCCTCCGGGTTAGTGATATATTTGGCACCTGCAACCGACACAAAGGCGCCCCCTTGTTTTACAGCAACCTGGAACTTGTCATAGAGGTGACTGCCCGGCGTCTGATATGAGAGCGGAACACTAAAGCTCACATATGGGCCCAGGGGGAGCTGAGCAATTGGAGCACCCGTAGGAGCACCCTGATATGCTTTTTCTGCAAAGAGATAAAAAAGTCCGTCGTCGCTTGAGGGAATATCCGAAGCAGAGACATTTATCACCACGCTCTGTCCCTGGATAGTCACTGAATTGATATTGACAGTCCCCGCTCCCTCTGCCCTTGTCTTAACCGGTACAACAGCAAAAGCAAGCAGTACCATCAAAAAAGTGATCAGTATCAAAGAACATAATCTGCTATTTCTTTTCATAGGCTCCTCTTATGTTAAGCTCAATAGTCAACCTTCATCATGCACAGTCCCTGAGGTGGTGCTGTGGGGCCGGCCTTTTGTCTGTCGCAGGCTTCCAGTATCTCTTTTACCTCATTGACGGCTATATTGCCATAGCCCACTTCCAAAAGGGTTCCTGTGAGTATCCTGACCATGTTCTGCAGAAACCCGTTGCCGTGGAAATAAAGCCGCAGGTAATTGCCGCCTGTCTCTATATTGATGGTGTCAACGCATCTTACTGTGGACTTCTTCATTTTGGTGTTGCCACAAAAGCTCTTAAAGTCATGGGTCCCAACCAGAAGCGCCGCAGCCTGTTTCATGGCCTCTACATCAGGCTTCCGGTCAAGGATGGTCACGTACCTTCTGTCAAAGACAGGCTTACTGTCCCCGATCCAGCAGGTGTATCTGTAGGTCTTACCAAGGGCATTGTACCTGGCGTGGAACCTCTCGGAGCAGGCCTTCACCTCCATCACTGAGATGTCCTCCGGAAGAAACCTGTTCATATAATCTCTGATCTCATCCTCTGTCATGTCAGTGTCAAGAAATGCATTGGCTGTCATGGCTCTTGCGTGAACCCCTGCATCTGTCCTTCCTGCGCCTATGAGATTTACCGGCTCCGCAGAGCTTTTTTCCGTCATCTTCCCCAGTACCGTCTCAAGCTTACCCTGGATGGTCATGTCCTTACCGGGCTGCCTCTCCCATCCGTGGTACCTGGTTCCGTCATAGCTTATTGTGAATTTATAATTTCTTTTCATATGATCCCGTTTCTGTTTTGTTATTGTATTGATCCTCATAAAACAAAATACGCCTGACTCCATATTGCCATATAACGTCTAGTTTAATACTTTATTTTATGTTTTTTTAAGCAAGACATATGTTGTTACGGGCTTTGCTTGGAAACAACAAACTCCTCTGCCGTAAAATCAGCAAAGGAGTCTTAATTGTCTTGTAATGAGCAGAACTGTAAGCCGGGTTATGTCTAGAATGATCATCTATCTAGGACTGACGTCGCCGCCAGCCTCAAGCGACCCACCTGAGGACGAACCGGGCCGACTCATGGTCCTCTTTTCGGTCTTGCTTCGAATGGGGTTTACATGGCTACTGATGTTACCACCAGCACGGTAGTCTCTTACACTGCCTTTCCACCCTTACGCCAGTCAAGAACAGACACGCAGTCACTCGGAACGCTAGCGTTCCTCGTTACGCGGCATTCGCCGCATGTCTGTAATGTTATGTGCCATATTTCACGCAAGCGTGAATATGTCCCATCCCATCACAGCCGCGTGTCTCATTGCTGACGCGGTATATCTCTGTTGCACTATCCTGGGAGTTGCCTCCACCAGACGTTATCTGGCATCCTGCCCTGTGAAGCCCGGACTTTCCTCTCCTGTGCCCTTTCGTCTGCACAGCAGCGATCATCCATCCTGCTCATGGAAATCCATTGTACCATTAATTTGAAAAAAGTAAATTGATTATCCCTCGTTTTTTCGATATCATATTATTGGTGCGTTATAAAAACGCCGCTTCTTCGCTATTGGGGGCGAAAATATAAGAAAAAGTATGAGGGGTTATATGTCAAAGAAATTCTTTTCAGCACTTTCTTTAGCAGCGATAACTGCTGCGATGATACTAAGTGTCTTTTATCTTGCGCCTGTTCGTGCAATGGCAGAAGGGCTTGGAGCAGTAAATATCAATTCCGTATCAATTACGGGAGAGAATGTAGTTATAAATGTATCTGCTTCAGATCTTCCATCCAGCGATGATGGAGTTTACTATCTGTTTGCTGAGAAGCCCTATCAGGGAAAACCTGCAGGTAATCCTATAGCGCAGCTTCCTGTTTCTGGAAGTGCGGTTTTCACAGTTCCATTGGGATATCAGACTGCAAATTGCCATTTGTATGATAAGTTCCAGGTTGCTGTAAAGCAGGGTGGATCTTTTGTTGGCGTGGCAGGAGCAAAGTACATCACAAATCCTGAAGCTTTGGCAGGTGGTTCTCCTGCAAGGAAGAATAACGGCAAGAAGGGCATTATTCTGGACGGAGCCAAGATTGGTAACGGCAATACAGAGGCTCAGCAGCTGGGCGTTCAGCAGGGAGCTTACAACATAAACCTTACTGATGTTATCGGCGGAAACAAAGCAATCGAGTACGGCTATAACGGAAAGACCTATTATTTTGATTCTGCTTACATGGGCCAGTATGATCACTGTGTCCGCACCAGCACCAGTCAGGGAATGGGCATGACCATGGTTCTTCTAAACCCTTATTCAAAGGGAGAGGAGTTCATGATCTCACCTACTGCAAGGGGCGGAATCGGAAGATCAAATTATTACCTGATGAACACTTCAGAGGATAAGGGCCTTGAGTACCTTGAGGCAGTAGTGTCCTTCCTGGCACAGAGATATAACGGAAAGAATGGTCAGG